>Ga0172379_10011324_pt1 | contig 10636 bp, 8 predicted proteins | sample GrowelOW334metaG_FD_119756 | JGI IMG/M metagenome (GOLD analysis project Ga0172379, IMG submission 119756) | Groundwater microbial communities from an aquifer near a municipal landfill in Southern Ontario, Canada - Groundwater well OW334 metaG | ecosystem: Environmental > Aquatic > Deep... | reverse complement strand
TGAAGCCTTCGGGGATAGAGGTAAGGCTTCTCAGGTAAAGAGAACCGCCTACTGTCGGGTTGAAGCCTTCGGGGATAGAGGTAAGGCTGCTCAGGTCAAGAGAACCGCCTACTGTCGGGGTGAAGCCTTCAGGGATAGAGGTAAGGCTGCTCAGGTAAAGAGAACCGCCTACTGTCGGGGTGAAGCCTTCGGGGATAGAGGTAAGGCTTCTCAGGTCAAGAGAACCGCCTACTGTCGGGTTGAAGCCTTCGGGGATAGAGGTAAGGCTGCTCAGGTCAAGAGAACCGCCTACTGTCGGGTTGAAGCCTTCGGGGATAGAGGTAAGGCTGCTCAGGTCAAGATAACCGCCTACTTTTTTAATACCGAAAAACTCATTTTCGGTTAAGTTGTGTGTGTTGCAAAATTCTTTTTGTGCTTTTTTCATTTTAATCATTTTAAATTAAATTTCTTTTTGTTTTTAATTCCATAAATACAAAAGATACGAATAACCTCATTACGGCTTGTTTTATTATTTAGTGCAATTTCATCAAGTTTACCTATCATATCAGTAGTCATATTAGCGACCACCTGATTAAATTTTACTGATTCATCTTTTTTGTTTGACATAGCTTTAATGATTAATGACAATGCAAAATTAATATTAAAATTACTATTGTCAAGTAAAATATTTATAATAATTTACGGATTTTCGCAAATAAAGACCATAACCCACTAATAATTAGTAGGTTTTATCTTGAAAAATACGTTAAATAAAAGGGTTACTAAGGAAGGAATTTAAGGAATTTCCCTGCCCGATACCCTAAATAAAGGGCAATAAGCAACGACAACGGCCATAAAAAATACCCCCACCAGGGAAAACGATACACTTTATCAACAACGGTAATGGTCTTTGTCTTACTTTCGGATGAGCTTTGGTACTTGTCTTTGAGTTGCAAGTATAGTGCTGAAGAATCAATTTTAGAAGATACAATAAGTGTGTCATGTTTGAAGTAAACGACTGTATTAATGCCAGCAGTAGAAAGAACGGACAACTGATACAGGTATGCTTTATTGGTGGAATCGCAACGGATCAGCGCAAACAGGTTAGATGAGTCTGCGGAAAAGTTAATCACCGTATCTCTGTAAGTCTGGATCAGGGTGTCATGGGTAACGACAGAATCCCTTTGAGGACACTTAGCACATTGTCGTTGCATACGTTTAGCCGGATTACATGCAATCGCAAAAACTAAAACGGTTAAGATTATCAAAAACCTGTATTTTTTCATATAATACCTTTCTGCATTAATTCTTTTATCGTGTTGCCGCCTTGCTCGATCAACTCAATGTGATATTTTCCGGCCCACTTATTATTAATTCTTTCCTCAACCATTTTATTCATCAGGATTTTTTTATCTGTAATTCCTTGCTTATCTACATAAATATTCATAGCATCGGAAAAATATGAAAACCAACCGATTCCATTAAATACTGCATAAATAAAATTGAATATGAGGCGGTCGTCTGAATTAACTATTTCCAGTGATTTCGGTGATAAATATTTTTTACACCACGATGTATATCTCGGAAATATTATCTGTGAAACAAGTTTTTTAAGTTGTGGCTCAAGGGATCCACCCTTGTAATTCCACGGCCATTTTGTTGCTGCCTGTGATAAATCAATGATATCCCAGAACTTCAACCATGCAGGATTATCATCATCGCCCCAATTCAATCTATCTAAATCCATGTGAGTTTCACCGGACGATGAATACATCTCTTTATATTTCGGATCAAGCCTGCCATCTGTAAACATTAATTGAATGAAATACCCACCACCCAGATAATCTACTTCTGTAGATATTTGTTCATCAAAAGATTTCATTTTCTTTTTGGTTATCGGTTTGGCTGTCTTTGCTCCTGTTATTTTCATAAATTAATTTTCTTTTCTTCTATTGTGCCACCTGTGAACTATCGAGCAAGTAGTAAAGACAGCAACCACAACGGTTGAAACAAATGCAAACATTTGAAATACAAAGAGCCAGAAGTGTTGCATTGTTTCATCAATAGGAGGAACCCATCCAATTATGAACGTGCATGTAGAAACGAGAAAACCGTAAACCGGCTTATGTCCCAGAAATGTTATCAGATGATTAAGCATAGTCGTATTTTTTAGTTATTAGTCTCTACTGATTTTACTTTTTTAAAATTCGCAATAAGATCAGTAAAGTAGTCTATTGACAAACCTACAATAAGAGCAAAGAAATATGAAAATTCAGTATTAGCTATTTGCGGAGTGAATCTGAATACGATAAATATTGTCAATACACTTAAGGCAAATGTTCTGGCTCTTGTAATTAAATTATCAGCACTAAAAAACTTTTCATCTGGCAATCTCTTTTTTAATTTTTTGTGTAAATAAAGCCACATAAAAATTATCCCAAGTATTGAGAAAAAGAATCCCACAAGGTATTTCCATGCCGGAAGTTCACCGAGTATTCCTGTCTCAATATCATGTTTTGTGCTTAGTTCTTTTGCTGTCTGCAAAGAATCGGTATAAAGTTTAATCTCATTTGAACAGTCTTTTATGATCTGTTCTTGCACGTTATTAGCTGAATCCATTTTTACGATTTGATTTACAACCTGAGCCGGAGCCATCATTCTTACAGCTTTCGTTATTGAATCCTTTTGAACCTGCAATGAATCTGTTGTCTGTCCGATTGCAGCGACTGACATAAGAATAAGTATTCCAATGATTCCGGCTGCGAATAAAATGTAAGATGTTTTCTTTGTTTCCATATTATTTGTTTATTTGTGATTTTACTTTATTAATAAAATTTGTATAAATAACTTTCTGGGTAATACTTAAAGCATCATAACTTATTATCTGTTGTTCGCCGTTTCCATATCTGATTATTATGCGCTGCGGATTAGTCGGGTCAAAGGTCTGCTTTACAGTCAACTGACAAACAAAAGAAGTCGTTACATTGCCCGTAATACTGTTACACATCTTAATGAACGTATCGTATTCAGGACATACAGTAAGACTATCTATACTCTCAATTATCTGGCATTTGAAATCGATATGCTCTGTTGAATCAGCACAAACGTTTACTTTCCCGTTAAATTCAGACGCTACATTCTGCATTATTACCTGTGAACTTGCTTGAAGTCCTACTAACATTAATACTATTATGATTATCTTTTTCATATAATTTATTTAATAAGTTACATCGGTATCTTCGATAAGTGTACCACCCGTAAGGTTGGTAATTAAATAACTGTTTAATCTAATGTTTGTACCAACTAAATTTACAAGACCGCTTTCGGTAAATGGGGTTCCTGCTACATCTGCTTCTACATAAAAATATTCATCTGTTCCAGCTATATCTTGTGATGCAGTACAGTCTAATGTTCCAGATGCATTAATCAGTTCCGCCATTCTTTGTGCAAGTTTTGCTTTGGTGTCATAAGTAACTATATCAGCTTCCGTAAATGTTTCATCACCCCCAGAACCATCATTAAGAACTACTATAGTTGTGGCAACAGCACTTACGACATATTTTCTTTTTAGTTTTTTTGCTGAAAGAAGTTCTCCGGCTGTACCATTTGTATTACAACCACCTGAATAAATCTTTATATCTTGTGCTGTAGTTGGACAAAGAATAAATTGTGAATTTGCACCATTTTTTACAAATGTTGCACCATTTAAAATTAACGTACCACCCGTTTTATATATCATACAAGAACCAGCAGCATTTATGTTGTGTTTAAATGTTCCCTTCCATTCAACTACTCCACCGGTTTGATGGAATAATGTAATTGGAATATCAGTTACTCCTCCATATGCGGTAGATACTGTTATATCGGCGAATATATTCAATCTTCCACCAGTAATGTTTATATGGTCACTACTTCCTGCATACGTTATCAATGAAGTTCCTCTTAACGTAAGTGTTCCCCCAGATACGATGGCTGCCGACGTTCTTACTAATTCGTAATCATTAATTAACCATAACTCTACGCATCCTCCGGCAACGATTACATTACCAGTTACGCCTCCAGAAGAATATGCTTTTGTGGTTCGTATTGTTCCATCACTACATGTTATCGCATATACACTACCGCCCACAAAACTTCCAGGAGAACTGTTCGCATACAACATTCCATAACAAATACCATTAAATGAAATCTGGGTATCTCGAAACCAAATTGAGCTATATGAACCGTTAAGTATTGCAGCATAACTTCTTGAATAATATCCATTACCAGATGCTGAATAGCAATAATTAATATTATGAATACTCCTTGTTCCATATATATAAACGGCATCAGTAGATGTCGAATAAATATAATCTGCATTAACTACATCCTGATAACCTGAATTATTATATGCATAACCGGCTGTAGAACCAATAACTCCTATATTAATTACCAACTGATAACTTACTGAATACGTACCATTACTAACGGCATCAATAGCCGTTCCGCCTGAACTCAAACATTTATTTCCTTTTAAATAAATATTCCACGATGGTGCATTAGCAACGTCAACTAAATCCAATGTAATATCATTGGTCGCTGAACATTCATTAAATTCAAAAGTGCAGGTTTTGGTATTTGTGTTTCCCGCTAATTTCAACACACTTCCCGCATTAGTTGTATGAAAATATTTTCCATCACCTAAAATCTTTATATCCTTAGTGTATGTGGCAGGATCTGAACAGTCAAATATTGCTCCAGATGTTGTTTTTAAAATATTAGAACCATGGGCAATCCAGGTTACACCATTCTTTGCAATATTTCCTGTTGTTGTGTAGTAACCCCTATAAACATCAACCGTTCCTGAATCAATAAGAGCAAGCACATTTTCAATATTCCATACTTTTGTTTCTTCAATTTTATTGCCTCCAAGCCATCCATTTACCTTAATTACCTGGACTAAACTGTCAGGTGAGGTTCCTGTAGAAATTCCTAATACTGTAGCATTTCTAAAGTCCGCAATATTAAAGAATTTAGAACTATCCGGATAAAACGCAACATTTGTATTCGCCATGCCAAGTCTAATTTCATCACTTGATAATAGATTTGGAATTATTAAATTGCTTTTTAATGTGTCGCCATTTTTTATTTCTACTGTTCCGCCAAACTTACTTAAATCATCTGAAATTATCAAACTATTATTCCCTATCTTAATAGGATTGTCACCCCTGATACGCATTGTGTCGTTATCGTTAAATATATAATTAGTATCAGCCAAGTCAGGGCTTACGAGCATTATTGAATCTCCTGCCGAAAACACATTAGGATTTGTCCAACTTAAATTTCCACTGCCATCAGTTTTAATGACCTGACTACTTGCGCCATCAACAATAGGAAAAGTATATGATTCACTAAACCTAACACTACCACTTTGGTTTACTTTTATTGCTGTATCAGAATTTATTACTATAGAATAATTAGAAGTGTCTTGTGTAACAGTAGTTGTGTTTGAAATTCCTGTTACAGTTGAAGTTATTGAAGCTGTGTCTAATTCCAATTTACTTCTATAGTTATATGCCCCATTGTAATTATTTAACATTATTCTCTTTTGACCATCACTTAAAAAGAAATAAGTATTATTATAATCCCCATTATAATCACCAATGTTTATATCATTTAGTCCGTTTAATTGTAAACATCCACTTGAGTACCTATCTGAACTTATTGTAAACTGCCCAGATGTAGGAATATTATACACTACTCCCAATGTATCTTGTGTAACTATTGTAGTATTTGCAATGCCAGTAGCGGTAGAAGTAACGCCAAAGCTATCAGTTTGTAAAACATAATTGGTTATATTACCTGCCTTGTTATACATACGACCCGCAGTGTCAACTTGGAATTTCAAATAAGTGTTTATTCCATCCTGAGATCGAAATAACCGCAACCCTTCGCCTATGCTTAAATCAAAGTCATTAAAATCATTGCCTTTTCTATTTTGCATTTGACATTTCAAACTATCACCATATATGAAATTACGTTCAGTTCCCGCGGCGTTAGTCCATCCATTCACAGACGTTTTCCTGCCACCCATTGACGTATAATTAGCAACACCTGAAAAATAATTATTCGTTCCACTTTTCATTATTGATGCATTTACCGGGATTGTACCGCCATAAGCATTGTCAATGGTCGAATACAAATTAGGATTGTCAAATGTCATTAGCATAAGTCCATCTGTAGCACTAATAATAGTATCTGATCTTATTTTTTCGTGAGCTGCTGCAAGAAATAAAACGGTATCATATTTTGTTGCTATGTATGAAGCAGTATCAAACCAATGCACAACACCAACACTATCATTTACCCAAGAATTTAATATGGTTAAATGTGAATTAAGGCTATCGTAAACATTCGTTGAAAGCGTATCAATATCATAACGTGTTGATATTTTACCTATAGTGTCGATCCAATGAATAATACCCGAGCTGTCATTTATCCATGAATTTATTATAATCAAATGATTACTAAGCGTATCATAAATACTCCCTGACAATGTGTCTAAATCATATTTGGTTGCAATATATCCAACGGTATCACTCCACAATATACCATTAACCGGATTTGTTGTTACGGCCACATGCGCTGTATTATTGAGTGATTTTGTTGAAAGTCCTGCATCCGTTAGCCTGTATATAGTATTGCTGTCCGTGCATAATACAAGTTGATTTACAGGAAGGTTATATTTAAAAACAGAGGTATCATGAGTTACCTTGAAGTATGTATTTTTGCTCGGATAAATATACTGAGAAAATCCATATGCTGAAAAAAGCATAAATAATAAAAAGATAATGATTTTTTTCATAGTTTTAAAATTGATCGAAAATTATTTCTGTTCCTTCTTCTTGCTCTCCGCCAAAGATAACATCATTTCCTGAAAGCGAATATCCAGATGCTATACGCCCTCCGTTTACATACACCTTTAACAATGCCAGTGACGGGGTAAACCCAAGCGTAAATGTCTGTTGCGATGCTGTTGCTATGTGTGTTTCGCTTAATGGAGTTGTGTAGGCAGTCGTAGGTAATATACCCCATACTTGTTTCGTCCAGTTTGATCCGTCATATAAAAGTAAGGCTAATTCTCCAGCCGCAACAGTTATTGGAGTAACCCCGTTTAAAAAATTTGTGAATATTTGGTTCGACGTACTGAAATAAGCAAAATATAAAGATTTTTCAACCAATACTCCGGGATTAGTTGTTGTGTAAGCAACACCCTTTGGATGATAACCAAGCCCGTATAAGTCCTCGTAAACCTTATCTACCAAATCATTGATCTGCGTGCGACCCACAAGCCCCGTAATGTCACCCACACCGTTACTTGTAAACGATGCTGTTATATTAACTTTTATAGCGTCTTTATTATTCATCGGTTACAATTTTACTAAATTATTTTTACTTTTAATTGTTACACGTTAATTAAAAAATCTGAAAAATAGTCCCCATTATAGTCATACCCATTATATGAATTATCCATTGTATTAGTTTCGTCAGCAAGTTCTATCTTCCAGCCTGCCATTGGATAATTTTTTTCAATAGTCTTTTCAAGTTTTGCCCCGTCATTTTTTACATATTTTCTTCCGGAAATATTCATGTACGAGCAAGAAAGAATCCTATTGATTATTAAGGCTTGCCAGTTTGGAATCCCACCACCGTCACCGATAGTTAGTTTTGTTGTATCTAAAGGAATGGAATCAAGTTGCGTTATGTCATATTCCTGATCTCTATATACCACGTCTTTTGATGAAGGGGTTAAATCGTTTGTGTCAAAACCTCCATGAACTCTGTGGTAAAAATAATTCAATGCATAAGCAACAATCGTTGTTCCGGCCCAAGTTCCGACATTTGTATAGGTTGCATCTATGCTTGTAGAATAAGCATAGCCTAACGGAACCGGAGATTCTACCGGGGTGGCTGTTGCATTAGCCTGTATAACCCACACGCTACCTCCCTGTAAGGTTGTTGCATAAAACAGTAAAAAATCAAGCAATACAGACCTGTAAAGGGATTGCCCGTTATATGTTCCAATGTTAGTATATTCCTGATTGACATCTGTTGGCGTCGTTGCGCCTGAAACCGAAAAAATATCAGGATCAACGGCAAGTAATCCCATATTATTATTTTCGTGTCCGTATTTAATAATTACAGAATCCAAAACCTGATCTTCTACAAATATTGGTTCGGAATAAAAATCATATTCGTTTAATATTGGTAATGGTATTGGTGGCATTCCCGTGTAATCGGCGTTAATAATATGTATTCTCAACTGATATACACCCCTTGGAAGCACCGTAAGTACGCTTCTTACTTCGTAATAGTAATATCCATCAAGACCAGAAGAAACATTGTATAATGGGTTTACTGTAAATGTATATGCTAAAGCATTGTATCGATCATAAGCCTTGCATGTAATAATACTTGTGTGTGACCAAGTAACGTCATCTTCTATTTTTATTTGAAATGCAAGAGTGTCAAAGCGCGAAAAGACCTGCTCATATTTCACGGGTTGCTCCCATTTCTTCCATTCCGTTGGCTCACAAAATGCCTTTTCATTCAGGATATTGTAAAGCCTGATCGTGTTTAATTTTGGAATTTTAACCGTTGGTAGTAATTGGCTCATCTTATTAATTTTGTAAGATCATTCGATGGGTGCGAAAGTAATTTACATGTGAATGTTTTTTTCTGTTGTAAATTTATTTCCACATCCCAGAAATATCCTTTATAACTCTCATTTTTGAAATCAAAAGTAACATATCCGTTTTTATTTAGAATCATATTTTCGTCAAGTGTTTCTGGTATAATTAATTCAACGTTTAAAAAATATGGTAAATGCAACTTATTAGCTAAGTCCGAAACTAAAATATTTACATTTTCAACGACTGCAGCCGCCTCATCATTTGCCTTTACCTGTAGATTATTTAATTGTGTTGCTGTTCCAAAAGTAATATAATCAGCTTCTAAATGATCGCAAATAGAATGAAGTATATTGCCATATCGTAATAAATTCCTTTTAGGGGTTAATTTATAATTCCACAAATAATCAGGATCGATAAAATTCAAAACACTTGATACATCATAATCTCTTTCTAATACAGCAGTTGCACCCGTTACTGTCGTTTGAAAAATAAATATACTATTGTCAGAGGACGAATCCGTTGTTGTTTTTCCTTCTAAATTCAAAGCAGTAAATAATATTCCGTATATATCGGCCCTGAAATCACACCTGTATTCACCTTCTTTTACTAATTTTATGATAGGCAAATTCCACGATTGCTCCAGGTTAAACTCATATTTTCCATTTAATACATTGTCGTATTTCTGCTCCTTATAACCAACTTTTAATGTGTTCAAAAACACATCCTTATATGGCTCAACCGATATATCTCCGGCATTACCAATATTCACGTTTAATGTGTCCGGAAGAAAATACGCTTTTTCCTCCAATACTAATTTATCAACACCAGAAATAACATCATACCCCATACCTATATTGAAAATCTTATCCATATTTTTAAAAAAAGTATCGAGGCTTAATTTTAATTTACTTCCGGTCAATCCTCGTATTGCATCTCCGGACGTTAAAAGATATTCGTTATATGTGTTTAAAAAAGTTGATTGATAAGACGGGAGCACACCTGCATTACACTCCGTTATTAATTTCTCAAAAACGTCCAATACAGATAATGCTTTTATGTTTTTTTTGTCCGGATATCCGTAATAATTAACCTGCACTGTTGTTTCGTGAAAATCCGAATAGGAAAAACTGCCAGTATTTGTTTGCGCATAAATATACCAATCAGCAGATGGCAATGATGCTGTCGTAAATGATATTGTTATTGATACATCAACAGAAATTAAAGACGGAGTTACTCCTATAATATTAGCAATCGAATAACCCAATCCAGAAAAACCATGTAAAACGAAATCAACATTACCTGCGGATGCGCACTGTAATGTTCCTTTTAAATTAATTACAAAATCAATATGATCCGCATTAAGTGGGTCGAACCAGAAAAACCTTTTCTCCGCAGGAAATGAACCGGGAGTATAAGCAGAACGTTCAACTGTCTGGCTGTGGCTGTCATTTAATAAAATGTTGCTTTCTGATTCAAATAGTCCAAGAAAATGATCTCCGACATAATAAGTACCTGTGTCTAAACTTTGTAATCCTTGAAATTTTCTAAATTGGTTGAGTGGCTGAAATTCGGCCCCTATTGTCTTTACGTTTGGATGTGAATCTATATCTATTTCAAAGTCATTATTACTTCTTGACTTGATCGATTCCCATTCTCCATATTGAACTATATTAACAGAAACTTTTTTTAATTCATCCTTTATCGTTGAAAAATCTATTAATCCAGTATAATACAGTGTGTAATTTAATAGTATTTTGTTTAATCTGTAAATTTTTAAAAGTGCAGAAGCCTCAATTCCTCCATTATAAAAACAATCTCTCAATAAAGTTGCTCCCTCTTTTACAAATTCTAATTTTGTGGAAACGGATTTAAACAACCCGAAATATTTATCTGAACGAGAATATTTAATACAAGCATCCTCCCAACCTATCGGAGAGTGAATAAGTGTTGTGTTCGTTGAACCTATGGTAATTATGAATTTTAGA
>Ga0172379_10011323_pt1 | contig 10636 bp, 10 predicted proteins | sample GrowelOW334metaG_FD_119756 | JGI IMG/M metagenome (GOLD analysis project Ga0172379, IMG submission 119756) | Groundwater microbial communities from an aquifer near a municipal landfill in Southern Ontario, Canada - Groundwater well OW334 metaG | ecosystem: Environmental > Aquatic > Deep... | reverse complement strand
CGCTCCCCATGTGGATGAATTTTTGGTAACCTACATCATCAAACGAGAGCGGCCACCACAAGTGTCTTAGTATTCCTCCGCCGTAATTATGGTCGCAATCGTTGTACAATACATCGGATGAAAGCAATTGGAGCATGCTCTCCAAAAAAGTGTACAATTTATCATATTCTATTGTTTGTTCAGCGCTTTGTGTAGTTACAGTTGCTTTGCTTTTTTCTTCAAACTTTTCAGCAAATTTCTTCAAGTTCGTAATCCACCTTTCATTCAAGACATATTTTGATTGATTTTTTGCCAAAACTCCTTGGGTGTTAAGTTCGCTAAGTGCTTTGTGCACGGCTTGATAACTTACTTGCTTGCTTTTTGATACCTTAAAATAAATCTCTTTAGCATTAAGCCCTTTTTCTTCTGCCAAAAGAGTAATTATTTGATCCTTTAGTGTGCCGGAATTGAATTGAGGCAGGAATAGATTAATTGACATAATAACACCTAAGAGGGATTTGTAAAAAAGCTTATCGGTTGCTCTTTTCATTTAATTTTTATAGATTTCTCATATACGTCCATTAGTTTTGCTCTTAAAAACTCTGCTAATTGGCTGTTTTTGGTTATTGTCACAGTAATATCCATTTCGGGTTCTTTTCTTAGCGCAAATTCTCTAAATACATCTTCCATGTTTCTTAGTTTATTGTAATATTTCTCGAGGATTTTTTTTGATTCTTCTGAAAAACGAATTTCAATAATATATTCGCCATTGATAAATAAATCTTCATTAATGTCAACTTTTGTTCCCATTGGAGCGCAGATTGCATTTATTCTTTTGTATTGTTCTTGTATCCACTTGCCCAAAGGGGTATTTTTTCTTATTATGTTTATTGCTTCTGGGTTATTTTTTACTGTTTCCATTAAAGTAAAAAAATCTCCAAACTTAAATTTGAATGGAAACCAACCATACTCTAAGGTGCAAATAAATCCTTTGTCAGCGGGGTTTGATAAGGCTCTGTCTCTTAGGAGTTCTGCCATGGAAACACACAAAGCGGAGTAGCTAGTAAACTTGAATATTTGCGGTTTTTCTGTCTCTCTATCGATTTTAAGTTTTTTTGTTTTGTTTACATAAGTTGTTTTGATTTGGTTGAGTGCTTTTATTGAATTATCAACCCAGTCATTATTGATAGAGTACTCACGGCCATTTTTTTCAAGCACTCGGGCTGATTCTAATTCATTTAGTGCTTTGTATACCGCTTGGTATGAGATGGACTTGTTTTTTGAAATGTTTGAATAAAGCTCTTTTGCAGTTTGTAAATTCTTCTGGGCTAATGAACTAAGGATTTGGTCTTTTAATGAGCCTGAATTGAATTGCGGTAAAAGTAGGCTAAGTGCCATATTATACCTGTTTCTCTGAACTCTTTAAAAATCAATTAACTCTAGGGCAACTTTATATACTAGTTTTTCTTTCTATATTCAGAGTTTTATGGCGCTTGAAGAAGTTATTCGAACAAAGACTGGTATTCAGGGTTTAGACAAGGCTTTGAGTGGGGGATTTCCTCAGTCTAATATTGTTCTTGTTTCTGGTGGGGCTGGAACAGGTAAATCTACTTTATGCATGCAATTTCTAATTAATGGTGCAACTGTTTTTGGAGAAAAAGGTTTGTATGTTTCAACTGAGCAAACTAAAGCTGAACTATACAAGCAAGCTGGTTTGTTTAATTGGCGTTTAGAAGAACTTGAACAAAAGAATTTGATAAAAATTATTTACGTTGATATTACTTCGGGAGATAATTTCATGTCAATTCTAAGTACATTAATGCAACAATTCCAACCAAAAAGAGTTGTAATTGATTCACTAACAACACTAACTGATTCACTAATGGTTACTGGTATTGCTGACGATAAAGGATTTTCAATGGTTCAAATAGCTGACACAGTTAACCCAATTCCTCGAACAGAGCAAATAATGAGTAAAAGTATTTTGTACAGATTGTTTAAGGAAATTAAGAAATTTAGTGTTACTACTTTACTTACTACTGAATTGCCTGAAGATGAGAGAACGCTTTCAGCTGATGGTGTGAGTGAGTTTATTGCTGACGGTGTACTAATTCTACACTATGTTGGAGTAGGCTCAGTTGATTTTAGAAGCATGCTTGTAAGAAAAATGCGTTACACAGACCACGCAAAATCAACTCTAGCATACGCAATTGAAGCAGCAGGAATATCTATAAAAGAATCTGACATTTAATTAAGGGTGTTTTTGTGCCTTTGCCTTTTGAGCAAATCCTTTTACAGGATTCATTGGTTAGTGCGATTTTCTTCATAGTATCTTTTTTTTTAATGGGCGCGTTAGTTAAATTTATTGATGATGCGTTTGATGAAAAAGCTTATTCTAGAAAACTAGCTTTAATTTTGTCTCCAGTAACAGCTATTTTTTGGGCAGTTGTTATGGCTCTTCATCCTGCTGCAGCTTTGTTATTAACTGCAATAACTATTGGGGTTTTGGTTAAAGGTAAAGTAGATAACATTGCTTTCATTATGGCCGTTTTGTGTATTTATGTTGTTTATTTCTTTATTGGGGATTGGCAGTTTATTTTAAATCCAGTTTATTTGATTCCTCTAGTAATAATTTCTATTGCAGGAGTTATTGATGAAGTTGGAAACGATTTTGTTGATAAAAATAATGTTTATAAAAAAGGTTTTTTGGGAAAACTAACTCATTGGTTTTTTGAGTATAGATTTGTAATGAAATTAGTTGTTTTAGCATTTGCATTACTTGGGACTTACCCATTATTGTTTTTCTTTGCTTTCTTCCTTTGGGATATTGGTTATGAGTTAGTAATGCACTATAGTAAGCATGTTTTACGTAACCGAAAGTTTTATTATAACCAAAAAGCTAGTACTTATTAGTTATGGGCAAAAAAGAAGATGTTTTAGTAGTCTTAGGTGACTTGCTAAAAATGGATGATGTAATGGCTTGCATGTTAGCTAAGCAAGGGCTTGGCGGAGTAATTCCAGAAGGACTCAAAGTAAAAGATGTAAACCTTTGGAACTTGGTAAAAAATACAACAAATGATATTTTTCCAATAATTTCAAAATTCTTTTTATACAAAATTGACCGATTGTATTTTGAATTAGGTGAATACACAATAATATTTGCCCCAATAAGCCAAGTATTTTCATTACTAGTAATAATACCCTCCTTAGCAAACATGGGTTTAATTGATGTAGAAGTAGAAAACACAAAAAGAAAAGTAAAAGAAATACTTGATAAAAAAGAAGAAGCTGCAGCCCCAACTATTTAGTGAATTATTTTTATGGTTACTAATTTTCAATGTGATGTGCTAGTTGTCGGGGCAGGACCAGCTGGCGCAGTTTGCGCAGCCAAACTTGCAAAAGAAGGTTTTGAAGTAATTTGTGTTGACAAAGAAAAAAAACCCGGCCAAGCGCACACTCCTAAAATAGATATAACTGAAAACAAAGGAATTGAGGAAATAATAAAAGAGCTTAAACTGGATTATTTAGCAAAAACAAATAAATCGCTTTGGTTTTCTCCAAAAGACAAATTTACTTTTGTTTCTTCTATTCATGATTTGTTTTTCCTGCGCGGGACTTCCCAAGATTCACTAGATTATTCTCTTTTCTTGGCAATGGAAGACAATAATGTTGATGTCTGGCTTGATTCGAAACCAATTAAACTAAACATGGCTTTTGATAAAGTTGAGTCGGTTCTAATTCAAAAGAAAAATAAGAAAGTTTTAGTTAAACCTAAATTAGTTGTTGTTGCAACTGGGGAAGACTCATTTTTTTACAAGAATTTGGGCATCACAGAACGAGATAAAACAACAATTGTTGGTTTTGGTGCGCTCATGTCAAATTTGAGTATGGAAGACAAAACCACAAACATATTTTTTGATGCAAATTATGCTCCTGGCGGATATTTTTTTACTGGCCGAGTTTCTAAGGGAATTGGAATTGCGATGATTGTGGCAAACAAAGCAAAATTAAAGCAACCAATAAAAAAAAGCTTTTATGATTTTATAAAAAAGAATTCTGAAGTTTATGGTGTAATGCTCGGTGCAGAACCAATAGAATATAATTTTGGAGAAAGAACTATTTCTAGAGTGTCAAAAAATGTTGTTGGAAACGTTGCACTATGCGGGGATTCAGCAAGAACAATGAGTCCAATCTTTGCGTACGGTGTAAATCCAGCAATACGTTCAGGGTATTTGCTCGCTGAAAAGATAATAAAACACAAACTTGGAGAAACTGCTCTAATTGAATACGAGAAAGAATTAAAGAAACAATTCAAAACATCTTACCAAGACTTAGTGCTTAGAAAAGTATATGACAATTTGTCAAATGCTGATTTTGATTTCCTTGTAGACACGGCTAATTACTTACACTCAAAACAACACTTAGACAAACTAGTTGACACAGACGAATACAAAATAGAACACTTACTAAAAGCACTACTGCGAAAGCCGGGGAAAACAATCCTGTTAGCAGTAAAAGGTTTGGCTTGTTTTTTCAAATCTTCTTGAGTTTTTCAGCAGCTTTTTTGGCAGATTCCACACAAGCATCAAGCGAAGGTAATCCCATAAAGTCCCCACAAATAGCAAAATTATCATATTGATTAGTGATTTCAGAGATTTCTTGTTGAAGTTTGAATGTATTTTTATTAAATTCAGGCAATCCATAATCCCATTTTTTAAAATAAATGAATTTCTTATCAAAAGTTAAATTTAATTTGTCAAGTTCCTTTAATATTTTTTTTTCCTTTATTTGCATTTCGTTGTGTTTATAAGGGGCTAGAACTGTGTAGTAATTATTATTGATTAAAATTGCTGAAATTGTTTTATTTTCAGGCGTTAAGATACCATTTAAGTTATTTGTTATGTTATTTTTGGGTTTAACTATAAGAACACTGCAGCCGTTATATGTTATTTTTTTCAATGTTCTGGATAAATCGGGTTCTTTAACTATTTTGCATAATTCATTACTAGGGATTGCTGCAATAACACCTTTTTTTATTGGAATTATTTCATTATCTTTTTTCATTATGCTTTCAACACGATTCTTTTCAAACAAAATTTTCGTTATCTGTGTATTTTCTAGTGGATATTTTAGCTTATTAATTATCTCATTTAAACCTTTGCGAAGGGTGTATGTTTTTATAAAAAAGCTTTGGCAAGCAAGTAGCCCGTAAAATGCACAAAGTTTTGTTGAATCTGTAAAAGTTATCGATTTAAGCAATGCGTCTGGAAACCAAATTGTTTCCTCTCCAATATTTTCGTAGTACCAATCTTTAAAATTTGTCAAAAATAGTTCGGGCGGCATTAATTTTAAGGTTTTATTACAATTTAATAAAAACTTTTTAAATTTTGTTAATTCTTTGGTTTGTTTAGTGTTTAAATTGTGGTATTTCTTTGGGTTTATCTTGATAAGCTTTGATTCAAAAAGTATATTTAATTTGTCAAAATTTGTTTCTGTCATCGAGTTTTCTAAAGAAAGTTCTTTTACTAATTTGTAAAAATTAGAATCTTTTTTTGAAAAAAATTGAGCCCCCATATCAACATAATTTTTTTCGCGGTTTATTGTTGTTATTCTTCCGCCTAATAAATTTGATGTTTCAAAAATGTGGATATTGGTGGGCCTGTTTGCTAAGGTGTAAGCGGCAGTTAATCCACTTAATCCAGCGCCAATTATTATGTTTTTTTCTTCAGCCATATTATCACTAATTATTTATTGGTTTTGTACTTCTATTTTTTGAATTAAATTTAGTCCTTTTTTTTCGACCCTTGTTAATATTTCTTTTGTTTCACTTAGGGCGCCTGCGCAAATAACCCCTCTTTCTTTAATTTTGTCTTCAGTAAGTAGTTCAATTAAAACTGAGGGAAAGACCGAAACCAGATATGTTGAAACATTTGCTAGTGGAAGTAAGTGTTGAGAAGTTTCTAAATCAATTATGCAAACAATTGAATATTTTAAATTGTTTAATTCATTTTTTGAGTATACTTCGATTTCCATGCCTCCAATTTCAGAGATTATTATGCCCTTTCTTTGCGCTTCTAAAAAATTTGCTGGTGAAACAAAAGACTTTGAAATCCATGAGAAAATATTTTCGTTTTTTATTGTTTGTGAAACACAGGTTCTTTTTCTTATGGCCTCTAAGGTTATTTGTTCTAAATTTAAGTTACCTATGTTCATACCGCCTCTTATTTCGATGCGGTTTATCTTTTTGTTAATAAATTTCGGGATTGTTACAAGTTCGGGGTGTCCGCTAAATGGATATATCTTTATTGGTCCTAATGGTGAAGGAAACTGATGTATTTCTGAATTCTTTTCAGAATTGATTTCAATTATTTTTCCATTATTCAATATAGTTGGGGGGGATAAAAATTCAAGCATTAGAATGTGTGGCGACCAACTTGCTACGATTTCTTTTGAATCTATTTTTTCGGCTAAACTTATTTTTATGAGATCAATTTCTTTAATATCTTTGTTGTTCGTGATATGTTTTACTAATAAATCTGTTAAACCGGGGGAAAGCCCAGCATTACTAATTGCAAGTAGATTATTATTTAAGAATTTTTCGTTATATTTATATAACGTGTCAAAAGTTGTACTTTCTGGCGTATCGGGGTATTTAAAAGGGTCGGATGCCAAATCAAGGTAATGTGCTTTGTTCGCTAAACATGTTTTGAGAATAAATTCATTATGTATTGGAAAAGAGGCATTTAAAATTATTTTACTTTTTTTTGAAATTTTTTTTATTTGCCCTTGCGACTTTAAATCTACATGAAAAAACTTAATGTGGTTATGTTTAATTTTTGATGTTGCTAGGAATTTTTTGACTATGCTTAGTTGTTTTTTGTTGTAATCAATTATATTTATCTGATGAATTTTTTCCAAATTTATTAAATTCCATAAAATAGCGCTGCCGGTTCCACCACATCCAATAATAGTTACTTCCATGTTTTAGACCTTCAAGAATATAGTTTAAATGTGCAATGTTGTATAATAATTAGTATGAATTATGATGTTATTGTTGTTGGGGCGGGGCCTGCGGGACTTTCGGCAGCATTGTCAAGCGCACTTTGTGGGTTAAAAACATTAGTGTTAGAAAAAAATTTTGAGATTGGGTATCCAGTAAAATCCTCGGCATTTACATTTATTGAGGTTCTACATAAGTTTGGTTTAAGTGATGCGGTTGTTTTATCAAAAATAAGTAAGCTATATATTGAGTTTTTAGGTCGTAATCAAAAAGTTGAAGTTGATTTTTTAAAAGAATTTGGGGTTACATTAAACCTTCCGGTTTTTTTAAGAGCTCTTGCACATAAAGCAATGGCTAAGGGGGTTTTAATAAAGGTGGGGCAAATTGTTTCTGGCCCTATTTTAAGAAATGGAAAAGTTTGTGGGGTAATTTCTAATTCTATTGAGATAGAGAGTAAATTAGTAATTGACGCGTCGGGTAATGATGCAGTTATTGGTAGGACAATGATTAAATATTTAGATTCTATAGAACTGGGAGTTGGGCGTGAGTATGAGGTATTTAATTTTAAAAATAGGGATGATCGGAGTATTGATTTTTATGTTGGTTCTGAGTTAGTTCCAGTCAGTTATGGGTGGGCATTTCCAATAGGGTCAAATGAGGCCCGGGTTGGGATAGCTACAGTTTTGAACACTTCTGAAAAATTAAATAAATCATTAAAAGAGATTCATGATTATTTTTTTGAAACACTTCAAGAAAGATGTTTTATTAAAAATGTTTCTGTTTGTTCAATCCATGTGGGGAATTATCCTCTAGTTAAATCAATTGATGAAAATTATGGGGACGGGTTTGTTGTTGTTGGCGATGCCGCAGGTCATGCTAATCCATTGCTTGGGGAAGGAATTAGAAATGCTTTAGAATATGGTTGGATTGCTGGAGAAATAGCTGAAAAAGCTATTACAAAAAATGATTTTTCTAAGCAGCAATTAAATTTTTCTAATTATGTGACAAAAGATCAGGCAGAATATTATTCAGTTGCAAAAGATTTGCTTGCGGTGCCAACTGATTTTTATTGGGAAACAGTAATCAAAAAGTTGGCAAAATTCAATGAAGAAAAAAATTTTTTACCAGTTATGAAATATTTACGTGCTGAATTAACTTATTCTGATATTAGAAATTATTTTCCGGAGTTTGTTAGTTTTTTAAATAGTCTTTGACTAGTTAGTTAAACACAATAGATTTGAATGTACTATTGCCATAAATTAATCCTTTTTGTTTATCATATATAGTCTCCCCGGCTACAAAAATTGATAAAAAAGGCGCTTTAATGATGGCTTTTATTTGTTGCTGTTCTTGGTGCAGTTTATGCCCTAATAATATTGGCCTTAATGCACACTCTGTTACAAAAATAAATTTTGGCGATTTATTATTTTGTGCAATATTAATATTTTCAATTGCTGCTGCGAGTATGCTTTTTCCATCTGCTGTTAAAATTTCGAGTTTATCATTTTCTATCTTGTAAGGCATTATTATTTCATTTTGTACAAATAATCCAAAAACCTGTATTAAATTATTGGCTCCATTGCCACAAAATTTTACAGGATACCAAAATATTTTGCTAAAAACATAATCATTAAGATATTCTATTGGCCACCCAATAATTCTTAAAAATTCTTGTTTGGCGGGTTGATTATTTATTTGTATTAACGACCTATTTTCTTTTCCCTTTTTTGTAATTGACAATTTGATTCCAGATAGTTTAAAACCGCTAGTTTCTTGAACCAAAGTTTCAATTTCTGTTTCAATTACTAATGCAACTATTGCATTATCTGAAAGACTATTATTAAAAAAAACTTTATTCATCTTTTGTTTAACATCGTCTGTGCACCCGCCTGCAATTAATTTAAATTCGGGTAATTCAGAAGTAATATAGTTTAGACACTCGTCAGATCGATCTATCCCTTTTTGGAGTATTTTTAAAGAAAAATTATAAAATAAATTTGTTGCAATAGATAAATACTTTGAAGTTATAACTGGCTTTTGTCCAAGTAAGGGGTATATTGGGACAACTGCTGACGAATAAAAAGAAAATATGGCGCCGTGAGTACTTTTAATGTTTTTTTTAATCATTTTTGTGCAGTTTTTAGCTGCTTTTTTTGGATTCCTTCTAACGTTTCTTCCAACGCCTAATGATATTTTAATTTCGTCAGAGTAACACAGTAGTAATGTAATTCCTTGTGTGTATGTTCCCGAGTCATTCATAAAACCAGCGACTGTGCCTCCAACTAAGGGAGTTTTTTTTGGTATTTGACTATAGATAGTGTCAAGGGCTTTTTGAAAACCTTTATTTTTTTCATAATGGATAGTACTAAAAAATAAAATAAAACTAGGGTCCTTACTTAAATTGGGTTTGGCCTGTTTAATTGCCTCTAGAATGGCTTTTTTAGGATCCCAGTTTTGGCTTGTTCCAATTCCTATTTCAAAAACCATTTTTATCAAAATAACTACGTTTTTTAGGTATAAAATCATTGGCTTTTTGCATTATGCGCCTTTATTGCAGTAATTAGGGTGTCATTTGCAATAGTTTTATCTATAACATGTATAATGGTGATTCTTGTTTTTTTACTCATCACTTCATTCATTAGATCATTCATATCGAGTTCTTCAAGACTCGTAAATTTGTTAAACATATTTTCAAATTTTTCTTTTAGTTCATTTGAAAAATATATATAAAATATGTTTTGACCTTTGCATACAATGTCGCAATTTGTGTCAAAGCTTACTCCTGTTTTAACTTTCTTTCCGAGCTTTTCAAGAACTTTTCCGAATGCTCTATCAAGCGGCGTATCATTGATTACGAGATCATAAAAAGTTGTTTCTTTGAGTAGTTTGGTTAGTATTTCATAATCTACTTTTCCCATACCAAAGATGGGCCAAGAATGTTGCATTATACACACTCCTGGATTATTTTTTATGTTTGGTGTGTCATGAAAAAATTTAATGACAAATTTACCAAAATCAACAAATGTGTCAACTTCAAACTTTTCTATAAATGAAGATTGTTTGTCTAGTTGTTGTTCTCCAGCTGTTTTTAAATGTGTAACAAATTTTTCTACATCGCCTATCCACTCTTTGTTTATTTCAATGTTTTTTAAGTTTTTTATCAATATTCCGTCGTTTATCATTTCTTTTGTTGCTTTGTGTAGGGCTTGGTATGTAATGGGTTTTTGTATAGTTTTGTTTACCTGCGCATTTAGTTCTTTTAGTGTGAGTGGTTTTTCTGTTAGTACTTGTACTATGGCGCTTTTTGTTGAACTGCCCAAGAGTGGGACTAGGAAGCCTGTTTGCATGTTTTATTTAGGGTAAAATCAAAATATAATGTTTTTGTTTGGAAAACTGGCCTAAAATAAGTAAACAACAGCAGTTATCGCGCACCCGAATTTTTTTGTGGTTTTTGTCTCTTGAGTCAGGAGTTGTGTTTTGATTATTTTCTGGTTTCTTATTTTAGCCATTTCTTCTAGTTGGTCTAAGAGTTTTTTCTCAGTTTCTTTTTTTGTTTTACTCTGGGCTTCCATGGCATACCCATAGCTTTCGTTATTAATTGCTATTCCTATTCCGCTAACATTTTCAGAGTTTACTTCAGAATACGCTGTGCTCATT
>Ga0172379_10011322_pt1 | contig 10637 bp, 11 predicted proteins | sample GrowelOW334metaG_FD_119756 | JGI IMG/M metagenome (GOLD analysis project Ga0172379, IMG submission 119756) | Groundwater microbial communities from an aquifer near a municipal landfill in Southern Ontario, Canada - Groundwater well OW334 metaG | ecosystem: Environmental > Aquatic > Deep... | reverse complement strand
TATTCAAAAAAACCAAAGCTTTGCCTTGGAATACCAAACGAGCTTGGATATGGAGATAAAGCAAATCCCCGACCCCCAATTTATTGATAAGTTAAAGAAGAAAAAATGAGCTACTACTTTTTATACCAGCAAAAGAAAATTCCCAGTTTTGCAGCTTACTTGTTCATTTTCGTAATTTCTTTAACTTTAATTATTGGCTTTAAAAGCGGACGGCGTTCCACCATCGTCTCCCGAGCCAGCAAGGAAACCACGCCGCAAAAAGTATTGGTAAGCAACCTTAACAGCGAATCGGTGAATGTTAGTTTTTTCACCAAGGAAGACGCACGTACTTTTATCCGCTATCGAGAGTTTGATGTAAGAGGGGCCTCCTTTATAACCAAATTTGACAGTCGCGACAGCAAAACCCAAACCCAGCGCAAAACGCACTACTTTGAAATCGCTCCCCTCAAAGCGCTCACGAAATATGAGTTGGAAATTTATTCCGAGGGAAAGCTGTATACCGCGACAACGCCATCCGAGCTGCAATTTCAAACGCCCAAGAAAGAGGTAAATTTGTCCACCTACCCTCCCGTTTTTGGCAAAGTTTTAAATAAGAATTTTCAAGGCGCCGCCGATGTACTAATTAAAATTATGATTGATAAAGCGCAGGGTCCGTCTTACACCGCCCTCACAAAAAATAGCGGTGAATGGATTTTAACATTGGCCAATATCCGCGACAGCAGAGGGACCCAAATAGATATCCAAGATACCGATATATTAAGAATTACTGCCCAAAGCCCCGACATGACTGTTTCCAAAATTGGCGCCCAGTACCAATATTGCCGGCCATTGCGTACCGTTGTCCTTGGCCAAGATTACGACTTTACCTCCGTAAACAGCCCCGGAAATGTCTTGGGAGCAGTAGACAGCCGCAGTTTGAATTCGTTAATCACCTATCCGCGCAATGGCGCCATTTTGTCAAGCAGTTATCCCGTTTTTCGTGGTAAAAGTACGCCCCTTTCCACTTTGCAGTTGGTTTTAATGCCTCAGCAAACCGTTTATTCCTTAACCACCGATATTGAGGGGCAATGGCGCTTTACCGCCGAAGAATCTTTTTTGCCGGGAACGTACAGAGCGAAGGTGGTAAATGTGAAGACTCGTGAATCGGAGACGATTGATTTTCATGTCGGCAAAAGTGGTGAACAGGTTTTGGGCGAAGCCACCGAGTCGGCCAAACCAACAACCAATCTTCCCAAACCGACAACGGCCGTCGAGCCTACCCCAACTACCGCCACTCCCACGCAAATCGTTTTGCAAAACACACCCACGCCAAAGCTTATTTCGCCCACCGTTACGCAAAGACAAATTCCCATTACCGGGTCGACAAACAACAATATTCTCATTCTTTTGTCTTCGGGCATAAGTCTTCTGGGTTTATTTTTAGTTTTGTATTAGAATGAAATTATGCTGGAAACTTTACTGACTTATCCCATTATTCCGATTCTGGCCTTTGTGGGTATCGGGTCTTTTTTTGTTTATCAGCTAAGTTTATTTTTGAAGGAAAGAAAGAAAAGTCGTGTACCCACTTTACCCAAATTAAATACGGATAAACTCTCTAGCGCTCCCAGCCAATTGATTCAAAAGATAGATAAAATCGCCGCTGACAGCCAGAAAGTCAACCATAAAGACTCCCGCTTTCGTAAGGTTATCTCCATAATGGTCGTGGCCTTTATCGGTCTCAACGCCTTTGGCATTCTCTACTTTATTCGCGGACAACGCACTACGTTTGTTCCTCGAGCCAATATTGAGCCCACCTCACCCTTAAGAAATTTAATGTCCCCCACGCCCATGCCCACGGAAACTATTACAAGTGAAGAGGGCCAGGAAACAACCACCGCCCCCAGCCCAGCTCAAAATAATTTTTTTATTACGCCAACGGTTAATCCCAGCATTACTCTTTTACCCACTCGCTTTGTTTTACCCACCGGTCCAACCGTCACCTCAAAACCAGCACAAATGACTGCTACCCTTGTCCCAACCAAAGCGCCTACCGCTACGCCGACAAGCACCCCCGCACCAACACTTAGCACCACTAAAATTCCTTCGCCCACACTTATTGCCAAATTAATTATTTCGCCAACGGCGGAAATTCGCGAAGCGTTTGGGAAACCAACTTCTACGCCCTTGTCCGCACAAAAACCGACCTCTACCGTAAGTCCGATTAAATCTCCCACAATCACGCTTTCACCAACAACGATAGTGAAAAAACAGGGTTCTTCAAAGAATATTCCCACCGCCGGAGTGGGACTAACGTCCGTCTTTATTTTAAGCGGCAGCCTCTTCTTGATTCTCCTCGGCTTTCTTATCTAGCGGAGTTTCTTTGGTAGTACTTTTGGGTAACCACAAAGAAGTAAAGTCACATTCGGGATATTGGTCGCAGGCATAAAAACGTCTTTTTTGTCGAGAAAAACGTACCACCACCTGGCCCTTACCGCACTTGGGACAAACCACGTCCGTGGGTTGCAAAAAGCTTTTGGTATATTTGCATTTGGGAAAATTGGTACAGGCATAAAACTTACCAAAGCGCGACATTTTAATGGCCAACGGATACTGACATTCCGGACATTTTTCGTTTGTAAGCTCCTCCACTTTCACTTTTTGAATACCTTTGTAAGCCGTTTCCAACTGTGCCGCCAGTGGGTCGTAATAACTCTTCACTACGTCTTGCCACTTCCGGTTACCCAGGGAAATTTCGTCCAGCTCGTCTTCCATTTTAGCGGTAAAGGAAACATCCAATATGGTGTTGAATTTGTCGGAAAGCACATTAGAGATAGAGGTGCCCAGCTCCGAGGGAAAAAGCTCCCGTCCTTCCCGATTTACATATTGTCGTTCCTGAATAAGGGAGATGATCGGCGCGTAAGTGGACGGACGACCAATGCCACGCGCCTCCAAGGTTTTAATAAGAGAAGCTTCCGAATAACGCGGTGGCAATTGCGTTTCTTTTTCCAAGCTGTTAATAACTTTTACTTTGACCTCCGTTTTGGCAACTAAACCCTTCATTAACCCCGCACCGGCAGTTTTTTCATACAAACTTAAGAAGCCGGGGAACTTAATTTGTTCATTTTCAGTTCGGAAGGTATCGGCAACCTTTGAAACGATGAGAATTTTTTGCTTAATGATTTCCGCGTCCGCCATTTGACAAGCCAAGCTGCGTCGATAAATGGCTTCGTACAATTTTTGTTGCTCGGCCGTTAACCCTTCCTTCTCAAGGTCCGCAACTTTTTTCGCGGGGTTGGTGGGACGAATCGCTTCGTGCGCTTCCTGGGCCGATTTGGACTTCGTTTTGTAAACACGCGCTTGCGGGCTTAAATACTCTTGACCGTATTCAGCTTTAATATATTTGCGCACCTCATTCACAAACTTTTCGGAAACATTAAACGAATCGGTACGGTGGTAGGTAATTAAACCCAACTCATATAACGACTGGGCAATACGCATCGTTCGCTTGGCAGTAAAGCTGTAGGTGTTGGAAGCATACTGTTGCAAAGTGGAGGTGGTAAAAGGTGGCGGCGGTGAACGCTTGGCAACCTTCTCTTCAACGCTATCAATAATATAAGTTTCTTTTTGCAAACGTGCCACTTCCGTTTTGGCGCTTTCGGCAGAGGTAATAATTGACTGTTGATACTCGTATTTACCGTCAAAGAGCTGAATTTCTTTGCTGAAAATTAATTTTTCTTTCTTTAAAAGCAATAATTTTGCTTCCAATTCTTGGGAACTGTGTTTAAAAAGACCCTCAATAACAAAGAATTTCGATTTGGTAAAGGCTAAGCGTTCTTTCTCGCGCTCCACAATGAAACGCAAAGCCACCGATTGCACGCGCCCCGCCGACAACCAACTTTTGGAAAATGTTTTCCAAAGGTAGGGCGAGAGTTTGTAACCCACGATTCGGTCTAAAATACGACGAGCTTGCTGCGCGTCAAACAAGGGCTCATTCAAAGTGCGAGTTTCTTTTAGCGCTTCTTCCAAAGCTTCCTTCGTAATTTCATGAAAAACGATGCGTTTAAATTTATTTTCGATTTTCTTGCCAATTTTTTTGAGCAAAATATAGTGCAAATGAAAAGCTATGGCTTCGCCTTCGCGATCCAAATCGGTGGCCAGAATAATCGTTTCGGCTTTTTTGGCCAAATCGACGATTGGTTTAACCACTTTTTCTTTGCCGGTAATAATTTCATATTCGGGTTCAAAGTTCTTTTCAATAATTACCCCGAGCTTCTTGACAGGCAAATCGCGAATGTGACCCATGCTGGAAATAATTTGGTATTCCTTGGGATTAACATACTTGGAAAAGGTTTTGGCCTTGGTAGGTGATTCGACAATAATTAAATTCATAAGGTTGTATTCTAACAGAAAAAAGCGTATTATTTTTGACTATGGAGTTGAAAGAGAATACGGATCAAAATTGGGTTAGCGGCGAAATTCTTGAAGAAGACGAGGTAGGGCTAAAGCAAGGCCCGGTGGTAAGAGTGCTTAATTTGATTTTTGATTTTTTGCAAAGTATTGCCCTGGGCGGCGCTTTTTTTATTGTCGTCTACTTATTTATTGTTCAGCCGCATCAGGTGAAAGGAAGCTCGATGTTCCCCACTTATAAGGATAAGGAATATATTTTAACGGATAAATTATCTTATAAATTTCGCACCCCTGTGCGTGGCGAAGTAATAATTTTAAAGTCTCCGAAAAATCCGGATATCGATTTTATTAAGCGCGTTATCGGCCTTCCGGGCGAAAAAGTGAGAATTGAAAACGGAGTTGTTTATTTGAATGATGCGCCCTTTGAAGAAAGCTATCTGAAAGTTACAACGCCCCTTTTTCCCGGCGGCTTTATGCAAGAAGGGATGGAGGTTACCGTACCCGACGGCAACTATTTTGTGATGGGAGACAATCGTCCCGGGTCATCGGACTCCCGTGAATTCGGTTTTGTGCCTTTTGAGAATATTATCGGCCGCGTAATTTTTCGTTACTTTCCCATAGAACGTATGGGAGGGATAACCACTCCCCAATACTCAGCTCTTGGCAAGTAGCTCGCGCAACAGCTTTACCAACTGACGACTACCCGCCACACCTTCCGGAAAAGTAATCGTTAATTCGTACGCACTCTTTTTGCGATGTAAAGTGGAGTTGAGATTCGTTTTTTTCTGAAAGGCGGAGCGCAACTCTTCCAACTCCGCCGATACTTTGCCATAGGCCCGTTTGCTTTGACGCAGATTGTTCACCTTTCGTTCCACATCGCGTACGGAATAATTGAAACGAATGGTGTCTTCGAAGAGTTTAAGCATTTCAGAACGCTCCTCTAGAAAAGATAAGGCGCGGGCATGGCCTTCGGAAATTATTTTCGAAAGCAGAGCATCTTTCACTACCGTTGGCAAATTTAACAAGCGAAGATGATTGGAGACAAAACTGGGGCTTTTTTTAATTAAACGCGCCAAATCGGTTTTGGAAACCCTACCCAAAGATATTTGCTCCTGCATGAGCTGAGCCCGCTTGAGCGGATTAACATGCGCGTTTGAAAGTTCCTGTAGAAGTTCTGGAAGAGTTAAAGTTTTAGACAACTTTAATGTATTTTTTGCCTAACTTGGTATAAAACTCCACCTTGCCCTCGCGAACGGCAAACAAAGTGAAATCTTTTCCGGTTTCCACACCGGGGCCGGCAAAAACTTTATTTCCTTTTTGACGAATAATGATGTTGCCCACTTTAACCACTTCCCCACCGAATTTCTTTACACCCAGCCTTTTGGAAATGGAGTCTTTGTTTATTCTTGACGAACCACCCGCTTTTGTATGTGCCATATTGAAAAATTAATTATTTTGTAACGTTAAGCGCCACAATTTTAACTTGTGTTAATTGTTGACGAAAACCGGTCACGCGACGATATTTGGATTTGGCCTTAAAACGCGCCACACGAATTTTTTCACCTTGGTCTTGTTTTACGAGTTCGGCGCTTACCGTTGCTTTGGCAATGTAGGGCCTACCCAAAGTGATGTTGTTTTTTTTATCGGCATAAAGAAGAACTTTATCGAAAACAACTTTGCCCGATTCATCGACTTCGAGCTTATCAACAACTAAATCTTGACCTTCGTGCACGATGTATTGTTTTCCGCCCGTGAAAATCACAGCAAAATTATTTTTTTCCATAGGTTGTAATTCTATAACAATTCTTGCCAAAATTCAAAGTTATTTTTGAGGGACTTTTATTTTGACATTAAATCCCTTTGTTGGGTATAATTAGCAAACATATGAGGTTATCTGTTGGCATTCTCGCAGGAGGACAAAGCAAAAGGTTTTGGCCGCTGGAAGAAAAAAACCTGTTTGAGTTCTTCGGTGTCCCACTTATCATCTACCAAATCAAGCGCTACGCTTTCTTCTTGAAAGGTTTGGGCATTGAACCCGAATTTACCATTATCACGAATGAGTTTAACTATAAAGAAATAAAAAGCGTTTTGGAAAAAAGCGCCCTTAAAAAAATAAATCTGGAAATTCAAAAACTTCCGGACCAATACGGCGCCGTATTGGCCCTCACAGAGAAAATTAACCTGGCGCAACCCCTACTCATCGTTAACAGCAACGACATTATTTCCGAAAAACTCATTAATACCTTCATAAAGAAAATCCCCGAAAAAGAAATTGTTTTAAGCGCCACCTCGGTCAACCAATACTTCCCCGGTGGATATTTGGTCACCAAAGCGGGCGGGCAAGAAATTGAACGTATTTGGGAGAAACCACCCGAAAAGAAAGTTCCCGGCGAATTAAACTTATTCCGTTTTGTCCTCGACTACTTTGCCGACCCGAAAAAATTGGTGAAATGTATAAAGGACAATCCGGAAACCCAAGACTATGAGGGAGTTATCAACCTCACTCTGAAGGAATGTAGCTCCACTTACGCGCTAAACAGCGATGCCTTTACCAGCCTCAAGTATCCCTGGCATATTTTGGAAGCGATGAATATTTTTCTGGACAACATTAAAGACAGGAATATTAAGTCTACCGATATTGACCCCACAAGCGTTATTCAGGGAAACGTATTTATCGAAGAAGGGGTAAAAATTGGCAGTTTTGTAAAGATCGTTGGGCCCTGCTACATTGGCAAAAACACCATTTTGGGTGATTATTCTTTAGTTCGTCATTCGCATATCGGCCGCAATTCTTTAATCGGCGCCCATTCCGAAGTGGCCAGAAGCTACTTGGGAAATGAGGTTTTGCTGCATCGCAACTATGTGGGCGACAGCATTTTGAGCGCCGGAGTGGGTTTTGGAGCCAACGCCGTCACCGCCAATTGGCGCTTTGACAACCAAACCATCAGAGCAAAAATCAACGATGTTAAAATCGACACCAACATGCCCAAGCTCGGTGCCATCGTGGGCAAAAATGTTCGAGTGGGTGTGGGCGCCTTGCTCATGCCGGGCGTGCGCGTGGAAAAAAATGCCTTTATTCTTCCGGGAACAACCGCTTTTAAAGATATTACCGTTAATCAAACCTAAATGAAAAAAGTAGTTGTTATTGGGGGCGGCACCGGATCTTTTGTCGTTCTGTCCGGTCTTAAAAAGTACCCTTTGGAAATTTCCGCCATCATTACTATGACCGACAGCGGCGGCAGTACGGGCAAACTTCGCGACCAATACGGAGTGCTACCTCCCGGCGATGTACGCCAGGCGTTAATCGCCCTCTCGGAATCGGAGGAAACCTGGCGCGAGCTCTTTTTATACCGCTTCACGAGTGGTGATTTTGAAGGGCATAATTTTGGCAACATTTTTCTTTCCGTTTTGGAAAGGGTTACGGGTAGTTTTGAAAGTTCCATTAAAAAAGCGGAGGAAATTTTAAAAACGAAAGGCAAAGTTATTCCGGTCACTTTGAGTAACGCCAATATTAATGCCGAACTGGCAACCGGAGAAATAATTAAAACGGAGGCGTTAATTGATAAGATGGAAAAACGTCCGCGTATTAAGCGCTTGTTTTTAGAAAAAGAAGTCAAGGCCAACCGCCGTGCGGTGGAAGCAATAAATAATGCCGACTACATTATTGTTGCTCCGGGCGATGTTTTTACAAGCATCATTCCCAATTTTCTCTTTCCGCAAATCACGGCCGCTTACAAAAAGAATAAGGGTAAAAAGATTTTAATTATGAACCTTATGAATAAATTGGGACAAACGGACAATTTTAAAACTTCCGACTATTTAAAAGCCTATCAAAGCATTTTGGGAGCCAACCCCTTTGATTACCTGCTTTTAAATACTTCACGATTGCCTTCCAAAGTGACAAGCAAGTATTCGGAATTTGGCGAAAAGGAGGTGGAAAACGACCTTCGACAAAACCTGCGACTCAAATTGGAACCGGGCGATTTTGTAAACAGCAAGTTGTTTGCCCCCGAAAAAGGCGACAAACTCTTCAACCGCAGTTTGGTTAGACATGATGAAGCCAAACTTGCCCGCCATATTTGGAATAATATTATTAATAAATAAGAGTTATTTTTTGTTGTACTATTAGTTTATGACGCAATTTGTTAAACCCCGCTCCATTAAAGAAGGTTTTCAGAATGCCTTTAGCGGTTTACTTTGGGCCTTTAAAAATCAGCTGAATTTTAAACTGCATATTTTGTCCCTTTTATTGGTTTTTATGCTCTCTCTCTTTTTTAAACTGAACATTACCGAGTGGTTGCTGATAATTAGTGTTTCCTTTATGGTTATCACACTGGAACTTATTAACACCAGTATTGAACAAACCACCGATGCCATTACCACCGAATTTAATCCGTATATAAAACGCGCCAAAGATATGTCGGCGGCCTCCGTTTTAATTTACGCCATTTACGCGGTATTGGTAGCCGTATTAATATTTCTGCCAAAAGTTAGTTTTTAACAATTAAGTTATGGTTAGTTTATATCTGGGTATCTTGCTTTTTTCTTTCGTTCTTAACTCCTTCCTGATGGTCCCTTTCATCGACTTTCTTTACAAAATTAAGTTTCAACGACTGGAACAAAAAACGAAAGATCCCTTTGATAAACTAACCCCCATTTTCGACTTTTTTCATAAAAAGAAGGCCGGTGTTCCCGTTGGTGGTGGCGTTTTGATTGTTGTATCAACCCTAATTCAATTTTTGTTTTTCCTTTCCTTGTTCTACATTTTCAACGTGGAAGTCATTTCCGTGTTTCGTAAAATCAAATATGAAGCGGTTATTCTCTTTTTCACCTTCTTTGCCTTTGCTTTTCTTGGTCTTTACGACGATATTAAGAAAATCTTTATTCTCAAAAGCAAAGATTTTTTTGGATTAAGACTGAGACACAAACTGATTATCGAACTTTGTATCGCTTTCATTGTCAGTGTTTGGCTCTATCTTTGGTTGGGGATTGACTTTATTCATATCCCCTTTGTGGGCATCATTAACATGGGCTTTTTTTACATTCTCTTTGCCATGTTCGTGATTGTCGCTTTTGCCAACGCTTATAACATTACCGATGGCTTGGATGGCCTCTCGTCCGGAGTATTACTCATAAACTTGTTAATTTTCTGGGTTATTTCTTCGTCCATGTTGGATACGGTGTTGTCCGTTTTTCTGGCCATTTGGATTGGCGGATTAATTACTTTTCTCTACTTTAATGTGCACCCGGCCCGCATTATTTTGGGCGACACCGGCGCGCTTGCGTTTGGCGCCGCCTTTGCCGTTATCGGTTTGATATTGGGAAAAGCGCTTCTCTTGCCCATTATTGGTGTCGTATTTGTGGCGGAAATTGTTTCTTCGCTTTTGCAACTTTTGTCTAAAAAATATTTAAAAAAGAAATTTCTTCCTGTCGCACCATTACATTTATATTTGCAACTCAGGGGTTGGACGGAACCGAAAATTGTATTTCGGCTTTGGTTAACCGCTTTGGTTGCTTCCCTTTTCGGCTTATGGATTGCTTTTCTGAAATAAAAAAACACTATTCCGCCAAAAAAGTACTTATTCTTGGTTTGGGATTGCAAGGCGGCGGCAGTGCATCCGCCCTTTTCTTCGCCAAACTCGGATGCGAGGTGCTTATTAGCGATTTAAAAACAAAAGTCCAGCTTGAACCCTCGGTTGCTAAACTCCAGACGAATAAAAATATTCGTTTTCACTTTGGCCCTCACGATCAAGCTGATATTGATTGGGCCGATTTAATTATCAAGAACCCGGGCGTAAAAGACAGCTCCCCCATTATGCAATACGCTCTGTCCAAAAATAAAGAAGTGACAATGCCCTCCCCCTTTTTTCTCAAGCACTGCCCCGTTTTTACCATCGGCATTACCGGTACGCGCGGCAAAAGCACAACCACAAATATGATTTACGAAGTGCTAAAACAGTTGAGCGCACAAAAAGTACATCTGGCCGGAAATATTCCCCAACACTCCCCCTTCGATTTAATCGCTAAACTTCAGGAAAGTGACATTGTTGTGATGGAGCTCTCTTCGTGGGAGCTCGCGGGGTTGGTAAAATACAAAGTCAGCCCGAATATAGCCGTTATTACCAATTTTTATCCCGACCACCTTAACTATTACGACAGCCTCGAAAGTTATATTGACGACAAGTTGAATATTTTTCGCTTCCAAAAAGAAAACGACTACTTTATTACTCACCAAAAAAACATCACCCTCT
>Ga0172379_10011321_pt1 | contig 10637 bp, 8 predicted proteins | sample GrowelOW334metaG_FD_119756 | JGI IMG/M metagenome (GOLD analysis project Ga0172379, IMG submission 119756) | Groundwater microbial communities from an aquifer near a municipal landfill in Southern Ontario, Canada - Groundwater well OW334 metaG | ecosystem: Environmental > Aquatic > Deep... | reverse complement strand
GAAAGGAAAATTGAAAAAAATAAGAAATCACACGAGTCTTTAGATAAATTTTACTCTGATGAGCAAAAACATCGTGAAAAAATAGAAAAAATAGAAGATGAAATATTTGAACATCTAAAAAATCATACTAAAAAAGTGTTAAAAAAGTAGTTCTTCGGATATTTTACGGATAATAAGAATAAATATTATAAAAAAACGCATAATAATATACTATGCGCAGATGTTTAATTATAATTATATTCGTGCTTTCAATAATTCTATCTTCTGGTATAGTTATTGCATGGACTTCTTATACGCATGAATGGATATGTAATAAAGCAGGACTTTCTGAACTTGACTGTAAATCTGCAGATTATAATACTATAAAATCACAACATCCAGATCTAAGATCTGTTAATCATCATTGTACTAATGATTTTGATAATTGCAATGCGAGAGTTTATGCGAGAAAATATCTTGATATAAATACTCTTGAGTCAAGAGGATTTGCTGCACATTTATTCGCTGATAGTATGGTTCCTGTGCATTGGTATAGCTTAGATTATGATTCATGTCATAAAGTATTTGAAGATAAGGTAGAAGAAAAATTAAAAAATTCAGAAAATATAAAATATGTTTTGTTAGGTTCCACGTTCGATTTTTCGTCATGGAATGTTACTATGCAGTGTGATGATAAGAAAAATAACACTATACAATTATCTGCTGATAATCAATATATGAATCAAGTTGCAAAGTATGTTGCTGAAGAAATGTACTCTAACTATATGGAGCAGAATGTTGAAGAGTATGATTTTTCTTCAGTCGTGATAATAGTATCAGCATTATTGACCTCTGTTTTAATATTGTTTCTATATAATGGTTTCAAAAATAGAAAATAAAAAGTAGTTATTTTTTATTTTTTTTTCTTTGCAAATGTTGATGCAACTATTAATGGGAACACCAGACTTGCTTCTGCATGGACTTTTGCGTGAAGTCCATTAACTTTTATTTTTGTCCACGTTATTGCTTCTTGTGGTCCACCGCCTGAATCTGATGCATCATATTCCTCTGCCGTTGTTATGTAAACTGCATAGTCAAATCCGTCTCGGAAAATATTTGCATTCAATATATAGTGTTTTGCAATTCCTCCACCGAGCATTATTGCGCCTGCTTTTTCTGCAGAAAGTGCAAGATCGATAATTTTTTTATGATCTCTAATTATATCTATGTAGAAATCTTTCTTATTTTGAAGTTCATAGTACATGAAATGTCCTAATGTTCCATCAGTAAATCCTGGACAAAATATCGGAATATCGTTTTTGTATGCCCAATACAAGACTGATTCTTCTTTTGTATCTAATCTTTCCATTTCTTTCCCTAGTTCGTAAATGAATTCAGATGGCGTGAATGGTACTCCTTTCGTTTTATACTTTGCATAAAGTTCATCAAAGAATTTTTCTGTAAATTGTTCAAAATAAGTATATCTATCAACAGGTACAAAAATATTACCTATACGAGAAATACTTTTATCAAATAATACTCTTCCGGGAATGTCGAATCTTCCCACAACAAATGGTTTTAGGCATTTGATTATGTCTTCTTCGATTCCTCCCGCTGTTATAGATATAGCGTGAATCATTTTGTGCTTAACGAGATACTTTATTATTTCTCTATTTCCAGAACTAATCATATTTGATGTACATGAGAGAAAAATAGTTGCGTTATCTGCAATCATTTTATTTATTATGTCGATTGCCATTCCAAGATTTGTTGCTTGAATTCCCATATATTTATATGAATCCATGAACTTGTCAAAATCAAATTTTTGATCAAAATCATATCCTTTAATTTCTGGAAATCCTTCTAAAGTATCATATCCACGCATTTGTTGTGCTTGTTCATCTGTATTTTCATCAGTCATTGTAAATCCTCCATAATAGTATTCTTATAAATTTGGCAAAAACTCAAATAATTAATATTAAGCAATATAGAAAAATCTAATTAGAATCTGTAGTGACAATATGTTCCATAAACAAACAATTTAACCATAGAAATAGGATAATTTGATGGTTTTTAAATTTGATTAAATTTCTAGAATTTTTATCTTACACTTATTAATCCTATTGTAGTCATTAATAATGTTATGGCTGCTATTAATGTAAATGCTGCAAAGAAGTACATGTATATTTCATCGGATACCACGAATGATAATGTTAAAATATTAAATTTTTGTAAGAAAAATATCACGCTTGTTATAATTCCGATTACTCCTGCAAGTAAGGCTAATGGTTCGAAGGCACTTCTTGAACTATTGGACATAATTCCTGTCATATCTTTAATTCTATCAAATTATTATTTAAAGCTTGTGGTTTTATACATAATATTTATAAAAAGCCCTTCTTTTCTATTATTACAACAATTGTGAGGGATTATTATGGCTATTGTAGGATTTAACTTTACTAAAATCAATGCTGAGAGAAAACCTGTTACTGAACAGAATGTGAATATTGAAAGTAATGCTGGAGTTTCTAACATTACAGAATTAAATTCTATCGATCCTAAGAAGACTCTTATAAAATTTGATTTCAACTATTTATGTAAATTCGAGCCGGGACTCGGTAAGATAGAGATAGCTGGTGAAGTTGTTGAAATTTATGATAAAGATTTTGCAACTAAAGTTTTAGACTATTGGAAAGTTGAAAAAAAGATATATGGTGAAGTATTACAAGATGTGTTTAACAATATTCTTGCAAGATCTAATATGGAAGCAATATTTATCAGTAGAGAATTAGGCTTACCATCACCAATTCAGATGCCTAGAGTAGATTTAAAACAAGTTGAAAAAAAGGAAGAAAAACCTAAAGAAGAAAAGGTTTCAAAATCAGATTCTAAGAAGAAATAATTTCTGTAATTTTTGAATATAAGTCTGTAAAGAGCGTGAGGTGAAACTCATGACAAGAGATATCCTAAAGAAAGAAAACGGCAAGGAAGCAGTCTATGAAAGAACATTCTTTGGAGACGTATCAAAACGCGAGCTTCATGAAAATTTGGATGGAAGCAAGGAAACGAGAAATGTTTTTGGCGGCCAGGTACGTATAGAAAGACAAGGGTTTCTTGATGATGAAGTTAGAGGAACTGTCGATGGTGTGGAAGGCACCTTTCGTCACGGGTTCTTTGACACAAAAGATAGCCCTAGAGAGTTTATACCTGATGAGATAAAAAGAAATACATCTGAGGATGATTCTTTCAGTTCTGATGATTATGTTCCTAGTAGAACCGATAATTCAAGTTCTGGTCCATACAATCATTCACAAAGTTCATCTGTTTCTGTTCCTAAAAAACATATAGAAAGACCTATTAATTGGCATCCTATTCTTAAACTAATGGCTGCACGTCATCCTGATCCATATATTCGCTTGGATGCTGCGAAAGAAATGAAAAATCCTTACGTATTTTATATGATGGCTTTAAATGATAAAGACAATGTATATGAAGGAGTTTATGGTTTATGCAGTACGCTTGGTGTACAAGGAGAGCCAGAAGATGATACTTATTTTAGGATTACAACAGGACTTGTTTACAAGCTTGCTCTCGAAAGACAATTTGAGTCAAGTGTAACTCGTGTTCTTATAGATGAAGGTTTATATTGGTCGAAACCCAGTATTCCTGATTTAGAAAATTTGATATCACATGCAGCAAGTAAAGAAATAAGGTTTAAATCTAAACAACTTATGTATAATCGCTTTTTATCTGCTCCTTTTCCAAGACCAATCAGGTTCGTTATACACTTACTTAATCCAGATAAATCAAATTATAGTCCCAGGCTTATTAATGCATGTACAAATCCTGATCCTACAGATTTTTTACCAGATCTAGAAGATAATTGGAAGTTTGATTCTAAAACACTAGATCCGAATTCACATTTTGGACGCATAGTATTAGCTCTAGAAGAAGGATGGAGAGAAGATTGTGCTAAGAGTGATCCTGGATCACATCTGAGAAGTATTGCTTCCGGAGATGAGAGATATATTCTTGAATTGTGAACTATTATAGCAGACATTTTGTGTCTATTTTAAAATAAATACGTTGCTTTTTCTGCCCTTTCAAAAATCATAACATCAAAAATAGCTATTTTTGGGCTTTGGAAATTTTCTGTGACTTAAAATTTCCAAAACATTTATATTCTATTATCGCATATTTTTATCAGTTATTGGGGTCGTTTAAGGATTTCACACTATTAATGTTGAGGTGGTTTCATGGTCGTTCCGGAAGTCAAATTAAAGGTTGCTGAGGCAATTCAGGATGATGTTACTAAAGGTATTGTTAGAGTTGATTCTGGATACATGAAACAGATTGGTATTCGTTCTGGCGATATTGTTGAAATTCAAGGCGGTCGAAAGACTGTCGCAATTGTTGATAGAGCATATCCTGGCGATATTGGACTAAACATTATTAGAATGGATGGTTTAATCAGAAGAAATTCTAAGACAGGAATAGGTGAAGTTGTAACTGTAAGAAAAGCTAATGTTAAAGAAGCTAAAAAAATTATTATTGCTCCAGCAAAAGAAGGCATATTAATTAGAGCAAATCCAATCATATTCAAACAAGGTTTATTAGGCAGAGCAGTTGTTAAAGGAGATATTGTTTCTTTAGGAGGAACAAGAACAAGAAGAACTGCAATGAGTCAAAGTCCATTCTTCGATGATATTTTCAACATTGCAGGAGACGAAGCATTGATGGGTTTTGGTCTTGGTGACTTAAAATTTATGATTGTAGATGTAAATCCTGCAAAAGAAGCTGTCATAATTACCGATTCTACTGAAGTAATATTTAATCCAGAAGCAATTCCTGAAGTTAAAGAAGATAAATTACCAGATGTTTCTTACGAAGATATTGGCGGGCTTGAAGAAGAATTAAAGAAAGTTCGTGAAATGGTAGAGTTACCATTAAAACATCCGGAAATTTTCGAAAGACTTGGAATTGAACCACCAAAAGGGGTTTTACTACACGGTCCTCCAGGAACTGGAAAAACGCTTTTAGCAAAAGCTGTTGCAAATGAGACTCAATCAAATTTCATTTTAATTAATGGTCCAGAGATAATGAGTAAATATTATGGGCAGTCAGAAGAAAATTTACGTAAAAAGTTCGAAGATGCAGAAAAGAACGCGCCTTCAATAATATTTATTGATGAAATAGATGCAATCGCATCAAAGAGAGAAGAGACACATGGTGAAGTTGAGAAACGTGTTGTTGCACAACTACTTGCAATAATGGATGGTCTAAAATCTCGAGGAAAAGTCGTTGTTATAGCAGCATCTAACATTCCAAACGCTCTTGATCCAGCATTACGTAGACCAGGAAGATTCGACAGAGAAATAGAAATTGGTGTTCCGACAAAGGCAGGAAGACTTTCAGTTATGAAGATTCATACAAGAAACATGCCGTTTAAAGGTTCATTTCATAATGAAGTTGCACTTGATGCATTGAAACATGTTATTGAAGAAAAATCTAAGGATGGTAAGGATTCAAAAACAAAAAAGAGTTCTAAAACTGAAGTTGAAAGATTAAAGAAATTTTTAGAATCAAGCGATAAAGTTGAAAGATTACTTAGTGAATTAAAAGCTATAGAAAATAGTGCTGAAATATGGGGTAGTAATGATCCTAAAAGTAAATTTTTAGATATTGCTAAGAAGAAGTTAGATGATGAAATAGTAGAAATTATATGTACATTATTTGATGTAGGAATTTTGGGCAAATCATTTTATGATGATGTTAGACAAAAAGGAGTTATTAATGATTTAAATGACATTGCGGAAATTACTTACGGATTTGTTGGCGCAGATATCGCATCATTATGTAAAGAATCTGCAATGGTGGTTTTAAGAAAAGTTATTTCTGATTTAAACTTGCAAAGTAATGATCCGTTATCTGAAGAAATATTAGAAAAATTAATTATTACTAAGGATGATTTCATGTCCGCGTTAAAAACAGTAAGACCGAGTGCATTAAGAGAAGTATTGATTGAAAAACCAACAACTACATGGGAGGATATTGGCGGGGCTGATGAAGCTAAACAAGAATTAAAAGAAGCTGTAGAATGGCCTTTGCAGAATAGCGTAGCATTTGAGAGACTCGGAATTAAACCACCAACAGGTGTATTATTATATGGTCCTCCAGGAACTGGAAAGACGCTTTTAGCGAAAGCAGTTGCTAATGAAAGTAAAGCTAACTTTATTTTGGTTAATGGTCCGGAATTAATGAGTAAATGGGTTGGAGAATCTGAAAAAGCTGTGAGAAAAATATTTGAGAAAGCAAGACAGACAAGTCCTAGCATAATATTCTTTGATGAGATTGATAGTTTAGTTCCGAAAAGGGGCGCTAACTCGGATTCATCTGGTGTTACGGAAAAAGTTGTAAATCAATTATTAACAGAAATGAATGGATTGCAAGAAATGAAGGATGTTGTTGTAATAGGCGCAACAAATAGACCTGACTTACTTGATTCAGCATTATTAAGACCGGGAAGGTTTGATAGAATAGTATTAGTTAGCGTTCCTGATGCTAAATCACGTAAAGATATATTCAAATTACATACTAAGAGAATGCCGTTATCTAAAGATGTTAAAGTTGAAGAATTAGTTTTAAAAACTGAAGGATATGTTGGTGCGGACATTGAATCTGTTTGCAGAGAAGCTGCAATGCTTGCATTAAGAGAAGATATGACTGCACGAGATGTTAAGATGAAATATTTCACTGAAGCATTAAAGAAAGTAAGACCCTCAGCATCAAAAGATATTGAGAAGACATATGCTGAGTTCAATGAAAACTTCAGGAAGACAAGAGCTGAAGAGATGAAAGATAAGCCGAATTACTTTGGTTAAGGTTGTTCTATGAAACATGTAAAGATTCTATTAGAGAACGAACATCTTGAAGGATTGTTGATTAAAGAAGATGATAAACATTTAGTTCTTAAATTATCTAATGGATATAATATCGGAATAAGTAAAAACAGAATAAAAAAGATTGAAGATATAAATTCACATGATGAGTTAGTTAAGGAACAACATTCGGAAAAGATACATAAAAAAATAGTAGAGCACGTTTCAAGTGATTCGGACGGAGATTTGCCTAAAGTTCTAATTTTGCATACCGGAGGAACTATTGCAAGTAAAGTTGATTATCAAACGGGCGCTGTGACTCCGAAATTTACTCCTGAAGAATTGAATTCTATGTTTCCTGAAATAAAAGATATTGCACAGATAGAAAGTAGATTATTTAGGAATATGGCTTCTGATGATATGAGATTTTCTCATTACAATCTTATTGCGAAAGAGATTGAGAAAGAATTAAATGAACATAAAAACTTGAAGGGAATTATAATTACGCAAGGAACAGACACGATACATTACACGAGTGCAGCTCTTAGTTTTATTTTTGAACATTTACAAATTCCTGTTGTTATTGTTGGTTCACAACGAAGCTCCGATCGTGGAAGTTCAGATGCGGCAATGAATTTGATTAGTGCCGTGGCATTTATCGCAAATACCAGTCTTAAAGGAATATTTATTTGTATGCATGAAAATATGAATGATGAATCATGCATACTACTTAACGGTCTTAACGCTAAAAAATTACATTCATCTAGAAGGGATGCGTTTAAGCCAGTAAATGTTCCTTCAATAGCAAGGATAGATTATACTACTAAAAATATAGAATATATTTCAGAACATCCCGAATCATCATTAAATAGTCCAGGAAAATTAAAATTACATTTATTTAATGAAGATTTGAAGATAGGAATGATTGTTTCTCATCCTAATATGTTCGCTGCAGAAATAGAACCTTTCTTGAAAGGATTTGATGGAATAATTTTACAAGGAACAGGACTGTGTCATTTTCCGATAAATGAAATTGATGAATTCACAAAAGAACATACAAAGATAAAAAATGCGTTTACAGAACTATCTAATAAGATTCCTGTTGTGATGAGTTTGCAAACAGTTTATGGAAGCGTAAATATGAATGTATATAGGCCTGGAAAAGCTTTGATAGAAATGGGAATTATAGGAAATTATAGCTCATTAATTACGGAAACCTCGTTCATAAAACTTGCATGGCTTCTTTCACAAAAGCTTGACCCTAAAGAATATTTTATGAAAGATTTGAGAGGAGAATTCTTAGTTAAGTCTGTTGAGTAAAAAATGTTGTGATCTTTTATGATAATAAAAAATGTTTTATTGGCAACTAAACAAACGGCTTTAGAATACTATCGTCAAACTTATGACACTCCAGAAGATGTAATACCTCGCAAACTTTTGTTATTAAAGAAAAAAGAGCATGCAGAACATTATGCTTCTCTAGATTTTATAAGAAACGTTCTTAAAAAATATCACATATTTTACAAGACAGTATATATGCCTTATGCTGCACATGAGGAATTTTTAGATAATGATTTGATTATATCTGTTGGTGGCGACGGTACTGTTCTCAATACAGCAAGATATATACTTAATAATACGCCTTTATTAGCTGTCAAATCTGAGAGTGATAGCGCCGGAGTATTATGCTCAATAAATTCAAAAGATTTTGAGCGTGCCTTGAAAAAGATTTTAACAAATGATTTTAAGATACAATCATGGACTAGGGCCGAAGGAAAATTCGGCAATAAAGTAGAAATAGCATTAAATGAAATAGCTATAGGAACAAAACATTTCAATGGCCTTGCACGTTACGAATTAAAGTTAGGGAAGATTTCCGAAGAACAAAAAAGCAGCAAAGTATTGATTAGTACAGGTACAGGATCTACAGGATGGTATGCAAATATTCCTTATTCGAAAAAAAGATTTCATCCAGAAGCTAAGGAACTTAAGTATCTAGTTTCAGAACATATAAAACATCATAAATATTCGATGATTCAAGGAGATATAAGTCCAGGTCAAGTCCTTGAAATAACCTCTCTAATGGATGTTGATGGAACCATAAATTTTGATGGTGACAAAAATAAAAGAACGTATTCTTTTCCTATTGGAAAAAAATTATATATAAAAATTTCTGATAAGCCGTTGAACGTAATATTGCCCTATTATAAATGATTTGAATATATTATAATCATAATTTAATTTATTTTTTTTGTACACCTAATATTATTTTATTCGACCAAAACATTTAAATTTAGCATTCTTTTCTTATGATATATGGTTAATCTAGATTATAAAAAAATTGGTTTGAAGGCTGGTTTGGAGATTCATCAGCAGCTTGATACGAAGAAATTATTCTGCGACTGTCCTTCTGAAATGAGAGATGATTCTCCCGATAAGACTGTTAAGAGAGTTTTGAGAGCAATTGCTGGAGAGACAGGAGATGTTGATGTTGCAGCAAAGGCTGAGATGGAAAAAGGCAAAAATTTCATATTCGAATATTATTATGACACAACATGTCTTGTTGAATTAGATGAAGAACCACCACATGCGATTAATAATGATGCTTTGAATGTTGTTCTACAATTTTCTAAAATTGTTGGTGCACAAGTTGTTGATCAAGTTCATGTTATGAGAAAGACTGTTGTTGATGGAAGTAATGTTTCAGGATTTCAAAGAACAGCACTAGTTGCAAGAAATGGGATTATGCCTGTAGATATCTCAGAAGAATCTGAGTCTAAATCAGAATCAAGAATTTTGAATGTTGCTATTGATACGTTATGTATTGAAGAGGATGCTGCTCGTATAATTAAAAGAGAAGCAGGACAGGATATCTATCGATTAGACAGATTAGGAATTCCTTTAATTGAAATTGCAACAGGTCCTGACATGAAAACACCTAAAGAAGTCAAGGAAGTTGCTGCACATATAGGAATGTTACTCAGAAGCACTGGAAAAGTAAAGAGAGGATTAGGAACAATTAGGCAAGATGTGAATGTTTCCATAGAAAATGGGGCGAGAGCAGAAATTAAAGGTGTTCAAGATTTAAGATTAATTGATACTGTTGTAGAACTAGAAGCTCTTAGACAGATGAATATGTTAAGATTAAGAGAAGAAATGTTTGTAAAAGGAATTAAGATTGAAAATTTAAATGATGAAGTTAAAGATTTTACTGAAGATTTCAGGACTGTTCAGAAAGGATTCATAAAAACAGGATTAGATTCAGGACTTAAGATATTTGGAAAATCTTATTCATTATTCAAAGGATTTTTTGGTTATGAAATAAATCCCGGAAGAAGATTTGGCACAGAATTAAGTGATAGAATTAAAGTTTTAGGATTAAACGGTCTTATTCACTCCGATGAGAATTTAGAAAAATATGGTATAACAGATATGGTTCAACATATTTATCATAAGTTAAATTTAGGAAGTGATGATGGTATGATATTTATTCTAGGTTCTGAGGAAAAATGCTTGCTCGCTTTTAAGAAAATTGATGATTCAATAAAATATTTCTTAGAAAAAGGTTTATCTAAAGAAGTTAGGAATGCAAAGGAAGATGGCACATCACAATTTTTAAGACCGATGCCAGGAAGTAGTAGAATGTATCCAGAAACAGATATTCCTGTAATACATCCAACGTTAGATAATGTTGAGATGCCAGAATTGATTAAAGATAAGATAGAAAGATTTGTTAAAGATTATGGATTACCAAAACAAGTCGCTAAAGAATTAATTTTT
>Ga0172379_10011320_pt1 | contig 10637 bp, 10 predicted proteins | sample GrowelOW334metaG_FD_119756 | JGI IMG/M metagenome (GOLD analysis project Ga0172379, IMG submission 119756) | Groundwater microbial communities from an aquifer near a municipal landfill in Southern Ontario, Canada - Groundwater well OW334 metaG | ecosystem: Environmental > Aquatic > Deep... | reverse complement strand
GCGTTGTAATAACTTTAAATCCGCCTTCGTCCACGGCTTTTTCTCCGTACTTGTCGGTTAATATTTGTCGGACATATAAAACAAAATGTGGCGCAGCTAAAATGCCGGATGATTTCGTGATTTTTATTTCGGAAGCCACACCCTCTTCATATTCTTTGTCGGTAATTTGGTTGTCGTCATGCATCAGTTTCAAAATATAATCACGACGAGATTTCAGCGCTTCGTGATCGTTCAGATAACGGCTAGGTCTTTGCGGAATAGCCGCGAGCATGGCGGATTCCGCGATAGTTAAATCCTTGGAACTTTTTTTCAAATAACTTTGCGCAGCCGCTTCAATTCCGTAATTGGTAGAGCCGTACGGAATTTCGTTAAGATACATTTTTAAAATTTGATCCTTGCTGAATTTTTGCTCCAAACGGATGGCAAGAATCGCTTCTTTGATTTTACGATAGTAAGAACGCTCGTTACCGACCAAAGCATTTTTGATTAGCTGTTGGGTGAGGGTGGACGCACCTCCGCCACCGCTTGAGCTTCCAAGTAGGTTGCTTATTTGGGCGCGGATGATAGAAGTGATGCGAATACCGCCGTGTTCGTAAAAATGTTTGTCTTCAATAATAATAGTTGCCTTGATTACCCAAGGAGAGATGTCTTTTAGGTCCACGACCGTGCGTTTTTGTTCTTGGTATACCTCATAAAGCAGTTTGGCTCCGGTGCGGTCATAGATTTTGGTGCTCTGGGCGACTTGGCGCTCGGAGATTTTCTCCGGATCGGGTAAATCTTTGGAAATCCACAACACGAACCCGGTTCCGCCTACAAACCCAAGCACGGCCAAGTAGATTAAAGCGGTCAAAATTCGTTTGCGCCAGTTTTTTGGTGCAGGACGGCGAATGTGTTTGACTTCTTCTTTTTCTTGGCTAACTGTACCATAAATTTTCCTTTGGCGGAGTTCCGGAATGGGCATAAAAAAAGGCCAAATTATGTTTAAAATAAGATAAAAATCCTGGTTGTTTTATATTATACAGCACTTCGCGCCCCTTGACAAAACCCTGGATTTGTGCTATACTTCTCTGTTAATATATTGCAGCGGTACTCTACAGAGTATCGTTTTTAATTAAAGCTATGAAATCTATCAATACAATTAAGGCTGAGATTGGTAAGCTTGCTAAATCTATCCACATTTTGCTTATTTTAGCCATTATTTCCGTTTTAGTCAATCCTTTTTATGTGGATTGTGCTACAAATGGTGTAAAAAGTTATTCTTTATTGACTGAAAATGACGTCTTTTTGCCTGTGTTTAGCGAAAAAACAAATCTTTCCGAATATATCCCGGTGGTTTTGAGCGAAAAGAAATTGGCATTACTTCAAGAACAAAAAGAGCTTTTGGCTGATAATGAGGAATTTGATCTTATCTTAAACACCGAAGAAAAACAATATATCACCAAAAAGACCAAAGTTGTTCGCTTGGCTTTAAACAGCAACGCCCCGATAGATTTGTCCGATGCGGAAAAAGAAGCTTTGGCTGAAGAAAAAGAAATGAGATTGTGGGTGTTGAATGAAATCAAAAAAGCCGGTCTTAATATCAAAGAAGCCGAAACTATCATTAACTGTGAAAGTCGTTGGCAGCCTGATGCTATTGGCGTGAACAAAAATGGTTCTTATGATGTTGGCTTATGGCAGATTAACAGTATCCACAAAAACATGACCAATGCGGACAAAATGGATTATAAAGAAGCGACTAAATGGGCGATTGCAAAAAGATTGAGAGATAGAAGTTGGAACGCCTGGTCTTGTGCAAGGAAGTTAAGATAAACAAAAGATATTAGGATATTGGATATTAAGATATTAAAAAAACAAAAAATCCTTCGCCAACAGCGGAGGGTTTTTTGTTTATGGGAGAACCCTTGACTTTTTGCTTCTTTGTGATAGGATATAAAATCCTTGAAAATTAATAAACACAACCATAAGTGAGGAGGAAAATCATGCATTACTTCCTTATCGAATTTTTTGGCTTTTTTAACAGCGAGGCGCTGTCTATTTGCCAAAAGATCGCAGAGCTTGTCGGAAACAAGCCTTACGGCAAAGATTACACGATCGCGATTCATCCCGAGGGAGACGGAGGGGTGTCGGTCACTGATTACACGGGCCAGAAACGCCGGTGTTTTATCCGACTATCAACTCCGCCAGACAACCTGTATCGTGATGAAATCGCCGGGAAGTTCATTTCCCTCGGCCATTCCCTTATAGTGGCAGATCTTCGGCGGGTCATAATGGTGGCCGAGCCTGTTTCCAAAAAGGAATAGCTTTCTGTGGTTCAAGGATCTCGCCCCGCGGCATGTCTGCGGGGTATTTTTATACTTGAATTTTGGGTTGAAATGTTGGGAAAAGGGGAGTAATATAATTGTATATTAGTAAATAATTTTATTTTTATGAAACATGAAAAAAAGGTTTGGCCAGAATATTTTCAAAAAATATTTGAAGGTAAGAAAACATACGAACTTCGTTTGGCGGATTGGGAATGCAACGAGGGAGATATTTTAGTTTTACGAGAATGGGATCCTCAAACTAAAGAATTTACAGGTAGAAGTTTGGAAAAAGAAGTTACTTATGTCGGTAAAACCAAAGATATAAATTTTTGGCCAAAAGAAGAAGTGGAAAAATACGGGTATCAAATTATCGCGTTTAAATAGTTTTTAAAATATGTCCGATAAAATCGAACAAATTAAAGAAATAGTAAAAAAGGAACTTGAATTTTGTTCTGCGCACAATTTTGACCACGTGATGCGAGTTTATAATTTGGCACTGCGTTTGGCGGAAAATGAAAATGTTGATTCGGAAGTGGTAAAAGCGGCGGCGCTTTTGCATGATATCGGCGGGAAAAGGGAAGTCGACGACCCTTCGGGCAATACCGACCATGCGGTGGAAAGTGTTAAAATGGCAGGGCCGATTTTGAAAGGTTTGGGATATACCGAAGATAAAATCGAGCACATCCAGGACTGTATTCTTTCCCATAGATATAGAACGGAAAACAAGCCCAAGACAAAAGAAGCGGAAATAGTTTTTGATGCCGACAAACTGGAAACCGTCGGGGCGATAGGCGTTGCGAGAACTTATGTTTGGATTGGCAGAAATAATGCCCATATTTATAGAAAAGTAAATATTGAGGAATATACTAAGGAAAATTTAGGCGGGAAAATTAACGGAAGAATCCAAGACAAAACAAAACACAGCCCGCAAATCCAGTGGGAGACAAAGGACAAATTTATTTTGGATTTTCTATATACCGACAAAGCCAAACAAATGGCGAAAGAGAGAAAAGAGTTTGCAGAAATGTTTTATAAAAGATTGGAAGACGAGGTGGAAGGAAAAACATAATAAGTTAAAACAAAAAACAAGGTTTAAGCACCTTGTTTTTTAGTATTTAATATCTAATATCCCAATATCTTAATATCCATTGCTACTCTTGCTCCTTATGTCTATATTGTATTGCTTCCGCCAGATGCTGTAATTCTATATTTTCACTTTGTGCCAAGTCCGCAATAGTGCGGGAAAGTTTGAGAAGGCGATTGTAAGCGCGAGCGGAAAGTTTCATTTGTTCCACCGCGGTTTTGAGAAGTTCAAGCGAGGATTCGTCCAATCGGCAAAATTCTTTTATTTCTTGATTGCGCATTTCCGCATTGGTTTTTACCGGACAATTTTTAAACCTGTCGGTTTGTTTATTTCTGGCTTCTTCCACCCGCGTGCGAATGGCCGCGGAACTTTCACCGAGTTTTTCCGAACTAAGTTTTTCAAAATTCAAACGCGGGACTTCAATATGTAAATCAATACGGTCAAGAAGCGGTCCGCTGATTTTCTTTTTGTAATTTATAATTTGGCTTGGCGTGCAAGTACAATCATGATCCGGGTCGCCGAGATATCCGCACGGACATGGATTTTGCGAAGCGACCAAAATAAATCTAGCGGGAAAAGTTAAAGTGCCGGCTGCGCGGGAAACCGTGACCATGCCGTCTTCAAGCGGTTGGCGCAAACTCTCCAGTACCGTGCGCGGAAATTCCGGAAATTCATCCAAAAATAAAACCCCACGATGCGATAGTGATATTTCTCCCGGCCTCGGGTAGCGACCACCGCCGACGAGTGCGACATTGGAAACTGTGTGATGCGGACTGCGAAAAGGACGTTCACGAACGAGATTTTTTTGGAGCATGCCGGCCACGGAATAAATTTTTGTAACTTCCAGAGATTCTTCGTTGGTCAAAGACGGTAAAACAGATGGCAAAGATTTTGCGAGTAGTGTTTTTCCCGATCCCGGCGGTCCGCTCATCAGGATGTTATGTCCGCCCGCAGCCGCAATTTCCAAAGCGCGTTTGGCAAACTCTTGACCTTTGATCATGGCCATATCCATTTCGTACTGTGGAATTACGTAATCGTCTTTGAGATTATAATTTTTTATCGGAGTTATCAAAACTTCGCCTTTGAGATGAGCAATTATTTGGGTGAGGTTGTTTACCGGATAAATTTCCAAGTCCGAAACCATCGCCGCTTCACGGGCATCATCTTCGGGTACAAACATTTTTTTGAAACCTTGTTCTTTGGCAAACAGCGCCAAGGACAAAATCCCGGCTGTGTGGCGTAAAGTTCCGTCCAGTGCCAATTCGCCTATAAGAAAACTATCAGACAAATCTATATTCCAGCCATTGCTAAGCACGATTAAACCCACGGCCATCGGTAAATCATAAAGAGGGCCTTCTTTGCTAAGATCCGCGGGCGCGAGATTGATGATAATGCGAAAATTGAAAGGATATTTGAAGCCGGAATTTTTCAAAGCGGAGTGGATACGGTCCTTGGCTTCTTTGATGGAAGCGTCCGGCAATCCGACAATACCGAAAGCGGTCTGGCCTTTGTTTAAATCCAATTCCACTTCTACGGGCAGACAATCAAGTCCGACTATGGAAGCGGAAGGAAGTTTGTAAAACATAAAACTAAGTTAAAAGTTGAAAGTAGAAAGTAGAAAGCGACACGAAGTGTCATGCCGAGCTTGTTTCGGCATCTCCCCGTTAAGTCGCAAAAGGGAGATCCTGAAATAAATTCAGGATGACGGCATACTGTCATCCCTGCGAAAGCAGGGATCCAGGAATGTTTAAGATAAACACTGGATTCCCGCTCGGGGGCGGGAATGACAAAACTATTTTTTTAAACGTAATAAATATAAACCAATACCAACAACTATCAAAACATCGGCCAGGTTAAATACACTGATGTAAACTTGCAAATAATCTATCGTGCTTTGATAAAAAATTCTATCAATCAAGTTAGACAGCGCGCCAAAAATTGCCAGAGCCAAACCCAGTTGTGCGGTTTTGTCTTTGTTGGCAGTAAGCAGATAACAAAAAAACCCGAGGATTAATAAAGTAAAAATTATTATAACCAAATTTGGCACCGGAATACTAAAAGCGATCCCCGGATTGAGTATCGGCGCCCAACCAACTTTGCCGAAAATAAAAACCGGACTTGTCCAAACAACCAAAGCCATTTGCTTGAGTATTAAGTCCAATAAAACAAAAAGACCGCCGGCCAAAACGAAAAGCAAACGACGGTCTCCTTTAAACATACAATAAGTTTTTAGATTTCTTGAGTGATTGCCTTTTTGCATTCAACACAAGCGGAAGAGACGGGGCGGGCAAGCAAACGTTTTTCTTCAATCGGTTTACCGCAATACTTGCATAGGCCGTAATCGCCTTTTTCTATACGCTCCAAAGTTTTTGTGATATCGCGCAAGTTTTTTTCCATGGATTCTTCAAGCGGCTTGTTGTTGATGTATTCGGCCACTTCGGCGGCGTTTTCATCGTCTTTATCGCCGTAATCAGGAAATTGAGTATCAAAATCACCGGTTACGTGCGGATTTTTTTTGGTAAACTCGTTGAGCTCTTTTTCCAATTTTTCTTTTTCTGCCGAAAGTTGAGTTTTGATTTTTTCTATAAATTCGGGAGAGAAAGGTGATTTTTTGTTAGACATAAGCGTAGATTAGCTTTTGTTTATAGGGGAATTATACAAAAGAGGGTTAAATAAGTCAAGATGACCACTTAGATGGTCGAAGAATCGAAAATATGGTATAATTTTTCGTAAGTTTAAAAAATTTATTTCAAGGAGGGTATGAAAAACAAAATTTCATTCATTTTAGCTGTCTTTTTTGGCAGTTTTTTTATTTGGCAAAGTTTGGATTCAAAAGTTTTGATAAGTGAAATTAAGACTAGGGCAATAGACAATACAAAAGATGAATATATAGAAATATACAATAATAGTAGTAGCTCGGTTCTTCTTAATAATTATTCTTTTAAAACGCTAAATAGTAGCGGCAATATAGGCTGGTCAAAAAGTCTTTCCGGTGACTATTCTATGAATCCTTTTGGTTATTTTTTAGTAGCGAACGTTTCAAGTTCTGCAGAAACTAACTTTAGTTATCCGTTTTCTTATAATATAGCGGATAATAATTATGGCATTTTACTTTTTGATAATAATGGACTTTTGAATGATGGAGTAATCTGGGGTATTGTTCCCACAACTTCTTTTTTTGGAACAGCCGCATTAAATCCTACAACTACAAATTGTTTGGCTCGACTGCCCAATGATGAAAATGGCAATGGTCAGGACAATCAAGATAATTATACTGATTTTAAGGAAACAATTTGTGATCCGCAAAATTTTTCCAGCACGCCACGTCCTCTTTGGGAACCGCCAGCTTCCACCACGCCAGAAACTCCAAGTACAACACCCACCACTACTCCAGAAACAGAAACGCCAACCACAACTCCAACCTCTACGCCAATTATTGATACCACAACTTTGTGGCAGAATATAAAAATAAACGAATTTCTTAGTTGGCCGGGTACCGAAGAAAATGAGTGGGTAGAATTTTTTAATAACAATACAAGTTCATTAGATTTGTCGGGCGGCTATCTTTGTGATTCTTATGGGACAACCTCAACAAACAAATGTAAAATTATTTCTGATTTAGTAATTCCGGGTTTAAGTTTTTCTGTCTTTGAGATTAATACATATTTTTATAATAATACCGGAGGAGACGAAGTTATTTTAAGAAATCTAAGCGGAGAAGAAATTGATAAAATAATTTATGATAACACCACTGGTCCAAAAGAAAACCAAAGCTATGCTCGTAAAATTGATGGCCAAGATACTGATAATAGCGTCGATTGGGCGGTTACGACTAATATCACCAAAAATAGCGCCAATAGCATAGCCGCGCCCGTGGTTAATACCGGTGGAGGAGGGTCTTATTCTGCCGTCCCCGTGGTTGTTGTTGAGACCCCTGTGGAAGAGGTTTTGTCCCAAACTAGCGATAAGATTGTCCTAAACGAGCTTTACCCTGATCCGGTGGGTTCAGACACTTTGGACGAGTTTATTGAGCTCAAAAACACAGGCCTGGAAACCGTCAATTTGGTCGGCTGGACCATATCTGACACGGTCAAAAAGTACGTTTTATCGGGTAGTTTAGCACCCGGCCAATTGGCTGTGTATAAACGAGAAAAAACAGGCATTTCTCTCAATAATTCCACTCCCGAAGAGGTAAAATTGGCTGATTATAGCGGAAAAGTGGTTGATGGCGTTTCGTATAAATCCGCTCTGGAAGGGCAAAGTTACGCTAAAACAGCCTCTGGAACATGGGCTTGGACGACCGAAATTACGCTGGGTTTAGAGAATAAAGTGGTTATTGTGGACAACGTGGGGATAACTGTGAATATTATTTCTCCAAGCTCTGCGAAAATTGGGGAAATGGTTATTTTTAACGCTTCGGAGAGTTTTGACAAGCGTGGCGGAGCTTTAGGTTTTTTGTGGAACTTTAGCGATAATTCGACCACAACTGGCGAAGAAGTCAGTCATGTATTCACAACTTCTGGTATTTTTACCGCAAAATTGACCGCCACCTCTACCGAAGGCGGGTCTGTGGATAAGAGCGTAAATATCAGGGTTGGTTTGGATCTAAATCAGAGCGAAACAGGGGTAATAATAAGCGAAGTATTCCCGAATCCCGAAGGTGCGGACAAAGGGGAATTTATCGAGCTTTATAATATGGACGAAATCGGTGTGGATTTGTCAGGTTGGGAGTTAAAAACCAAAAATAATAAGACATTTGCCATTCCAGACGGGACGATGATCGGGCCGAAAAGTTTTTTGGTTCTTTATCAAGAAGTTTCCAAATTGACTTTAACTAATACGGAGGACAAAATCACTTTGTTGAACAAAGATGATAACGTCGTTGATCTGGTGAAATACGAAAAAGCACCAAGTGGACAGAGTTGGTCATTTTTTGCAGGAAGTTGGTTTTGGAGTGAGGGGGTAAATCCGGGACGGTTGGTAGAAAATACGGAAAGTAATATCACGGAAAAAGTTGCGGCGACAAAAACAAAAAATTACCAAATAAAAAATTTGAGCGACGCGCGCGAGAGCGAAGTAAAAGATTTGGTTATCACGCAAGGTACGGTCGCGGTTTTGCCTGGAGTTTTTGGAACACAATATATTTATATCACCGATGGCGAAGTCGGCTTGCAAGTTTATAATTTCAAAAAAGATTGGCCGGAGTTGAAAGTCGGCGACAAAGTAAAAGTTGTTGGCGAGATTTCGCAAGCGAGCGGAGTAAAGAGAATAAAATTAAAAACCAGAAATGATATTTTTAAATTTGGTTTTGAACAGCCGAAGATTGTTGAAATAAAAACATTGGATAGTTTGGAAGAAACAAACTTAGGCGCACTCATAAAAATTTCCGGAGAAATCACCGCGATTAAAACTAGCGTAATTTATTTGGATGATGGAAGCGGGGAAGCGACCGTATATTTAAAAAAGAATACAAAAATTGATAAGAAAAAATATAAAGTCGGACAAATTTTGGAAGTTACGGGAATTTTGGAAACAAGCAACAGTGGTTTGCAAGTTTGGCCGCGACAGCAGGAGGATTTGGTCGTTACTAACACCTCAACAAGCGGGGGAGATACGTTTCAAACCGATAATCCGGCCAAAGAAACGGCAAACAATTATATTACAGCTACACTTGGCGGTTTTTCGGCATTATTTTTTGGTCTTTTTTGGAAAAACAAAGGAGCGGTTATCAAAGGCGCCATTGCCTTGGCGGGAAAATTGATAAAAAAAGGGTGAATAATAAAACACCCCGACTTTACGTCGGGGTGTTTTATTTTAGCCAAAAAATCAAATTATTTTTATGCGGGATATTCGAGTTAAGTACTCCGGAAGGTCGATATTATAAGAATATCACAGTGCTTTTTTGGATCTCTGAACAAAATGTGATTTGAGGTATGTGGGGCGGGGTTAATATTCTTGACTTGTAAACGGAAATTTGGTAACTTGGGATTAAACAATAGAAAGGAGTTCTTTAATGAAGACAGAAAAAATTCAACAAGTCATCGAAACCTATCGCCGGAAATTTAAGGAACTTGGCATCGGCAAAGCGGATTATCCGCATTATGACCCCCTCGATTCTCCAAAACACGGACTCGAACATTGCCACAGCATGCTCGACAAGATTGAAGGATTCATAAGGGAAAACCGAATGGACAAGGTCTTTCGCTGGCTCGGGTTCCTTCAGGGATTCCTGTGGTCACAGAAGATTTACACGCTTACCGAACTTAGGAATCACAATCGTAAGGATGTTGAATAAAATGCACTATGTGCCGAACCGCCAAAATTTTTGCGCGGTTTTTTTATATTAGCTATTCGGGTCGCTACTCATTCGCGGCCACTCGGGTTATGCTGATAAAATTTATTGACGGAGAGGGCGGGAGTCTGCTTCGGCTCAAATTTTTTTCCGAAAATTTGGTCTAGCCACCAGCTCGCGGTTTTGTTCGTTCGCAAACTCACAAAACAGCGCTCCGCTGTTCTCCTCCCACATGCGACCAAAATAGTTTGGTCGCCCCTCTCCGTACTCAAAAACCTGCCAAAAGGCAGGTTTCTTCCGTGCGGAGAGGGTGGGAGTCGAACCCACGGTCCCTTGCGGGACACCGCTTTTCGAGAGCGGTACGATCAACCACTCTGACACCTCTCCAAAAGTTGTTGTATATTAGAATAAAAATTCGGTTTTGTCCATTAAAAAAGACCCTTCACGGGCCTTTTTTAAATTTAATAAATATTTAACTTTTTCTTTTTTATTAAGTCAAACATTCCTAAAATCCAAATCATATTAACTTCCATGGCTTTTTTTATCGGCGTTATTCCGGTAGTTTCCACAGTTACATTGTTTTTTACTTCCAACCTGTACATCAAATCTCCCAGACTACCGTCGTGTCTTACCACAAATCCGTTTTTATCGCTTGTCGGAGCGTTTTCATCAACCGTTTGGATCGCTTCTCCTTTTGCGTTTAGAACCATATTAAAACCGGCGCCGATAGTTGTATTTTTATAAAGTGGAACTATTTTGGCGACTTTTTTAACTATGTTTTGATATTTTTTTAAATCGCCAAAAGAATAGTGGTAAGCCAAAGCCGGCACGCCTTTGGTAATATAGTCCTGGTGAAGATCCAAAAACGCCACGATTTGTTTCAAAGGGTCTTTTTTGAGAAGTTTTTGACTGAACTTTGTTTCCAAAGGAAGTTTTTTTGTTTTTTCGAAAGACCAAT
>Ga0172379_10011319_pt1 | contig 10638 bp, 11 predicted proteins | sample GrowelOW334metaG_FD_119756 | JGI IMG/M metagenome (GOLD analysis project Ga0172379, IMG submission 119756) | Groundwater microbial communities from an aquifer near a municipal landfill in Southern Ontario, Canada - Groundwater well OW334 metaG | ecosystem: Environmental > Aquatic > Deep... | reverse complement strand
CATATTTCAGTATACTTTGAGGATAATTGCTTTGCTCATTTTCATGTTAATTTGACTTCCCCCGTAAAAATAAGAAGGATGCTCATCGGCGGGAAAAAGAAAATGCTCGTTTTTGATGATATGGAAAATTCAGAAAAGGTTAAAGTTTATGATAGTGGTATTGAAATCAAAAACACAGAAAAAATTTATGATGCGTTAGTTCAGTATAGAATAGGTGATATGCATTCGCCGATAGTCAATCAAACCGAAGCCCTGGCATTAGGGGTAAAAGAATTTATCTCGGCAATTAAAGAAGATCGCAAACCTTTAACCAGTGGGGAAGAGGGATTAAAAGTTGTAAAGATTTTGGAAGCTGCTGAGAAATCGATTAAAGCAAAAGGAATGTTGGTTGAGATTCAATAAGTAACGAGGTAACAAAGTAACTAAGTAACAAAACCAGGAGAGGAGATATGAAAACCCATAAGGATTTGGATGTGTGGAGAAACTCTATTGACATGGTTACCGATATTTATAATTGTACAAAGGATTTCCCTAAAGAAGAGTTATATGGTATTGTAAATCAATTGAGACGAGCCTCTATATCCGTTCCCTCCAATATTGCAGAAGGGGCCGGAAGGCATTCGCAAAAAGAGTTTGTTCAATTTCTTTATATTGCGCTTGGTAGTATGGCTGAAGTGGAAACTCAATTAATAATAAGTTTGAATTTAAAATTCATTGATGCATCAATTTTTGAAACATTAAATAACAAATTAATTATCATACGATCACAACTTTTTGGTTTAATTAAACATTTACAAAACAAATAATGTTTCAAATTCCTCTGTTACCTTGTCCCTCTGTTACTTTGTCTCCCTGTTACTTTGTCACTAACTAGCAATTAATAACTATTACGCTCATAAACTTGGAGTAATTCATGGAAAAGAAAAATATCAATAATGTTAAACTTGGGAAAGACGTAAAAATCTTTGATTTTGTAAACATTTACGGATGTTCAATAGACGATAATTCAAAAGTTGGGGCATTTGTTGAGATTCAAAAAAATGCATTTATCGGTAAGAACTGTAAAATATCTTCTCATACTTTTATCTGTGAAGGTGTCCATATAGAAGATAATGTTTTTATAGGGCACAATGTAACGTTCATTAATGATAAATATCCCCGCGCTACCGCAGAGGATGGGGGCTTACAAACCGAAGCCGATTGGAAAGTTGTTGAAACTTTTATTAAAAAGGGTGCTTCCGTTGGTTCCTCATCAACAATTTTATGCGGGGTAACTGTGGGAGAAAATGCAATAGTTGGTGCCGGTTCTGTCGTTACAAAAGACGTTCCTGCAAACTCCATAGTAGCGGGTGTTCCGGCTAAGGTCATTAAGAAAATAAAGTAGAAAATTTGGAAAGAGTTTTTCTAGACATAAAGTCCTGCTCAAGTGGCTTTTTTTATTGATTATAAGTTTCGTAGAACAGATTACTTATCTGTTATTTTTAAAAAAACAAAGAGATAGTTGCAATGAGAAAAATAAATATTAATGAAAAAGAAAGTATTGCTGGTAAAGGGAAAAATTTTAAAAAGACAGCTAAGAAAAAACAGCTTAGCATGGAGTTGATGAAGTTGACTTCATTTTTCATTATTGGTCTTGTTGCGCTTTGGTATTTTGTAAGCAGCTTTCTGGCAAATATAATAGTTACGGCAGTGCTGGTTGTGCTTTATTTTGTTTTAGCCGCTGATGTGGTGGACTATAATAAAGCGTTGGAAAACGTGAATAGGAAAGTTAGTGAATTCAAAAATAGTGAAAAGGACGCGTTGAAGGATTGATGATTGATGATTGAAGGATTGATGATTGAAGAATTTATTCACAATTGACTATTGACTATTGACTAAAAACAACTAATGCAAATACAACGAAATTCATTACGATTTTTAAGATACGCGGTTGATTTTTTCTGTATAACCATCTCATTTTTTGTCAGCCTGAACTATTCTCGTTTAGTAGATGTAAATTCTATTACCTTAAATGAAAATTTTCTATTTATTCGTGAAACTCAAATTTCAAAAACAGAGTGCATTGAAATTTGTAAGTTGAACGAATCCCGATAGCGTAGCGTATCGGGATAAATGAGTTTAATACTCCGATGCTTGCATTGACAGAAAAGAAATTTCTATATTGATACCTCGTCAGCTTGTTGCGAGGCAGCTCATTCAGTTGGGGTTTATGACGAGTTCAGGTCGCGTGATTTCAGCTTTGAACTTGCTTCCAAAATTGAAAAATATTTTTGGAAGTTAAGTAATATGTTCCGTTTGTCTATTAGCATATAAAATTAGCATTATGATAAGAAAAGTAAACGAAGAAGAAAATTTCTATTACCGGAACAAATTATATCCTCTGCAGGACGAAGTGTTAGCTAAATTGAACGATGAATTATTTTATTTGACGGGAGGGACATGCCTTTCGCGTTTTTATTATAACCATAGATTTTCCGAAGATTTGGATTTCTTTTTTGATGGCGACAATAATCCACTATCTCAGTTTGAAGATGAATTTATAGGATTTATCAAGAAAATTAAAAAATTCTATGATATAGAAGTGACGGTTAATGGGTCAACATTCAAACGCGCTTTTTGTAAGCATAATGATATAGAACTGAAGCTTGAGTTCATTTATGAGCCATACCCCAGAATTGGCGATGTAGTAAGAGAAGCCAATTATTTTATTGATACTAAAGAAAATATTGCCGTTAATAAATTGACTGCAATTTATACTCGAAAGACTGTAAAAGATTATTTTGACTTATACTTTCTTTTAAGAGACTATTCGTTGGTTGATTTGCTTGAAAAGACAAAGATAAAAATAATTCCCCCCGCATTTGAAGATTTGATAATCGCATTAAAAGAAACTATTTTTGAGGGAGAGGTATTAACTAATAAAAGTTACAATGAAGGTGAGTTTAAAAAATTTATAGAAACCTTAATAATGGATGTATTGAATTATGCAAAAAACAAAAAATAGATTGTTTTGGGATAGTTCGTCTTCATCCTTTTCTCTTGCTTCAAGAGTTAAAAGGGTTTTTGAATATGGCTCATTTACCGAAGTTGTGAACTATCCGTTCGAGGAAGTTCAACAGGCGCTCAATAATATGCAGATAGATGGTCTTCGTACAAGCGAATCTAGAAAGCAGTTGTTAATCTACTTAAAACCATATCTTTTGACTTCTGAATCCTGGGACGCTGCTCTATCTTCTTATATAAAGGATTGTCTCTATTCTAGTAAAAAAGTGTTTAAGGAATTGTAGTAATTAATGCAGTTACAAAGAGATTCATTACGATTTTTAAGATACGCGGTTGATTTTTTCTGTATAACCATCTCATTTTTTGTCAGCCTGAACTTTTCTCGTCTAATAGAGGCAAATTCTATTACCCTAAATGAAAATTTTCTATTTGTTTCTTTGGTCATAACATGGTACATGACCGCACATTCAGTTGGAGTTTATGACGAATTCAGGTCGCGTGATTTCAGTTTTGAATTAATAACAATAATAAAGACAATATTAATTCAAATAATTATTACAATTATCCTTCTCTTTGTGATAAAAGAAATTGCGATAAAGAGAACCTTTGTTTTTTACTTTGCTTTTCTCATGCTGGGTCTTTTAACTTTCAATAAGTTTATCATCAGAAAGTATTTATACCGGTTAAGAAGTAAAGGGCGAAACCTTAGAAGTCTTTTAATTGTCGGGGCAGGGGAGGTGGGGCAGAATTTTTACAATTCAATTCACACAAATCCCCATTTTGGATATAGGCTTATTGGCTTTTTAGACGATAACAGTAAAGCTTTATTGAATGGAAAATATCTTGGTAAGATTGAACAATTAGAGGATGTTTTAGAAAAAAAACGTGTTGATGATGTAATTATTGCGCTGCCGAATTACGCAGCCGAAAAATTGGAGTGGGTGGTCTCTGTCTGTCAGAAAAGTACTTCAAAGGTTAGAATTATTCCGGATTATTTTAAGTTCTTGTCTGAAAGATTTGAAGTTACGGTCTTTGATAAATTCCCTATAATAACCGTTCGTGTAGATAAGATCAATGAATTTGGATGGAGGATTTTAAAGCGTGGATTTGATTTCTTCTTTGCTTCTCTGTTGTTCGTTACAGTTCTCTCATGGTTATTTCCGCTAATTGCATTGGGTATAAAGTTCACATCCAGGGGGCCTGTTTTTTTTAAGCATGAGAGGTGGGGGAGAAATAACAGACGGTTCATTACCTATAAATTCCGCTCGATGGTGATGGGAAACCATGATGTTGACGAAACAGGAAAATTTAAGCAAGCTACTAAAAATGATACAAGAATAACGAAGTTCGGTTCCTTCTTAAGAAAAAGCAACATTGATGAACTCCCGCAATTCTGGAATGTTATACTTGGGGATATGTCTGTTGTGGGTCCAAGACCGCACCCTACTCCTTTGAATTTAGAATCAAAAGACAAGATACGTTACTATCAACTAAGACATTTAGTAAAACCTGGTGTAACGGGGTGGGCGCAAGCCAAAGGATTTAGGGGTGAAACAGACGAATCATGGAAGATGCAAAAGAGAGTCGAGCATGACCTCTGGTACATAGAAAATTGGTCGTTTCTTTTGGACTTGCAGATCATTATCTTGACGGTATGGAATATGATAAAAGGGGATAAAAATGCGTACTGAGGGGCAAAAGGAAATTAGTAAGGAGTAAGGAGAAATCAGTAATGAGTAAGGAGAATTATAGAGGTTTTAGAGACCTGATTGTTTATCAAAAATCTTATAAAGCAGCTTTGGAAATTTTTGAGATGACGAAAAATTTTCCCTCAGAAGAAAAATATTCTTTGACTGATCAAATGCGAAGGTCGTCGAGATCAGTTCCTGCCAATATTGCAGAAGTATGGAGAAAAAGAAAGTATGCTAAAATGTTCGTCAGCAAATTAATTGATTGCAGCGGTGAAGCTTCCGAGACAGAAGTTTGGTTAGATTTTTCAAAGGATCTAAAGTATATAACTGAAGAAAAATATTTATACTTCATTGAGAGATACGAAGAAATAAACAAAATGCTTTTTTCAATGATAAACACACCGGAGAAATTTTCAAACTAATTTATAATTTCTACTTACTCAAGACTCCATTCTGCATACTCCGTACTTTATCCATGTGCAGAAAGATTACTAATTTTCAAAAGTCTTTGACTTAACGCTAAACCATTTGCTCCAGGCACTCTGCTCTATGCAATAATTAAAAAGTTTCGATAGTTTTCCCGCGCAAGTGGGATTTTTTGTTTTCAGCAAAGCTGAGAAGGATTGGATACTGATGCAGACTGACAACTGATAACTGATCCGCCGCGGCGGACTGTCAACATCATTTATGATGTTTTTTTTGTGGAGCGTGGCGCTTAAGCGCCATGCGGAGTTGAAGAGAATTAGGATTTTCAGCCAGAGGCTGACAAGCGAGCCAAAGGCAGACGTGGTGTGAATTAGAGCAGGGGTGGATTGTCGAATTGTTGAGGGAGTTGGAATGGTGAATGGTGAAACGCTATATTTGTAAAAGAAAAAAATTAAAAAGTGATTTATGAAAAAAAATGTAATCTTAACACTACTTATTCTGGCAATGCATATTCCTTCATTCGGGCAGGTTGTTTTTGAGTCGGGGAACTCTAACGGGATTTATGATTTTTTAGAGAGGATGAGTCTGAAGCGAGTTATTACAAGTAATGAATTTCAGAAGCAGTTAACGAGAAACGAAATTGCTAAATATTTGGAAGCGATTGAAACCAAGAAAAACGAATTGACTGAAATTGAAAAAAAGGATTTAGCGTGGTACAAAAAAGAATTTTACGACGAAATGAATCCAGCAAATGAAAATTATGTTAGTGAGTTGAAAGATGGTTTGCTGAATTCATCAACTGAAAGAAGAATAAGACCGTTTTATTACCGGGACTCGTTATTTACTTTTTCGTTTTCCCCCTCACTTCTCTTAACAATGGGGAGTAAAGCGAAGGAGAGTTACTACAAACGCACTTGGGGATTTAAGATGTATGGAGAAATAGATCTGCATTTTGGATTCAGTCTCGGATTTGCGGAGAATTTGGAAGAAGGGAAAAGCGTGGATGTTAAGAAACAATTTACTCCCGAAACCGGCTCCGTGCTCAGTCAAAATAAAAATAACAGCATAGAATTTAGCGAAACTACCGGGTCTATCCTTTATGGAAATAATTGGATAACAACAGGTTTAACTAAAGAATTTTTTACTTTGGGGAGCGGGTATAGATCACAATTGGTATTATCAAAAAAAGCACCTTCATTTCCGTCACTTTATTTTAGATTAACTCCTGCAAAATGGTTTACCTATTACTTTATGCATGGATGGCTCCTTTCAAGAGTAACGGATAGTCTTGCAACGTATAAAACATCATTTAATGGAAATCCCCGGACGATTGAGAGAGAAAAATATTTTGTAATGCACGCGCTACAGATTAAACCTATTGAGAATCTTTCTTTTACTGTGGGAGAAACTATTATTTACAGTGACAAGTCACCTTACTTAGGGTACTATATTCCATTTTTGTTTTATAGATCGGTAGATCATGCAATCACTTTTGGGGGGAAGGAAAGTGGTAATAACGGCTCGATATTTATGGATTGGAATTATTATCATCCGTTAGGGTTTAAGCTTTACGGCTCTGCTTTTTTGGATGAGTTCTCTTTAACTAGATTTTTGAAAGGGGAGTCGGACAGAAATCAATTTGGATATACTGTTGGCACGGCGGTTTATGATTTAGGTATTCAAGGTTTGATGACGAGGATAGAGTACACAAGAATCCTTCCATGGGTTTATTCAAACTGGATACCGACACAAACGTATATGAACGCAAATTATTTATTAGGACATTACATCGGACAAAATGCTGACCAGATCTTTCTGCAATTAGATTACCGCTTTATGAGAGGATTGGAAACTAAGGTCTGGGGAGAATATATCCGTCGCGGTGGGTTTAGCTCAGTTGAAAATCAGTATGAACTTCCGGGTGAACCTTTCCTTTACGGCTTAAGAAGAAATGAGACAAACATTGGCCTGGAGGTAAGTTATGAATACATTCACGATCTGTTCGGAAAAGTATATTATCAGTATTCAAATGTTACTGATGAGGATAAAGCGAGAACTCCGGCTTGGGAGCTTGGAGCGAATCATTCGTTTGGGGTTAGTGTGCAGTATGGACTGTGAGGATTGGGGATTTCAGGATTGATGAATGTAGGATTTGAGCCAGAGGCTCATCAACCGAAGGTTGAGAAGGATTGAAGGATAGATTGTACGACTAAAGCTCCTCGACTTCGCTCGGGAGATTTGAGGAATGAAGATTGAAGGATTTGAGCCAGAGGCTCATTAGCCTTCGGCTAAGATGAATGAATTGGAAGTTTGGGAGGGTAAATATTATAATATTGTTGTAATATTCTGAAGCATATATTATATTAGTGCTATAATATAAACGGAATATGGAAAAGCATTTATTAAAATCGCTTATAGTTTTTCAAAAAGAACGTTTTCTTGCAGAAAAAAGATTAGTAAAACGGGAAGTTCTTACCACACTTACTAAATTTTTAAACACAAGAGAAGTTATTTTTATCAGCGGAATAAGACGGAGCGGGAAATCCACCTTAATGTCTTTAATCGCTAAAGAAATATTGGAGAAACGGGGTATAGGGAAATCAAATATTCTCTTTATTAATTTTGAAGATGAGCGGTTTATTAATTTCACATCGGAAGATTTTGAAAAACTTTATCAAACATACCTGGAAATTGAAAATCCTGTTGGGAAAAAGTATCTTTTCTTTGATGAAATTCAAAATATAAGTGGATGGGAACGCTGGATAAACCGGCTTAATGAATTTGAAGATGTAAAAATCTTTATCACCGGTTCAAACGCATCGTTAATCAGTTCATCAATTTCCACTTCGTTAACAGGCAGAAACAGGCAAATTCAAAACCAGACATTTTCTTTTAAGGAGTATCTTTGGTCACTTGGTTTGGAAATGGAAGAACGTGATTTTTATTTACCGGAAAAAATTGTTGAAATTAAGCGCACTTTTGAGAATTACATAAAACTTGGGGGGTTTCCGGAAGTATTAAAGAATGGTGACATAACCTTAGCCGAGCAGTATTTCAAGGATATCATTCACCGAGATGTTGTTTCCCGTTATAATATCCGGAATGTAAAGGAGATAAGGGAACTAGCATTATACTTAATAACAAACAGTGGATGTTTGGCAAGTTATGAATCATTAAGAAACGCTATTGATGCAAAGAATGTGACAACGATAAAAAATTTCTTAACAATTCTTGAGGATGTTTACCTTATACGATCGCTTTCGCTTTATGATTTTTCTCTTAAAAAGCAGATTTATAATCCTGATAAATACTACGTTAACGATATTGGGTTTTACTATGCGGTAGGATTCAGGTTTTCGGAAAATATTGGAAGGGTATTGGAGACTATCGTTTTTCAGCAGTTACTAAGAAAAGGATTGGATGTTTATTATTGGAAGACACCAAAAGGAAGTGAAGTTGATTTTCTTGTTTCGCTCACCAATAACAAGAAGGAAGCCATCCAGGTTACTTATTCTCTTACACAAGAAAATTTAGCTCGTGAGACGATGGGACTGGTATCTCTAAATGAGCAATTTGGAGAGGTTGATAAATTGATATTGACCTATGATGAAGAAAAAACGCTTGAACTTGCAAACGGTACAGTTAAGGTTCTACCTGTTTGGAAATGGTTGCTGGGATTTGAAGATTTTCAGCCAGAGGCTGACAGGCGAGCCAGAGGCTGATCAGCTAAAGCTGAGAAGGATGGATGAAGGATGATGTTTGATGAGAAGACTTTGAGACCGTGAGACTATGGGAGGGGAAAGAGTTGAGCAGTAAACAGTTGGCAATCGGCAGTAGGCATTTGGATCGGAACATCATTTATGATGTTTTTTTGTGGAGCGTTACGCTTTAGCGTTATGTGGAGTTTGAAAAACGAACATCGATTAACAAATTATGAAGTTCAGGTGAAGAAAATAAAAAGAAATTTTCTCGCTAAGACTCAAAGGCGCAGAGAATGGAAGAATTTTAGTTAAACAAATAAACAATTTAAAAGTTAAAAAATATGCTTAAAATAATATCAGTCGTTGGCGCAAGACCTAATTTTATGAAAGTAGCACCGCTGCATAAAGCGTTCGAAAAGTTGTCATTGATCATTGGTCAGTTGGCAGAGGAAAGTGGAAAGTGGATATCCGCCGAAGGCGGAGAAAGCAAAATGGGAGGAGAAAAGAATTCTTCCATCAACCATCAACCATCTACAATCACCCATCTTATTTGCCATACGGGGCAGCATTATGATGAGAAGATGTCGAAGGTGTTCTTTGATGAATTGGAACTACCGGAACCGGATTTTTATTTAGGCGTTGGTTCCGGTTCGCATGCTGAACAAACTGCAAGGGTGATGATCGAGTTTGAGAAAATCCTTTTATCAGAAAAACCGGATTTAGTTATTGTAGTTGGGGATGTGAATTCAACTATTGCGTGCAGTCTTGCAGCCGTAAAGCTACATATCAAAGTTGCACATGTTGAAGCTGGTCTAAGAAGTTTTGATAAAGAAATGCCAGAAGAGATCAACCGGGTTTTAACGGATACTATTTCAGATTTTCTATTTATCACTGAAAAGAGCGGAATCGAAAATCTAAAGAAGTCTGGTGTGAGTGATGATAAGGTTTTCTTTGTTGGCAACTGTATGATTGACAGCCTCATCCATTATTTACCAAAAATTAATAAGTCTAAAATCCTTGAAACCTATTGCCTACAGCCTACAGCCTATATACTTGTTACTCTCCACCGACCGAGTAATGTTGATGAAGAAAAATCTTTGCGTGAAGTGATTGAAATGCTGAACCATCTGAGTGAAAAAAGAAAAATTGTTTTTCCAATCCATCCGAGAACGAGAGCGAATATTAAGGCATTTGGTTTAGAATCCATGCTGAATGATAATATCATTTTAACTGGTCCGATAGGCTATCTTGATTTTATTTCATTAGTTAAAAATTGTGAATTAGTTATTACCGACAGCGGCGGCATCCAAGAAGAAAGCACTTATCTTGGTGTTCAATGTTTAACGTTGCGGGAAAATACAGAACGTCCCGTTACTGTGGAAGTCGGGACGAATCATTTGATCGGTACTGACTTTAAGAAAGCAGAAGTAGCGGCACTTGAGATTTTATCCGGGAAAAAGAAGATTGGGAAAGTTCCGGAGCTGTGGGATGGGAAGGCAGCGGAAAGGATTGCAGAAATTTTGCTGGAGGAGTTGAGGGATTGCAAGAAATATTGAGCCGAACTTACACGAGAGAAACAAACATTCAGTCATCAAAAACTTTATCTTAATGAGGATACAATGGAATTATCAGTAGGAACTTAATTAAACAATATAAAGAATTTGACAATGGTTTGCAGCTTGAAAGAATCCAAAGAGGCAAAAGTATTCGTGAGTTGTTTCTTAATTTTTGGTTTGATATAAGTTGATTCTATAAGTCGTTGATAAGGAGTCTTGGTGGATCAAATTTCTTAGTGATCTTTGAACCAACTCTTTCTT
>Ga0172379_10011318_pt1 | contig 10638 bp, 10 predicted proteins | sample GrowelOW334metaG_FD_119756 | JGI IMG/M metagenome (GOLD analysis project Ga0172379, IMG submission 119756) | Groundwater microbial communities from an aquifer near a municipal landfill in Southern Ontario, Canada - Groundwater well OW334 metaG | ecosystem: Environmental > Aquatic > Deep... | reverse complement strand
CGCGCCCGCCAGCCCCGCACACCGCCGTCGCAGGTTGGCCTCAGTCTTTTTTCTTGCCCTTTTCCCGCTTGGCCAGCATCTTGGCATGGTCTTCGGGAGAACCGTCGTGCCAGGTGCCAAACCAATAATCCAGGGGCACGTCCGGCACGCCGTAGTTGGCGGTAAAGTACCTGTGGTGCAGGTAGTGGAAGTAATTGTCCCCGGACATGCTCTTGTCGCCCACGGTCACGAAGCGGTGGAAGCCCGTGTGTCCAAGCGCGGGGGTAACCCCGGCGTGCATCAGGTGGTAGATGGCGTGGATGGGGTGGGACGGGATGATCCAGTGGAAAAGCACCCCTGAAAAATAGAGCAGGTGTTCGATGGGGTGCATGGACAGGCCGGACCAGGGACCGATGTTGATGTTCTTGTGGTGCAGGTAATGGGAAATCTTGAAGAGTGGTTTCCAGTGGCTTGCCCAGTGGATAAAGAAAAAATGGAACTGCCTGAGCATGACCACCCCGATCATCATCAAAACGAAGTACACAGGGTGGGTCCGCCAATCCACGAAGGGGATGAGCTTGTTGGAATACGCCCACAGGGTAATCGCTTCCCAGGCTGTCCAGATGAGGCACCCGCTGGTAAGGCTCCAGAAAATGTTGTCCCAGGTCTGGTTCTTGAAGAGGAAGCGGGAATCATTCGTTGCCATCCACTTGTCGGTGTATTTGTACTTGAGCCCTTGGGCTTTGTTGATGTACAAGCGCAGATGGAAACCACCGGAAATCAGCACTACCAGCACTACATTCCTCAGATAGATTTCAGCCATCCAGCCGATGCCAAAGGTGGCGGTGCGTTCCAGGGATGGCGTGAAGTAGGCCCACGACAGGACCGCGAGCAGGGCGACCGCCAGGTTGTAGGGCCACAGGAAGCCTACCGGCCCGAACAGGTACTTCAATACCTTCAACGGTTTCCAGGGCAAGGAAAAAAGCGGACTCGGTTTTGGGAGTTCGTCGGGTTGCCATTCCCCGCGGGCATCCCGGGTACCCCATGCGGTATCTGCCATATATAAGCCTCCTGTCTGTTTGAAAACAAACATGACTAATATATTCTAGTTTATGTGAAACAGGAGATACAATACCTCTTAGTCCAATCCCAACCGTTCGAACTGCTCCGTCGGTGAATCGTGCTCCTTCATCAGTCGGGACAGCAGGTCGCTGTATGCCTTTTCGAGTGCAGGATCCTGGACTGGCTGTGCCTGTGCATAATCGGCTCCGATATCGAACAGCAGGGATTCACGGTTGTACGCGTTGCGGACCGCAAAATTTTGGGACTGGTTATCGTAACGGATGCAGTCTGCGGGATATTTGAACACCGGGTAGGATGTCCAGGAAAGGTGCCGCCCTTGGTCTATCCGGGTAAAGTCCGCCACCGAGTCGACGCCAAAATTCTGGCGCAGGGTACTAGGAGACGCGGTGTACAGGTTCAGTGGCCGGTTGTCCTCATTCCGGGCTGCCCGGAAGTAACTGTACTTGCCGTCGGTAACATTCACGCTCAACCCGTAATATCCATAGATCAGCGCTTCCCTCACTTTGGACTGCCTGCCATCCAGCACCGGACGTAGGGATTTGCCGTGCAGCCTGTTCCTGCAAGTCTCCGGGTCCACCCCAAAATAATCCAGTATGGTGGGGAACAGGTCGATATTCTGGGTCAACGCCGCGCAACGGCTGGAAACGGCCTGGCCTGGCGTGTGGATCAACAGGGGTATGTGGAAAACCTCGTTGTAGGCGGGCATGTAGTTCTTGGCCATGAAGCCGTGCTCGCCAAACATATAGCCGTGGTCGGTCGTGAAGATCACCAGCGAATCGTCCCAGGCATTTTGGGCATCCAACTCATCCAGCAACTTGCCCAGCCAGGCGTCCATCATGCTTATCGTGGCCGCATAACGCTTTTTCACGTGAGCCAATTGCTCGGGCGTGTCCGAACAGGGCGCGTATGCAGGCCAGATGTACTCGGGCCCAGTATAGTCGTCAGGGTACAGCTCCCGGTAATTATCGGACTGGTCAAAGGGTTCGTGGGGATCGAAACCCTCAACCCACAGGAAATAATTGTCCGCGCCCCGGTTCTGCTTCAGCCAATCGACAGCCTTACCAAAGGTTTTGGGTGTGGGGAAATCCTCCTCGCTTTTGAATACCGTACGGTTCTTCACGTACTGCTGGGGCATGACGCCATGATGGGCTGGTATTGGAACGTCCTTTACCGTGGATATCAATGGGTCGTGTTCCTGGCCCCGGACGAGTTCCCAGGAATTGAAGGCCGCCAGATAATTCTCGCCTCCCTTTTCGGCGTAGAACATGTGGTCCGTAGCCAGATGTGAATAGGTTCCCTTGCGCTGGCGCAGGATGGTGGGAAGGATCTCGTCGTAAGGTTCCGCCCCGCCCCAGTTACGTTCCAGGAAATTGAGCCGCCCCGTCAGCAGGTCGTGCCGCGCAGGAATACAGGGAGCGGACCCGCACCAATGCTGGTCGAACACGGTGCTTCTTTTTGCCAGCCTCACGATATTCGGGGTAATGGTCCAATCGTTGCCATAGAGACTCAAATAACGCCGACACAGCGTGTCGGTAAGTATGAAAATCGTTTTCATGGTTCAGCCTGCTTCGTTCCTGTCGTACAGCGCGATGATGTAAGGGTGATTCTCATCGTATTCAGCCAGGGGCTTCGGGTTGGCGACCCTGCCCACTGGCCGGGCTCGTACCGGTTTCGTATTCGTGAAGGTATCGCCCAAATCCATACGGCAGGCATCCACTTTCGACATCAGCCTTTCCACCAAATCAGGATGCTGATCGTAGACATTCAGGGTTTCGCCAATGTCGTCGCGCAGGTTGTACAGTTCCCTCACTTCCTGGTTGATCTTCGATAAGGGTTGTTCAAGGACAAGGCCGCGCATGGAATCCTGGGGCTTGCCGGCATTGGGACGGCGGGAAACGTGAAGCTTCCAGTCCCCTTCCCGCACGGCCTCCAGGTTGTTGCACATATAGTAAAAGAAGGTATCCCTTGGTGATTTCCCAGCCTTGCCCAGCAGGAGTTCCGAGGCGTCCAGGCCGTCGATGAGCCTGTCCGCAGGCGGTTCCACACCGGCAATCCTGGCCAGGGAAGGCAGAAGGTCGATGGACGCGAGCAGCTCATGGTTGACGCCTGGCTGGATATGGCCTTTCCAGTGGACGATGAAGGGAACCCGCTGCCCCCCCTCCCAGGTTGTCGCCTTGGTACCGCGGAGCGGTCCGTTGCTCTCCCCAAAGTCATCCCGCGAACCATTGTCGGAGGTAAAAATGATGATCGTGTTCTCGTAGACACCCTGTTCCTTGAGTTCATGGATCACCGCGGAGGCTGCCCAGTCTATGGCGGCCACGCAGGCGCCATAATCGCCGTTCCTGGATTTCTTGGCAAAGTGGGCAGGTGCGTACAGCGGCAGATGTACGTGCATGTGTGCAAAATAAAGAAAGAAGGGTTTCTCCTTGTTTTTACGAATAAACTCCACGCTCTTTTCAACATAGCGCTCTGTCAGGGAACACTGGTCCGGCTGCTGCTCGATCACGGTCTCGCCATGCAGGAGGGGCAGCGGCGGCATGTCCGGTCTCAGTTCCATGGGGGCCATGTCGTTGCTGTAGGGCAAACCATAAAACTCGTCGAAGCCATGCCTGGTGGGCAGGAATTCGCTCTGGTCACCGCAATGCCATTTACCCACGTGCATCGTCGCGTAGCCGGCTTTTTTCAGCAGGTCGGCGATGGTAACCTCACTCGGATGCAGGCCCATAGGACTGCCAGGGAAAAGCACCCACTCACCGTCAAAACTTCCAAAGCCTATGCGCGGCGGATAGCAGCCAGTCATCATGCCTCCCCGCGAAGGCGTGCAGACCGGAGATGCCATATAGAAATCGGTGAACCGTATACCTTCCGCCGCCAGCTTGTCCAGGACGGGGGTATCGTTCTTTTTCGACCCGTAACAACCCAGATCGCCGTATCCCAGGTCGTCGCAATTTATCAATACGATATTGGGCTTCATGCCGGTCTCCCCCATTTTATATCTACCACCACTTGATGAGATCGGTGACCTCGTTGCGCAGTTTCACGAAACTATCGCTGGTTATATCCCGCGGTCGTGGAAGATCGTTCATCACTTCCTTCTTTATTTTGGTGGGCTTGTTGGTCAGTACCATGATCTTCTCGCCCAGGTACACCGCTTCCTCTATGTTGTGGGTTATGAAGATGACGGTGGTACCGGTTTTCTGCCAAAGCCTTACCAACTCGTCCTCCAGCTTGAAGCGCAATTCTATATCCAGCTGCCCGTAGGGTTCGTCCATCAAAAGCAACTCGGGCTTTACTGCGAAGGCACGGGCGATTACCACCCGTTGCAGCATGCTTGCGGAAAGCTGGTTGGGATAATACTTCCGGTACTGGGTAAGCCCCACCATCTCCAGCACCTCATCCACCAATTCCCTCTTTTTGGCGGGAGGCACCTTCTTGATATCCAGGCCGAATCCGATGTTCTGCTCGACATTCAGCCATTGCATGGTCGAATATTCCTGGAAAATGTAGGCCACGTTGTGCTTTTTTAGATCCACTGGCTCGTTGTTCACCAGGATTTCGCCCTCGGTGATCTTGTACAGCTTGGTAAGGCTGTTCAGGAACGTGGTCTTGCCGCAGCCGGTGGGCCCCACTATGCATAGGAATTGGCCTTTTTTCACCTCGAAGGAAACGTTGTCCAACACCAGGAGATCGCCAAATTTCTTGGTAAGGTTGACGACCTTTACTTTGGTCTCATCGCTGTCCGTCATCAGAAAGCTCCTGTCAAAGGGTCTTGTCGACCACGCTGGTGATTTCCTGACGGAGTTTCAGGAACTTGGGTGATACATAATCCCGGGGCCTGGGCAGGTCTATCTCATATTCGGCCTTGATGCTGGTTGGGCAATTACGCAGGACGACGATGCGGTCAGCCAAATACAGGGCTTCCTCAATATTGTTCGTCACGAATACGATCGTGCGTTTTTCGGCTTCCCAGATCCGCTGGACTTCTTCCTGCATGAGGTACCGGGTCTGCGCGTCCAGATGCCCGAAGGGTTCGTCCATCATCAGTACCACCGGTTCGTTGCAGTAGGCCCGGGCAATGCCCACCCGCTGTTTCATGCCGCCGGACAATTTCACCGGAAAGGCATGCTCAAAACCCGTCAGCCCAACCAGATCTATAAAATGTTGGGCGCGTTTACGGCGTTCGGCTTTGTGCAGGCCACGGATACGGGGACCGTACTCAACATTACCCATCACCGTAAGCCAGGGAAAAAGCGCGGTGGTCTGGAAAACCATGCCGCGTTCCGGGCCGGGGGCCTTCACCACTTCGCCGTTGACCATGACCAAGCCCTCATCCGGCAGTTCCAGCCCCGCGATGATGTTCAGGATGGTCGTCTTGCCGCATTGGCCTGGGCCAAAAAGCACCAGGAATTCGTTTTCCCGTACCTTCAGGTTGAGATTTCCCACAACGGCGTTGCTGCCTTGGGCGGAGTGGAAACTTTTGGAAATATTCTCGCAACTGATTATGCTTTTAACGTTCATTGTCCGCCCTCTTTCCAGCTGATAAGGCGGGCTTCGATGGTGCGCATCAATACCGCCAAAAGGAACCCAATCAGGCCGATGCCAATGATGCCCGCCAGGATCTGCGTCATGTTGTTAAGCTCCATTCCGCTGATGATTACCCAACCGATTCCCCGGGAAGAACGGACCATCTCCGCCGCGACGACAGTAGCCCAGCTGGAGGAGAGGGCGATCTGCAGTCCGGCGAAAATATAAGGTACCGAGGAAGGCAGCACGATGGTCAGGAAGATCTGCCTGTCGTTGGCACCCAGCATTTTCGCCGCCCCCACCAGCGTCGGGTCCACCGCCTTGGCCCCGGCATAAGCGTTCATGGTGACGTTGGACAAGGCCGCCAAAAAGATGAGGAAATAGACCGTCATCTCCCCCAATCCGAACCAGATGATGGCCATTGGAATCCAGGCGATGGGCGGAATGGGGCGGATCATTTCAAAGTAGGGACGGAAGATGGCCTCAACCTTACGGTACCAGCCCATGGTGAGCCCCAGGGTGATACCGACAACAGACGCGACACTAAAGGCAATAAGCACCCGGGACAGGCTCCAGGCTACATGACCTATGACGGTTTCCGGGCCGATCTTCTTCACAAAGGACCGAAAAAAATGCCCGATAACCTGGAACGGTCCCGGCATGAGCTTGCCCAAGTCCGTACCCTTGGTGCCGAAGTGCCACAGCAGTATGAAAGCGGCTATGGAGAACGCACCGGCCGCGATTCTTTTCAAAACTTGGTTTGTCTGAGTTCTATCCATGATGTTACCAACGACCGCCCTTCAACAGGATTTTTTCCAGCAGGGTAATCAGTTTGGCCAACAGGGCTCCCACCCCGCCGATGGTAATCATGCCGACGATGATAATGTCCGGCCGGAATAGCCCCCGCGACTGCTGGATCATGAAACCTACTCCTCTGGTGGAGGCCAAAAGCTCAGCCGCAATGAGGGTAGTCCAGGCAGCGCCCAGCGCGACCCGCAACCCGGTAAGCAGCATGGGAAGGGAAGTTGGAATGGCAATGCGCCAGAGCAGTTCAAAGTTGGAGGCGCCAAAGGTCTGGCCTACCCATAAATGTACGGCCTTGGTCTGCTTTATCCCTGAATAGCTGTTGATCACGCACGCGACGAACACGGACAGGAAAATTACCATCGCCTTCGAAAATATGCCTATTCCAAAGAGCACGATCATGACCGGAATCCAGGCAAGCCCCGGGATGGGCCTGAGAAGGTCGAAAAGTGGACGCACGAACATGTCCAGCTTGTTGTACCAGGCCATGAGTATTCCCAGCGGTATGCCTATGAGCACACCTATGGCGTAGCCGGAGAGTGCGACGGTAAGGCTCGATTGCAGGTGCTGCAGGAGGTTGGCTCCGTCGGGGGTAGTATCATAGATCTTCTTGATGAAGGTCTTAAACACCTTTACCGGTCCCGGCATGACGATGGCGGGTATGGTTTTCAGGAAATCAGTGAAAAACCACCATGCGAGGATACCCACCGACAAGGAAACCACGGACATGACCAAGTAGCGGGAATTGCCTTCATTTTTCATTCATCGATCCTCCGCGCGGATGATTGGTTTCAGATGTAGATTACGAGGAAAGGCGGCGGGTACCACGCGGTACCCGCCTTGGATGACTAGAATTTTATGCCCATCAATTCTTCGATGGCTTTGGTATAGAAACTCTTAGAAACGTTGGGGACATTCTCTTTCGCGATCTTGCCATCATTGGTATAGAATTCAGCAATGGCGACCATCCCCTTCCCGAATTGATAACCGGGTGAGGTCATCATGGCCTTGGTCACGTATTTCCGGTCGCGGATTTCGTCAGACATGGCCTGGTCCGTGGGTTCCCGGCCATTGGCGGTGAACCACTTCTTGGAGAAATCGAAGCGGAGCTTCTCGTCGTCGGTGAAGGCCTGGCAGGCTTTATAGTAGCCGGACACGAAGGCTTTCACTTTTTCGGGGCTGCTTTTTAGGAACGTATTGGTCGCAAGCAAACCGTCAAACAGGGGCGCTTCGGTGGCGTCCTCGAAGGAAGCGAGCAGGACGTAGCCCAAACCAGACAATTGGTAGGTATAGGGCGGGGATGACGCGATGGCGTCGCCTTGGCCCGCGATGAAGGCTTGGTAGGCCTGTCCGTGCTCCATGTGGATCATGGAGATATCCTTGTCCGTCAGGCTGAACTGCTGGATATAGCGCATGACGTTGAACTGGGCCGAGGTTCCGATCGGGCCGATAAACTTGGTTCCCTTTATCGATTCGGCGCTGCCGTACATGTTTGGCTTGCCGCTTACAAGACCCTTGTTCGCGAGCAGCTTGCTGTCCTTACGGACATAGATGCCCATGCCGCCGGTTGTGTTGCCCTCTCCAATCCAGGAGGCGATTCCATTTGCCAGGGGGAACACCGAAGCCAGTCCGCTGGCTGCCACGTCCAGCTGACCCGCCGCGATGGCCTCGTTGATGGGCGCTCCGGAGGGGAACATTGAAAGCTCCACATCCAAGCCCTCATCCTTGAAATAGCCCATCTCGTGGGCGTACTGCACGGGCACCCCCATGGTGCTCGGCATGGTACCAATCCGTATTTTTCCAAGTTCTTTCTTGGCCGAGGCCGCTGGGGCTTCCGCGGCCTTTGGAGCTTCCTTCGCAGCGCAACCCATCATCGACAGGGCGATGGCTACACCTGCCACGAAGAACATGCCAGTACTGTTTCGCGTCTTTTTGCCCAATTCATTTCCCTCCTCTTCGTTTCCGTACACAAGCTTAGCTGTATATTCTTTTTAAGCCTAGTGTACACGTGCACGCTCGCAAGCGTTCAAGGCAGTATTCTAGGGTTGAATTTTCCGGTTGTCAACTAAAATATAGTATCAAAAGCCTCATATTACGCTGGTATTGACGTCTTAACACATATAACCTTATCTTATTGATTAATGTGTTCGTGCACATAACATGATGATTCTCGAGGGGCACATACCAATGCATGTCACCATGAAAAAAATAGCAGACCTTGCCGGAGTCTCCCGGGGAACCGTCGATCGCGCCCTCAATGGTCGCGGAAAAGTAAAACCAGAGGTGGCCAACAGGGTTAGGGAAATTGCCAAGGCACTCAATTATTCACCAAATACCGTAGCAAAAAGCCTTTCCTCCCGTAGAAAGAAAACCAAGATCTGCGTCATCCTGCACGCCCAGCGCAACCTTTTCTTCGATGACGTGATCAAGGGTGTTGAAGACGCGGCCGCGACAATTAAAGATTTTGGCATTCAGGTTGACGTTCGGCTGGGGTATAATTTTGACCCCGAATACCAGCTCAAATTGCTGGACGAGGCTGTCGCGGAAGGCTTCAACGCCATTGCCATCACCGCCATCAATGATGCCCGGATAATTGAACGAATCAAAAAGTATTCCGGCGAAGGACTGCCCATAGTCCTCCTCTCCTCCTGGCTCGACATCGAGGACATCCTCGCCTACGTCGGCTGCGATTACCCCAAATCGGGAAAATTATCGGCGGGACTCATCAACATGCTTACCAACGGAAACGCCAGGATCGGAATCGTGACACCACCCTTTTCCATGCTTGGACACAGGCTACGCATAGACGCATTCAATGCTTCGATCTCAGTGGACTACCCTGGTCTGGAAGTCCGGGCCACCCTCGAAATACCTTTTGACGACGAGCAGACCTACGTGATAACGAAAAACATGCTGGAAACACACCCGGAAATCGATACGCTCTTTTATGCGACCGGCGCTTTCAGCGGTGGCTTGCGGGCAGTAAAGGATCTGGGCCTCTACGGAAAACTTACCATTATCTCTGTCGACCTTGCCCTTCCGGTGGTTCAGGCCTTGCAGGATAAGGCCGTCATTGCCACCATCTGTCAAAACCCGGTGGGCCAAGGCTTCATGGCAATCCGGGTCCTGTTCGATTACCTCATTACGGGCAAGTTGCCCGAAAAACGCGAAACCCTTATCGAACCTGTCATCAAGATCCGGGAATCCATACTTTAATCCCCCTCCACATCCTGACAAAACTGCGGCTTGCCGATACTATGGCGGCGTACTGAAAAGGAGTGAACCGATGGAAGCTTACCTGCTGGGCGTGTACGAAAAAGGCATGCCCGGCACCCTCTCCCTGAAGGAAAAGCTCGTGGAAGCCCGCACGGCAGGTTTCGACTATATGGAGCTTTCTGTCGACGAGAGCGACGAAAAGCTGGCTCGGCTGGATTGGTCCAAGGACGAGATAGGCTCTTTGCTCGCAGTCCAACTCGAAACGGGTATCCCCATCAAATCCATCTGCCTCAGCGGGCACCGACGTTTTCCCTTGGGGCACCCAGATGTATCCGTACGACAGAAAAGCCTGGAGATCATGCAAAAAGCCGTCTCCCTTTCAGCACGGCTGGGAGTGCGCATCATTCAGATAGCGGGCTACGACGTGTACTACGAACCTTCCTCGGAGTCCACCCGGGCAAGCTTCGCCAAGAACCTGGCACTTTCCACCCGAATGGCCGCAAGGGAAGGCATCACCCTGGCTTTCGAGACCATGGAAACCGAATTCCTGAATACCGTGGGAAAGGCCATGGAATGGGTCAAACGAATGGAATCCCCCTACCTGCAGGTCTACCCCGATTCCGGAAACATCACCAACGCGGCTCTTCAATACAAGACCTCGGTATTGGATGATCTGGAAAGCGGGCGCGGGCATCTATCCGCCGTACACCTGAAAGAAACAAAAACCGGGATTTACCGAGAGGTTCCCTACGGGCAGGGGCACGTCGATTTTGCGGCAATAGGCTCAAAATCTTTTGAATTGGGGGTTCGCATGTTCGTGGGCGAATTCTGGCATGTCGGCGAAAAGGACTGGAAAGAAACACTCAAGGGCAACAATCGGTTCCTTCGGGAAATTCTGGATACGGCGGCTAAACAAGGGGAGGCTTGAAAATGATTTACGACACACTGGAAAAGTTGGGAAGCTACAGGGGAATATCCAAGAACCTGGATGCGGCTATTGCCTATCTCATGTCGAACAAGCTTGAAACATTG
>Ga0172379_10011317_pt1 | contig 10638 bp, 10 predicted proteins | sample GrowelOW334metaG_FD_119756 | JGI IMG/M metagenome (GOLD analysis project Ga0172379, IMG submission 119756) | Groundwater microbial communities from an aquifer near a municipal landfill in Southern Ontario, Canada - Groundwater well OW334 metaG | ecosystem: Environmental > Aquatic > Deep... | reverse complement strand
TCCGCGAAATTCGCCAGGAAGGCTGCTATGACCGAAATCACCAGGAAGGACGGCAGGACCATTCCGAACACGGCGGACAGGGCACCCGCCAGCCCCTGCTGGCTGTGTCCGATGAAGACCGAGAAATTCACCGCGATGGCCCCGGGGGCAGCCTGGCTCAGGGCGAAGATGTCTATGACTTCATCCTCCGTCGCCCACTTCCTTTTCTGGACCACTTCCTTCTGGATGAGGGGCAGCATTGTATAGCCGCCCCCGAAGGTGAAGGCTCCTATCTTGAAAAAACTCCAGAACAGTTCAAGGTGTTTTCGCACTGTTGTATCCTTTGCCCATCTCCATGATGCGCTTGCCAGCATAGCTGAAAAATTCGAGAAAAGCCCCGCAGTATCGGTTCAGGGAGGGCTGTCCGTCCACGAAGGGTTCCCGGTCCCGTCGGCATCCCCCGCGACAGATATTGGCGGCGAAACAGGTTTCACATTTCTTGTCCACGTGGAGGGACACCGAGGTGAAGCGGCGAGCTGTCTCGCCCTCCGCCATTTCGGTGAGACTGTTGGTCCTGATGTCGCCAAGCCGCCATTCGTCGGTGACGTAGAAATCGCAGGGGTAGACCGAACCGTCGGCCTCAACCGTGAAATAAGGTGTGCAGCGCCCGCTCATTCCACAATTCTCGGGAGGATACCCCGCTGCCATCCCCACCAGGTTGTCGAACCAGCGTATGCTGGCGGGTTGCCCCCTGCGGCCGTCCTCGACCCAGAGATCGAAGGTGGTCTTGAGGAAACGGGCATAGGCTTCGGGTTGCAACGACCAGGTGCGTCCACCTGGTTCCTCACCCAGGGGGTCCAGGCAGGGAATGAACTGTATCCAGTCAAACCCTTTTTTGCGTAGATGCCGGTAAACCAAGGCGGCGTTGTCCGCGGTCGCGGCGTCCACTACGCACAGCGCGTTTGTGGGAACCTCCGCCGTCCTGAGCGTCTCCGCACCCGCCATGACCCGGTCGTAGGTTCCCCCATCGTCGCGGGTTACCCGGAACGCGTCGTGCAGCAGGCGTGGCCCGTCGATGGAGATGCCCACCAGGAAGTTCTCGGCTTTGAGAAAGCGTGCCCAGGCTGGATTCAGGGTGGTACCGTTGGTCTGCAGGGCGAAGTCCACCCGGGCACCCTTCATGTTGCGTTGGTGGACAAGAGCGGCGAATTTCTCGAAGAAACCAAGACCAGCCAGGGTGGGTTCGCCACCCTGGAAGCCGAAGGAATAGGCCTGCAGATCAAGTTCGAAGGCTCGGTCCACCAGTAGTGCCGCCGTCTCGTCGGACATGCGGCCAAAATCCGCGGTCTCGCGGTTTTCCACCACGTCGCGGTAGAAACAGTAGCGGCAGGCAAGGTTGCACGCACCGGAAGCGGGTTTGATGAGAAAGGAAGCGGAGAGCATGGTCGGATTCTCCCCGGTAACGACGATTTGGTCAAGGATGGGGAGCCGTCACCTCATCTCGCTGATATATCCAGCGCTGGACATTCTGTTCTGACTGGTTTTATCTATATCTCGTTTTCACAGCCACAGGAGGGACAGGATGACATCCAGGGAACGCGTTATGGCAGCGGTGAACCATCAGAAGAGCGACCGCATGCCTTGTGGCTTTGTGAGCACCCCCGAGGTTGACACCATGCTGATGAGCCACTTCGGTACGGACAGCATGGAGACGGTGCTCGGAAAATTGGGTGTGGATACCCGGTCGGTACTGCCCGCGTAAAAGGGACCTGCCTTGCGTACCTGGGAGGATGGCCGGTTCCAGACCTACTGGGGGCATATCCGCAAGGCCATCCGCAATGAGAGCGGCACCTACAACGAGTCGGTCGAGTTTCCCTACGCCGCCTTCCAGACGGTGGCGGACGTCGAGGCATTTGCCTGGCCCAGGATCGAATGGTTCGATTTCTCGCCTATCGTCGACGCCATCGACGGGCTGTCCGAGTACGCCCTGATTCTCGGTTCCACCGGCATGATGGACATGATAAACGGTACCGCGTTCGGCCGGGGCACCGAGCAGGTCATGATCGACATCGCCCTGGAAGACCCGGTGGGCTTTGCCTGCATGGATAAGCGCTTTGAATTCAGTTATCAGCTTCTTGAAAAAGGCTTGAAGGTAGGGGCTGGCAGGATTGATATCGTCTGGATCGGTGACGATTTTGGTAGCCAGAATGGTCTTCTGATCAGCCCCGACGCCTGGGAGAAACTGTTCTTTCCCCGGATAAGGAAGCTGTGCGACCTGATCCATAGCCATGGTGCCAAGGCCATGCTGCACAGTTGTGGCTCCACCAGAAGGATCTGGCCCCGCCTGATAGCGGCGGGGGTGGACATCTACGACACGGTCCAGCCCGAGGCGAAGGATATGGACTTTGACAGCCTGTACGCCGAGTTTGGCAGCAGGATGGCCATGCATGGTTCGATGAGTACCCAGAGCGTCCTGCCCTTCGGCACCCCCGATGACGTCCGATCCGTGGTGCGGGACAGGAAACGCACGGTAGCTTCTTCCGGCGGCCTTATCCTTGCCCCGGCCCATAATTTCCAGCCCGACACCCCGCTGGAGAACATCCTGGCTTTCTACGACGAGGTGACCAGGGGCACGTGATTGTAACCATGCCTCCTGTTTGCGTTCCCGGGATGCTTATACGATGATGGTTGTAGAGGGTTAGTGCATGGATCTGATAGGGCGCTTGTATGATTGCATCATGGAAGCCCGCAGGGAGGACGCCAAATCCTTGCTTGTGAAAGCTATAGCGGACATGGGCTACGAAACCGCCCTGGGCGCGGTATTGAGTCCAACCCTGTATCTTATTGGCGAGCGTTGGGCAACGGATCGCATTTCCCTGGCTCAGGGTTTTGTGGCAGGCAAGGTAGCCGAGGATTTCTTCACTCTTGGGGCGGATCATTGGGCCATTCTTTCCTCTGGAGCCTCGGGCAGCAGGCAGAGTGGACGGATAGCGGTCATTGGCAACGTGGAGGACGATTACCACGCGTTGGGAAGGTCCATGGTGGTGTCCTTTCTCCGGCTCAAGGGCTGGGAAGGGCATGATATGGGCTGCGACGTCTTGGCCGGTGACTTTGTGGACCGTGCGGTGTCCGAGGGAGCCTGCGTCATTGGCGCTTCGGCCATGATGCTTACCACCGCGCGCAATATAGCTTCCATCCGCAAGGAATTGAACGATAGGGACCTGCAGGGAAGGATCAAGCTGGCAGTGGGGGGCGCGGTTTTCATCATGCGTCCGGAACTGGTGGCTGAGGTTGGCGGGGACGGAACCGCCAGTTCCGCTACAGCCGTCCCGGAGCTTTTCGAGCGGTTGCGCGTGCAGGTGGCCAGCTCGATAGCCGGGACTGGGAAAGGCGGGAGGACCCGCGAATGACCTCCATGGAACGGGTGGGAGCGGTGCTTTCCGGCGGCGTCCCGGACCGGAGGCCTTTTACGCTCACGCTTTCCCTGTATGGAGCCAGGCTGAGTGGCGCCGACACCCTGGACTATTATTCCAAGCCCGCTGTTTTTGTCGCCGGCCAGCGTGCGGTCGTCGACCTCTGCGAGCCGGATATCCTTTTTGGTCCCTTTGCCCTATGCCTTGAGGCCGCAGGCTACGGGGCAACCCTGGAACGCTTCCCCGACTCCCCTCCAAGCCTGAAAAAGCCTGCGGTCAAATCACCCAGGGATACGCAGATTCCGCGGCCACAAACCGATACGGATCCTGATCTGCGCTACCTTGTGGAATCGGTGCGCGCCCTCGTCGCGGACCAAGGCGGCAAGTGTCCGGTGGCGGCGGTCATCACCGCTCCAAGTGATCTGCCCATACTCCTCCTCGGTATGGACGGGTGGCTGGAAATCCTGCTGTTCGACCCGGTGTTGGCGGATTTCTGGAGCAAGCTTGCGCTGGACCATTTTGAGGCGCTGGCTGCGGCCTATTTCCTTGCTGGGGCAAGCTTTCTGGTAAGCCCAGTCATGATGACCAGCCCCGCCTTCATGAACCCCGCCCTGGCGGAACAGACGATCATCCCACTCATCCGTACGGCGTTTTCCCGGCTCAAGGGACCCATCGTCTTCCACCACGGCGGTAACCGGCTTTCGCCCTACATCGGTATGGTGCGGGATCTGCCCAACGTGGCGGGGTTTGCCTTGGACGAGCGGGATTCATTCGCGGAAGCCCGCGCTGTTGTGGGGCCGGATGTCCTGTTGCTTGGCAACCTGAGCGGCCCCCACTTTTCGCGACGCACGGTGGAATCGATCACCGAAAAGACCCGTGCAATCCTGATTGAGCGGAAGGACGACAGAAAATTCATATTTGCCACCGCTAACGCGGATATACCGTGGGACACAGACCCTGAAGTCCTTGTCGCCCTGCGCCGGACCATTGAGGCAGGGGTATGAAAAACAAAGGGAAACCGGTGCTTCTGCTGGGCTGTGGGATATTCAAACGCGAGTTTGCCCCCCTCCCCGAGTCCCTGCGCGACGGTTTTCACCCGATCTTTCTCGATTCCATGCTCCACATGGAACCTGCCCGACTGGACCTTTTACTTAAAAATGCCCTCGAAAAGACAGGGGACGACCCGGTCGTCCTGGCCTTCGGCGACTGCTCCCCCCACCTGACGGAATTCGACAACCATGCGCACACGGTCCGGGTGGCGGGGTGCAATTGCTGTGAGATATGGCTGGGCAAGCAGCGATACGGGGAGCTACGCAAGGAAGCGGCATTCTTCCTCATGCTCGAATGGGCGTTGCGCTGGGAACATATCATCAAGGACGAATTGGGCCTGGAAACGAAGGAGTTGGCCAAGGATTTCATGGCCCAGACCCTGCGCAGGGCTGTCTACATCGATACCGGTGTGATACCGGTGCCAACCGAAACCCTCGAGGCCTTCAGCGTATACACGGGTTTGCCCGTTACGGTGGAAAAGGTTGGATACGCACACTTCGCAGCTTCCCTTGAAAGCGCCCTGCACCGGATTGCCGGGAAATCCAGTTCCGGTGGGTCTCCCGGCATGGTGTCTTCATGAGCGAGAGCACTTCGGCCTTCAACCACCTGTTTTCCCATCTGGTGGAAACCATACTGTCCAGCGCCGATTCCCCGGGCCAATGTGCGCGTTACCTGGCGGAAAACCTGCGTTCCTTGATAGGCGCGAAAACGGTGCTCGTATTTGAGTGTACCCACAGTTCGGGTCTGCATGAGCACCGGATGCTTTCGGCCTATCCCTCCCGGCGTGCGGTGTTGGGCATGAATGAAACGGTACAGGAAATCACCGAGCTATCCCACAGGATAGACAGGACGAGCCTGGTTCTCCCCGGTGGCGAGGCACCCCTGCCCATAGCCTTGAAAAGGCTGGAAGCCGGCCCCTCGCTCATAAGCCCCCTGGTGTACGCCGGAGAGCGGGTAGGGGTGTTGCTCCTGTTGGATCTTATGGACACGGACAACCTGGGCACCATCCGGGAAACCCTGGACAAGCTGTCCACCGTGATGGCCCTGATACTGCGCAACGCATTCCTGTACAACAACCTGGAAAGCGAGGTGGCGTATAGGACCCGGGAACTCGTTGAACGCAGCTCGGCCCTCGCGAAAGCCCTGGATGAAAAGGACGTCATGCTCAAGGAGGTCCATCATCGGGTCAAGAACAACCTGCAGATAGTCAACAGCCTCCTCTACCTGCAGGCGGCCTCCTCCGATGACCCGATGCTGAGGAGCGCCCTGGAGAAAGGGCAGGGGCGTATCTACTCCATGGCCTTGGTGCACGAGGAATTGTACCGTTCCGACGACCTGGCATCGGTGGATATGCGTGCCTATACGCAGCGGCTGTGTATGAGTTTCTCGGACGCATCGGGCCAGAGGATACGGATAGGGTGCAGGTCGGATGACATCCATCTTCCGGTTACCCAGTCGGTGCCCTGCGGTCTCATCCTGAACGAATTGATTACCAACGCGCTCAAATACGCCTATCCCGAGGACGAATCGGGTGAGGTATCCGTGACTGTGGCTCAGGATGGTGGCACGGTGAGCCTGGTTGTCGAGGATAGCGGTATCGGTTTGCCAAAAAATTCAGACCTGGAGAAACTGGGTTCCCTGGGACTGACCCTGGTGCGTGGCTTGGTTGACCAACTGCACGGAAATCTGGACATTCTTGACAAGTCCGCGGTTGGCGGGAGTGGCACGGGCGTGCGTCTCGAAGTATGTTTTCCCAGGGAGTCAACACAATGAAATCGCAGCTTGACGTGCTCATCGTGGAGGACGAACGCATCATTTCCATGATGATGGGCATGATGGTGGAAAAACTCGGCCACCGGGTCTGCGCCAAAGTCCCCTCAGTCGACGCTGCGCTCGAGTTTCTGGAAAAAGTCCATCCTGACCTTGCCTTTCTGGATATCCACCTGGAAGGTGACAGCGACGGCATAACCTTGGGGAAAATGCTTGGTAGCCAATTTGGCGTTCCCTTCGCCTTTGCCACCGCCTACGCGGACCCGGAGACCTACAAACGGGCGATGGATACTTTTCCTGTCGATTTCCTTCAAAAACCCTTGGCCATCGAAGCCATCAAGCGCGTCTGCGACACCGTCCTCTCAATCTGAAACATCCACACCCCCACGAGGAGCATCCATGTCAATCAAAGTGCACCAAGCCGAAACCCGCGGGCAACTCAAAGCCTTCGTCCGGTTCCCCGTCGATCTGTACTGGGGCAATCCGTACTACGTGCCCTCCCTTGCCTTCGATGACCTGAATACGCTGGATCCCGCGAAGAATCCAGCCTTTGAATTCTGCGAGTCCGTCTGTTTCCTGGCAGAACGCGACGGCCGCACCGTAGGCAGGATCGCGGGCATCATAAACCGCAGGTACATCGAAAAGTGGGGCAATAAATACGCGCGTTTCGGCTGGCTGGACTTTGTCGAGGACTACGACGTGGCGGCAGCCCTCACCACCGCAGTCGAGGTTTGGGCCAGGGAACTGGGCATGGAAGGCATCCACGGACCTCTGGGCTTTACCGACATGGACCGGGAAGGCCTTCTGGTAGAAGGTTTCAACGAGGTGGCTACCATGGCCACCAACTACAACCATCCCTACTACGGCGAATATCTGGAAAGGCTCGGCTACGCCAAGGACTGCGACTGGGTGGAATACCGCATCACGGTGCCCAAGGAGATACCGGAAAAGGTCCGCCGTGTCACCGACCTGCTGGCGAAGCGCACCGGGGTGCGCCTGTACGAGTGGAAATCGCGCAAGGAACTGGTATCCAGATTCGGCCCCCAGCTTTTCGCCCTCCTGGACGAGGCCTACGCCAAGCTCTATGGAACCACGCCCCTCTCGGAGCGCCAGGTGGCGGTGTATATCGACCAGTACCTGGGCTTTGTGGACCCCCGTTTCACTAAAATCCTGGTGGATGAAAAGGGCGACCTGATCGGCTTCGGCATCACCATGCCCAGCCTGTCCAGGGCGCTGCAAGCCTGCCGCGGCCATATCCTGCCCTTCGGCTGGCTCCACCTGTACCTGGCACTCCACAAACCGAAAATACTGGACCTCTACCTCGTGGCGGTGAAGGCCGAGTACCAGTCCCGCGGAGTCGTGGCCATACTCATGTCCGCCGTCAACCAGAGCGCCATCGACGCGGGAATCAAGTTCGCCGAATCCAACCCCGAGCTTGAGATGAACCACGCGGTGCAAACCCTCTGGAAGGACACCGACCGGTTGATGCACAAGAGGCGCCGCGTGTACCTGAAGACCCTTTAGGGCGGATTGCGCCCGCGCCGTGCCCCTCGCCGGGTAACGTACCATGCGCCGCGCCGTGCCCCTTGCCAGGCACTGCACCAGACCCCTCGCCGGGCCCCGGGCACCGGCTGGTCAGAAAATGGAAGGATAGCGCTGGCACATGCCCTCTTCCTTCATGACACGTTCCACTTCGTCCAGAGCCAGGGGTGCGTCGGAGCTGAAGTTCTCCACACCGTTTTCTGTGACCAGGACCGTATCCTCCACACGGATGTACAGGCGTTCCTCCGGGATGATGAGCTGTGGGTCCAGCGCGAACACGATTCCGGCGGGGATAATGCCGCCACCCTTGTAGGAGCCGACATCGTGGACCGCCATACCTACACTATGGGTAAGGTGGGGGAAGACCAGGGCCCTTCTGGCGGCGGCTTCGTAGATGCCTTTGGAGAAACGGGTTTTGTCCACCACCTTCGTCATGACTTCCCTGGCTTCAGCCAGCAATTGCACATCGCTGATCCCGGCCCGTATCAGGCTGAGCAGGGTTTGATGGTATTCCACGATGAAACCGTACAGTTCCCTTTGCACCGGAGTGTAGGTTCCGTTGACCGGCCATATCCGGGTGGCGTCGCTGGTGTAGTAGCGGTACTCCGGTCCCGCGTCCACGAGCACCAGATCCCCGTCCTTGAGGGTTTCCGTGTTGGCCTCGTAATGCCCGTACCAGGCGTTGGGGCCACCGGCGACTATGGAACGGTAGGAACTGTCGCGGGCACCGTTGACGTGGTAGACGTAGCGCATGGCCGCGTCGAGCTGGTATTCCTTCACACCCGGCCGGGTACTGCGCATCGCCTCGACCAACCCGAGGGCGGACAATTTTCCCGCGCGGCGGAGCAATTCAACCTCGCCGGGTTCCTTGATAAGGCGGAGTCTGTCGAGTAGGGGTCCCAGATCCCGGATTTCGGCCTTTGGGCAGCGCATGCGCAGGAGCCCAAGGAAGTGGTCAGTCCGGTCCGGATGTCCGTCCCAAGGGTCGGAGTAGATGTCCTGCCGGGAACGTTGGAGGGTATCCCAGCTCTGGCAGGCACCCTCGTTCTGGCGGAAGGGCGTATACAGCCGGGTGCAGCCCTCAAGCTTTCGTATCAGCAGCTCCACCCCAAGCGCCTCGTCGATACCGGATAGGCGGACGCAGTCCACCGCGACTTCGGCGCACAGAATCTCTCCTTCCCTCTCGCGCTGGTCCCTGCTCAGGTGGGGAAGGTACACCGTCGATGTGCCGCTTCTCGAATCGAGCAGAAGGTAGGAATGGGGCGTCTCGATCCCGCACAGGTACTGGAAATCGTTGGATTGCCGGAACACGTCGTGGGTGGAGTTCTTTTCCCCCCCCGTGATGAGCGCGAGGGATCCGGGTTCCATCGCCGCCAGGACCTTGGTCCTTCGGGACCGGAATGTCTCCGGGGAGAAATCAGTCTGATACAGGCCACCCGTCGTATTGCTTTCCATCATATCCTCCTGGTTCATTCCGGATTCCCGACACCTGCTGATTATGTGATATTGTCGACAAGAATACAACACCCGAAGCGTCAAACACATTTTCATAATATTATTTTGTTGACAAAAATATATACTTCGCACACAATGTAAACAAGGCGACTGTCGCGTCCCTGAGCCGTTGCGATGGCCGGAACAGGCCGCGATGAGTCCATACTACCAGTCTGGCGGGGATGAGTCCGATGCCGCGTCCGAGTCGCCATGATGAAATGGGCTTCTTCGAAGCCCGCGCGATTTCTCAAAGGAAGGAGCGAAAGTGATGCACATCAATCTTAAACGGATCACCGGTACGGTTGCGGTTCTCTTGCTTGCGGCCTCTGCGGGGCTGTACGCTGCGGACCTGCCGCAGAAAGGCGGCACGCTGAACGTTGGCCTCCACATACCTCTCCCGACGCTGGATTGGCAGTCCACCGTCGCCCATCCCCTGCCGCATGTGATGGGTAACGTGTTCGAGGGCTTGTCCGCCTTCGGCAAGGATTTCACCGCGGTCCCGGAATTGGCCGAATCCTGGCAGGCCTCTCCAGACGGCAGGGTCTGGACCTTCAAGCTGCGCAAGGGAGTCCTTTTCCACAACCTCAAGGAGATGACTTCCGACGATGTAAAGGCTTCGGTGGCGCGCTGGCTCAAGGTTGGACCCAAGGGGCCTGGCCTCACGACCCTCGTCAGCCTTGATACGCCGGACAAATACACCTTTGTGATGAACTTCAGCGAAGCGACCGGCCAGTCACTGCTGCTCACCCTTGGTTCGGACGAGAACAAGTGCGTCATCTATCCCAAGGAAGTGTGCGATGCTTCCCCGAAGAGTGGAACCCTCTCGGCACTCATCGGCACCGGTCCGTACAAGTTCGTCGAGTACAAGGAAGACCAGTACGTGAAGCTGGCGCGTTTCGACCGGTATGTGGCGCGGGAAGGTGCCCCCGACTACCAGGGCGGAAGGAAGGTGGCCTACCTGGACCAGATCGTGTTCTGGATCGTGCCCGAAGCCTCGACCCGTGTCGCGGGACTCGAGTCGGGAGACTACGATGTCATAACCGATTTGCCCGCCACGGAATATGACAATCTGAAGAAAGCCAAGGGCGTCGTGCCGATCAAGAACGGCCCCGGTCTGCTCATGTACATGATGTTCAACCACAAGACCGGTCCCACCAGCAACATCTATATCCGCAAAGCCATCCAGGCAGCGCTGGACATAGACGAGGTGGCCGCGGCGGCTGTCCCGAATCCGGATTTCAGGACCCTGGACCCAAGCTTCTACCCACCCGAGAGCGCCTACAACACCCCCGCCCGGTCGGAGCTTTTCAACCAGGCCAATATCGAGAAAGCCAGGCAGAATCTGCAGAAGGCGGGCTACAAGGGTGAGCTCATAACCTACCAGGTCATC
>Ga0172379_10011316_pt1 | contig 10640 bp, 15 predicted proteins | sample GrowelOW334metaG_FD_119756 | JGI IMG/M metagenome (GOLD analysis project Ga0172379, IMG submission 119756) | Groundwater microbial communities from an aquifer near a municipal landfill in Southern Ontario, Canada - Groundwater well OW334 metaG | ecosystem: Environmental > Aquatic > Deep... | reverse complement strand
CAAACAGCAAGAAGTGGAAAAATTAAAGTCCAAACTGGTCTCTCAAAAAAAAGCGCTCGATGGTCAAATTCGGGAAAAACAAAATCTTTTAACTTTGACTCAAAACGATGAGAAAAAGTATCAGCAACTATTGTCAAACGCCAGGACACAACTCGCCGCCCTCAGACGATACATTACCAGTCAAGGAGGAGCCTCCATTCTTTCCAATCAAACTAAATGTAACGACTGGGGTTGTTACTACAATCAGCGTGACTCTCAATGGGGGAATATGGGACTTGGTGGTTCTAGTTATTCCGTTGCTGAATACGGGTGTCTGGTCAACTCGGTTTCCATGATGGCTAGTCATCTTGGAAAAAATATCAAACCAAGCGACATTGCTGTTATTTCAAGTGCATTTGTTCCAGGTTATGGATGGCTCCGGCATGATTTCCAGGTAAATAGTATTAATGTTTCAATAACTACATATAGCAATAGTAATCACAGCCAAGTTGTATCAAAACTTGATTCTGAATTAAACGCGGGCAGATCGGTGATTGTAGGTCTTTACGGTGGGCCAGATCACTTTATCGTGATGGTAAAAAAAGAAGGGGATAACTACATCATGCATGATCCTTTTATGGAAAATGGTAGCAACCGTCAATTTAGTGAAAAATATAATCTGTCCGACATCAACAGCCTCAGGATCGTCAGTTTTAATTAAGTCTCACTTCAATGAGTCTCCTTGAAGTGATTAAATTTCTGGTATATTTTATTTAGTGAAACAAATCCTGCCCGTATTGTTTCTTTTTTTCTATGTTTTTTTGTTTCCCAAAACTATTTTTGCTCAAGTGTTTATTAACGAGCTCAGTTCTGCAACTTCAGATGATTGGGTGGAGTTATTTTCCAGTGAGGATACCGACATCTCTGGGTGGATTCTCAGGGACACCGCCGCTTCAAAAATAAAAACCGTACCGACCGCCACCACCATTGGACCATCAAGTTCAATGTACTATCTTTTAGACGCTGGAAACCGTCTAAACTCTGATACCGACGTGGTTAGTCTTTATTTACCAGACGACAGTACTTTAGTAAATAGAGTCTCATACGGTCAAGATAGTGATGTCTGTGTCGCCACTGGTTCTCAAACAGTCGGTAGGAAGCCAGACGGTGGCTCACTTACTAGGTTCTTGGTTTCGTCTAAGAACCAAGAGAACAGTCAGCCAGAAGAACTCTGTTCTATCCCGACAGTAACCGTCACCATCACAATTACTTCCACAGCTTCACCTGCCATAACTTCTACTTCCACCGTTACTCCAGCGGTTAGTCCTGCGAAATCTACATACAAACTTAACAAATCCAAGAATCAAGCTGGAGAGGATCTTCCGGGGGTCAAAATATATATCGACACCATCTATACCCACCACGAAGATGATGAAATATTAGAATTCTGCCCTAGTTGTTTCTGTGACAATAGTAAAGAAGTACCATGCGGTTTTGGCCTGCACACCATCACTCTGACAAAAACTGGTTACTCAGACTGGTCGGAACAAAGAAACTTTACAGAAGGTACGAACCATGAGGTGACTCCGGTTTTTACCCAAACATCAACCCAAGCTACTCCAACACAAACCATTACACAAACGCCAACTTCAGCTCCTACCAAAACCCCCACCCCCACTTCCGTCATTGCGAGCCCCGTCCTAGCGGGGCGTGGCAACCTGCCCGTCCGGCAGCCGGGTCTCACTCCATCAACTGAATCCTCCTCCGTCCTTGGCGACTCCACCGGTTCCGCCACTTCTGTCATTCCCGACCTGAGTGGGCCGCTGGTACCCGAAGGGGTGAATTCATCCCCATCTAACACCCTCGCACCATTAACTAACAACTCTGCACTCAAATACACTTTCATCTTTGGTCTAGTTTCCAGTCTTGTTTCTGGCGGGTGGTTGTATATTAGGCATAAAAAAGATTAGAATAGTCCAATGAGAAAGTTTTTAGTTCGTTATGCCCCGGTCCTTATCTGGATGACCTTGATGTACTTTTTTTCATCACGCTCAGATCTGCCCAGCAGTGGTAGTGTGACCGAGGACTTTTTCTCCAAAAAACTAGCTCACATCATCGAGTATCTTATTCTAATGCTGTTAATGTATCGGGCTGTCGGCGAAAAAAGCCCCACCAAGGCTCTGCTCTACTCCCTAACTTATGCTTTTACCGATGAAACTCATCAGTTATTTATTCCTTATCGCACTGGCAATCTTCGCGATGTGGGTATCGACGCTATTGGTCTGCTTTTGGCCTCTTTTTCGATTATCAAATTCCAATTATGGAACAGCTCTTTGTTAGTAGCTCCACTCAAGAAACTCAGGCCATAGCTGCCGAACTAGCTGCCAAGCTAGAAAGTGGTACGACTATCTGTCTTTATGGCGACCTAGCCGCCGGCAAAACCACTTTTACTCAGGGGCTAGCCACTGTTTTTGGTTTTACTCGTTTGGTCTCTCCAACCTTTTTAATTATGCGAGAGTACCCAGTTAGTCATCATCACACCATCAAAACCTTGTATCATCTCGACTTATATCGCCTGAATTCAGTTGAAGAAATCAAAGCTTTTGATGTTGAGGAAATCTGGTCCGATCCGACTAACCTTCTAGTCATCGAGTGGCCGGAAAAATTTGTTGATATCCTACCCAAAAAGCGAATCGACATCTTCTTCAAAGCCACGACCGAAAATCAACGAGAAATCCGTTTCCTTACCCACTAGCAGCAATTCCTTATCTTGAGTTCTTGATTCCTTGAGTTCTTATATAATCATCCCATGAACCTATATCTCGACTCGACCGACAATACCCAAGTAATCGTACGCCTAAACGACAAAGAATTTATAAACAAGGTCGACTCTCCTCGAAACCAGGATGTTTTTGGCTTCCTCCTCTCCTGCCTTGACAGAGAAAATCTCAAGCAAGAGGACATTACTGAGGTAGTGGTCAACCCCGGCCCAGGATCCTTCACCGGCACCCGAATCGGTGTCACCATTGCCAACGCTCTCGGCTTTGCCCTGAGAATTCCCGTCAACGGTCAAAACCACCCAGTGGAGCCGATTTATTTTATGACATAATGATTTAGTTATGGCGCACCCTGCCCACACTTTATTTTTGCCTCATCCCCACAACAATCACAAGGCCGTCCTTCTCTGGCCCCGTTCGATTGTCATTCTCATCGGTCTTTTTATCATGGGCCGCTCCATCGTCGACATTACCATCGGTCTCCTGCCCGGAGTTCTGGGTTATGCCTCTCAAATTGATCCCGGCAAAGTCATCGAGCTCACCAATGCCGAACGTCAAAACGCTGGCTTGGGTACTGTTACCTACAATTCTGCACTTTCTCAGGCCGCCTCCGCCAAGGCCACCGACATGTTTGTCAATAACTACTGGGCCCACGTCTCTCCACAAGGGACCGACCCTTGGTCATTTGTGACTAGCTCAGGCTATCAGTATCAGCATGCTGGAGAAAATCTAGCTCGAGACTTTAGCAATTCTCGGGACATCGTTACCGCCTGGATGGCCTCACCCACTCACAAAAAAAATCTTCTTGATCCTCGTTATAAGGATATCGGGGTGGCCGTTTTGGATGGCTATCTTAACGGTGTCGAGACTACCCTCGTGGTTCAAATGTTTGGCACTCCCCAAACCTCTGTCGCCAGTATTACTTCAGACCGGATAGACGCGATTCCGGTCATGGCTAGTGAAAAAATCATTCCCTCATCTGGCCTCTCTCCACTGGATCTTTCTCGTTCTTGGTCACTGGCCTTTGTCATATTGGTTCTTTTTGCTCTCAGTCTGGACTGGGTCTTTGTTCTCCGCTACAACATTATTCGTATCTCCGGTAAGAGCTGGGCTCATCTAACTTACTTTATAGCTATCGCTGTCATCATTACCATTATTAAACAGGGAATCATCTTATGAAAAGACCACTCAAACACCTTCTTGATTACCTGATTCTTTGTTTCCTGATGTCCGTCTCGGTAGTTCTCACTCTGCTTTTTAACGGCAATCGCCATTTTCAGATCATTACTATTGTCAACACCTCTTTTTTCTACTTCCTTTGGGGCGTACTCCATCATCGGAAAGAGAAGACTCTGGAACCCAAAATCATCACCGAGTATCTGGTGATGGCTATACTGGGAACCGTTTTGGTTATTAGTCTACTATGAGAGAGCTTCTTACTGAGTGTCGTATAATAATCTCCATATGAAAGGAATTGTTTTAGCCGGTGGCCGCGCCACCCGTCTTCGTCCGCTTACTTGGGTCATTAGTAAACAGCTCTTGCCTGTTTACAACAAACCCATGATCTATTACCCCATCGAGACTCTCATTCGGGCGGGCATCGACGACATTCTGATTATTTTGTCACCCGAGAACTCCGGTTTGTTTCTAAATCTCTTAGGTACTGGTGAACAGTTCGGGGTTCATTTTAGTTATGCCATTCAAAAAGAGCCAAAGGGTCTAGCCGAAGCCTTTATTATTGGCGAAGACTTTATCGGTAAGGATGATGTCACCATGATTCTGGGAGACAATATTTTTGATGAGGATTTTTCCGATCGCATTAAATCCTTTAAGTCTGGAGGCCAGATCTACATCAAAAAGCTCCCAACTATGGAGGAAGTTCGGCGGTTTGGAGTGGTCGAAATTGATAAAGAGAGCAACGTTATCTCCATTGAAGAAAAGCCAGAGCACCCCAAATCGATGTACGTCTCTACCGGTATCTACACCTTTGATCATCGAGTTTGCGAAATAGCCAAAAATCTTCAGCCTTCAGGTAGGGGAGAGATTGAAATCAGTGGCAATCCTAGCGTCAGCAATACTTTCTTGACCAAGGGCGAGCTCAAAGCTTATGTCTTTGACAGCTACTGGCAAGATGCCGGAACCTTTGACAGCTTACTGGAAGTGGGGACCCACATGTCCAACAAGCACCAAACTAAATCATGAAATTACTGGTTACCGGTGGCGCCGGCTTTATCGGCTCAAACTTTATTCATTACTGGCTCGCTAAGTATCCGGACGACACCATCGTCAATCTTGATCTGCTAACCTACGCCGGCCATCTGGAGTCCCTTAGTGACCTTAAAAACAACCCCCACTACACCTTTGTCAAAGGGAACATCACCGACCCTCAGATCGTCGATCGTCTGGTTTCAAGCGTCGATCTTATCGTTCACTTTGCCGCCGAGTCTCACGTCGATCGCTCCATTCTGGATCCTCTAATCTTCATTAAGACCAACGTTTTAGGCACCCAAATCCTCCTGGAGGCGGCTCGGAAACATGGGACAAGATTTCACCACATTGGTACCGACGAGGTTTTTGGCGCCCTACCTCTCAATAGTGACCTCAAATTCAATGAAAATACCCCATATGACCCCCAGAGCCCCTACTCGGCCTCCAAGGCCGGCTCAGACCATTTAGTTCGTGCCTACTTTCACACCTTTGGCCTGCCGGTGACCATCACCAACTGCAGTAACAACTTTGGACCCTTCCAAGACCCCGAGAAGTTTATCTCACGCATGATTACCAATCTCTTAACCAATCAAAAGGTCAAGGTCTATGGAGACGGTCTGTACGTGCGTGACTGGCTCTTTGTTGAGGATCACTGCCGAGCCATCGACGACGTCGTTCATCGTGGCCAAATAGGGGAAACCTACCTGGTGGGTGGCCTCACGGAGGATATAAATAACCTCCAGATTGCCCAAAAGGTGCTTAAGCACCTCGGTAAAGACGAATCTGAGATTGAGTACGTTACCGACCGACCTGGGCACGACCGCCGCTACGCTGTGGACTGGACCAAAATCAACCGCGAACTTGGCTGGGAACCGACCAAGGACTTCGACGCCTGCCTCAAAGCCACGGTAGACTGGTATCTTAGCCACGAAGACTGGTGGAAACCCCTCAAGTCCCAGTCCGAGGCTATTTACAAGTAACCCTAATAGGGGTATAATTCGCGAGCTATGGGACTTAAGAAAATCAAGCACGAAGCCATCTCTCTGCCCAGAAAAACCAAACTCTACCGTCAAACGTACGAGAAGGCTCTTGGGATCGAAAATGTCCACGTTCTGAAGGTCAATACCTTTGCCGATGACTTCGGAGGTTGGTTCAAGGAGACCATGCGACTGGACCTTAAAGGTCACAACGTCGCTCTCAAGGACCTAGGCATCAAATTCCGTCCTATTCAGGCTAATACCTCCTTTTTGGCTCCCAAGACCAAGAGATTCTGGCACATCCACTTCAGTCAAAACGAGATCTGGACTACCAACGGTACGATCATTCTCGGTTTAATTGATTACCGCCCCGAGTCTCCGAGCTACAAAACTCAAATGAAGGTGATTCTTTCGGCCGATAAGCTTATCTACATTCCCGCCGGTGTGGCCCATGGTTTCATCAATCCGACTCTGGATTTTGTCACCCTCAACTATTTTACCGATCAATTCTTTGTGGCGAATGAGCATACCGAGGAATGCCGTATTGACCCCAAAGAAGTCTCCTATGACTTCGTGAAACCTGAGATAATGTAACTCATGTCCAAAATAAAAGTCTTAGTTACCGGCGCCAGTGGTTTAGTCGGTTCCCGTTTTATTGAGTTATTTAGTACCCACTTCGATTTCGTCACTCCAAACTACCCTGAGTTTGATATGACCAATGCTGTCCAGATGCACGAAGTAGTCGAAAAAGTGAATCCCGACTGGATCGTAAACTTCGCCGCCTTTACCGATGTCAACGCCACCGAGCTTCAAGCCGGGGACGAAAATGGCCCTGCCTGGCAAGCCAATGTCGAAGGCGTGCGTCATTTAACCTCCGCTTTCAAATCTCCAAACTTCATCCAAATTTCTACCGACATGGTTTTTCCTGGGGACTTAAGCCAGCCCGGTCCCTATTCCGAAACAGAAGTACCTCCGGAAACCAAGGAAAACTTGACTTGGTATGGTTGGACCAAAAACCGGGCCGAAAAAATTGTTCAAGAAAGAGGTGGCACTATCCTCAGAATCATCTACCCTGTCCGGGCTCACTTCGACCCTAAATTGGACTATCTCCGAGGCGCTCTCCAAAAATATGTCAATGGTCAAATGTATCCCTTATTTTTCGACCAACAAATTTGTATCGCTTTTATTGATCAAATTGCCGAGACTCTGACCAAAATTATTGAGACTGATTCCCATGGTATTTTTCACTGTGCCTCCGATACCACTACTCCTTACGAACTAATTACCTACACGGTCGATCAGCTGGGGGCTGATACCTCCATCATAAAATCAGCTTCGATCACCGAGTTTCTCAAAACTCAATCTAACCCCAATCGTTACCCGGTGTGGGGCGGACTTAAAGTCGTGATTACCGAGGAAGCTTTGGAAACTCATTTTTCCACCTGGCAAACCGTAGTCGAGTATTTAATAGGTCAAGGCCTTTCCCTCCCCAAAGTTTAATCGGTTATACTAGTAGTTAGATGAAACTCTCAATCGTCATTGCGAGGAGCGAAAGCGACCTGCCTGCCGGCAGGCAGGCGTGGCAATCTCACTCCACAAAAATTTATTTAATTTCTTTCCTTTTTTTCTTCTCTTTTTTTGTACCTCCTGTTTTTGCCGATGCCAAATCTGACTACGACTATCAGTACGGACAGTATCGCCAAAACTATCCTGAGTTTTCTCTTTTAAAGTTGGATTATCTCAATACTCCCAGTCTTGATAATCAGCAAAAAGCCATTCTCTCAGCCAAACAAACCATCCTAGCTCGCGATCTGGCTAAGGCTTCCTTTACCCTGTATCTTACAGATCTAATCAATAGTACCAAGACCTCCTATATTCCTCTTCAGCCCATTGTCTCCAGCCTGGTTACTACTCGAGAATACTACCTGCAAGAAGCTCAAAAGTCTCAAAGTATCGTCACTCAGGAGGGCTTAAGTAGCTACACTCAAGACTATCTCCAGTCCGTGGTTCATCACGACCGGGTTGTTAAGTTTGGTGTCTTGGCTGGTAAAATTTCCACCTTGATCAGAATCCAGCTGGATCTCAAGGCCGCTCTGGAAAATCTGGTCACCAGACTGCCGTCCTCTCTCCCCGCCACCTTGGTAGCTAGAATCCAAGAGCTTCGTGACTCTGCTAAAGTCGTGGACATCAAAATAGATGCCATGACCAAAAACATCAATTTTCAGGAAGAAGAGGAGTCTGCCGACGCAGAGATATTTTTCTCCTCCAGAGTCGAAAAGCTCGTCGAGATTCGGACTCTTCAAATCGACTGGATCAACCGGCTCATTGATATAGACAAAAACTATGCTCAACCTAACCTCTAAAATTACCAATCCAGAGGCCATCAAACTCCTAAACGATCTAAAGAGTGGCGTTTTTTGGGCTCCCATCAAGGCCTGGTTTATTCGCTATCAATGGTATTTGGTGGGTGGTTTGGTCGTTATCTTTCTCCTGATTGCTTTATCCGTGGGTAAAGCCGTCTTTCGTCGTTCCCAAGCTCCAGTTTTCCTTCCTCCGGATATCGGCACTCCCGAGCCAACTATCCAAGAGTCTTTCACTTCTATTTACGAGCCTCTGAGACAGAATATCCTAAACTTCGGGATAGACTTACCAGATCCAATTATTCCACCATTTGATAACGCTATTAATCTAGAAAGTGATAATATATAAACTATGGCCAAATCAGCACCCCAAAAAACCGTTACTAAAAAAACTTCTTCTATGAAAGAATCAAAAACAAAATCCGTCAAGACCATTAAGGCTCTCAAAAAACTTCGCCCTCTGGCCGTGAAACACTCTCCCCTTAACTTTTTTGTCAAACTACTTCTCATTATTGCTCTTGGTTCCGGCCTCTTCCTAGTGGCTCAGAAGTACCGTGGTCACTTTTTGGCCGGTACAGTAAACTCTGTCCCAGTTACTCGCTACGAGTTAAATCAAAAAATGGCTGAAAAGTATGGCCAGCAAACCTTTGATGAGATCGTTTCCGAGAGATTACTGAACGCCGAGATAAAAAAGAATAAAATCGTTGTCACCGAAGAAGAGGTCGCGAGTGAGATGGCCAAGATCGTTAAGGACTACGGTAGTGATGAAGCTTTCAAAGCCGCTCTGGCTCAATATAATCTGACCGAAGACAAAGCCAGAGAATCAATCAAACAAAGTCTCAGTCTCAAAAGATTAATCGAGACAGTTTATAAGATTGAGATCTCCGACGAAGCCATCAAGAAGTACTTTGACGATAACAAAACTCAGTACTCCGACAAGAAACTGGAAGATGTCTCGGCCGAGATAAAAGAAACTCTTTACCAGCAGGAAATCTACACCAAGACCCAAGAGTGGTTTACTGGTATTAGAAAGTCGGCCAAGGTAGTTGGTTTTATCTAAAGTGTGAAAAAAACTGTCCCCACCCTCCTTAAGCGTTGGGCAGTTCCGGCGGTTACGGCTTTGGTTGTCGTTAGTCTGGCTGTCGTTACCTTACTCCAAAAAACACCACCAGCCTCCAAACAGACACAAAATCTAGACCAAACTGTGACCGTCCTTCCGGCTGAAAATCTTTCTTTACCCAATCCGGACCTTAGAAGCAGTAATTCCCTGGAGTCGGTTTTCAAAAATCGCCGCACCAGAAGAGACTTTCAAGACAAAGAATTATCCTTAAAGCAGGTATCTCAGATGTTGTGGGCCGCTCAGGGCGTGACGGTGGACTGGGGCGGTAGAACAACTCCTTCAGCCAAGTCTACTTACCCTTTATCCATTTTTTTGATCGCCTCCCGAGTCACTGGTCTAGACGCAGGTGAGTACCAGTATTTAGCTGGAGATCGAACTCCGGTACATGCTCTCAAGCCCATCCAAAAGGTGGAGCTTCAAGAAGCTCTTTACGAAGCCGTTAATGAAAGCTCATTCAAAAATGCTCCAGTCGTACTGGTCATTACCGGAAATATGGGTAAAATGGCCGAAGCCTACGGAGGCATTCCTCACGATAAAGAGGTTTATCTAGAAGCCGGTCACGCCGCTCAAAATCTTTATCTGCAGGCCGAGAGTCTCAGACTAGGCATGGTTACCATCAGCTCCTTTGACGAAGCCAAAATAAAAGATCTAGTCATCATACCGGAGCCAGACACTATTATTTACTTGGTCCCCTTCGGACTGCCCAAATAAAAATGATCGTAGGTGAAAGTTTTACAGAAGAGCAATCACTCAAATTAGCTCAGATTGTTCTTCAAGAAAATAAAGATAGATTTGAAAGTCTTGGTGAAAAAGGACAAGAGGAGTTTTATCAAGGTTTACTAGTGCCAGAAAAAAATAACGGACGTAAATTTCTGCCAGAACAAGCCCAGAGAATTACCGATTTGTTTAGAAGTGGTCAGGCTGGGTCGGTCGAAGAAGCTCTCACTATTTTGCAAAAAGAAGACTTCGACGAACGCAACACCCACTACTAATTCACACCCATCATTTGTCATTGCGAACCCGCCGTGGCGGGTGTGGCAATCTCACTCCACCTCTGTCATTCCCGACCTGCCTGTTCCGATCTATCGGGAATCGGGAATCTATATAAATTTCTATCTCTTCTTCCGCCACTCATCAATCTTTTTGTGATCTCCCGAAAGCAATACCTCTGGCACTTTCCAGCCGTTATACTCACTCGGCCTAGTGTATTGAGGATACT
>Ga0172379_10011315_pt1 | contig 10640 bp, 10 predicted proteins | sample GrowelOW334metaG_FD_119756 | JGI IMG/M metagenome (GOLD analysis project Ga0172379, IMG submission 119756) | Groundwater microbial communities from an aquifer near a municipal landfill in Southern Ontario, Canada - Groundwater well OW334 metaG | ecosystem: Environmental > Aquatic > Deep... | reverse complement strand
CATCGTTGTCGGCGAAAACCTTGCCGTTCTTGGCGTGGCCAACTTCGGGCTTCTGCTGTCGGCTCGCGTCGTGCGACCAAAGCCGATTGGGCAGACATGCCCCGGCTGCGGTGCGCAACCAGCATGCCAGGGCAAAGACTTCCGGTTTCACGCGCACGCCGAAGTTATACTTGATCCTGCCACCTTCCTGCGTGGCGAGACAGAGATGTTCTCCGTCTCGGTCCACGATAAAGTCCAGCAAGACAAACGGCGGCTGTCCGTTGAGCTCGTCTTCGGCTACGCGAAGCGCCTCGTCGGGCTTGCCGACTGCGCCGATGAGGTAGAGCCGGTTGCCCGACCTCTCCACTCTGAGAACATTGGGATGCTGCTGAAACATCCACGAGAAGACGGCTGTCCTGTCGTTCATCTCGTCGGCATCACCGAAAAGCAACTTTTCGGGAGACACGTCCGTTTCGGTCGCAGCAGAAACCTCTTCCTGCTGCTTTTTCACCTCGGCCTTGTGAGCCGTGGCCAACTCCCGCGAACGGGCCGTGACAGCCTCCGCAAGCTTCTCACAAGCGAACTCGTGATAAGCTCCAAAGGCTCCTTCGGCCAGGCCGAAGGTCCGGCCGAACGCACGAATGCATCCGGTCTGGTCCTTTTTCTCAACGAAGACGTTCTTGCCGTCATCGTCCTTGGAGTTCTCAAGAGAGTCCTCCAAGCAATCCTTGTCCTCCGCGTAGCGCAAATCATCAATCAACAGAGCCAGGGTAGTGGTGTGCCTCACATGGAGACACAAATCGGCCACGAGTTCGGACTCGTCCTCCTCATCTCGGAAGATGCCGTCGTTGTCGGGAGAGAATCCCTGAAGGGCACGAATGGTGCCCTCGTAGTCGTCCTTGCGCTGTTGCATGGTTTGACTGCGGTCATCATCGCACCGGGCCTTCAAAGCCGCAGGACCGATGTCTCGCAGCTCGGCGTCCAAATCCCGAAGGAACGGACGGGCCACTTCCAAAACCCACTGGAAAGCCTCACTGGCACGCTCCTTGGCATAGTCGGAAAGCATCTTTCTGTGAGCCTTCCGGTCCTCAACGTCGGAGTCCTCCGCAGGCTTTTCTTTTTTGGGAAAGACCAGCTTGATCTCTCCTTTTTTAGCAAGCCTTCTGGCCGCCGCCTTGAGAACGTCCTTGTTGTCAAGGACCTTCTTGTTCTTGCTTCCCAAACCGCCGGCCAACTCCTGCTCTTGCTTCGTCGCGCTGCTCATGTTTTACTCCTGCCCAATGGGCAAAGGGAGAAACGAATGCCTTCACAAGCGACCCGCAATGAGTCAAATATTAAATTGTGAAGATCTGGCTAAATATTACCATATACAAAACTAATTGTCAATACTTTCACTAATTTGTAAAAAAAAGACGGAAAATTTTCCGTCTATTGTTTTTGCTGTATCTGCCGAGGCAGGAAGTAATGAATTAAATCCTCCCCGGTTTTTGGGTGTTGTGCAACAAGATTCATTTGCCTGTATGCTCCTGAAAAAGAGCTTTCGCTCCCAATTGCAAAGGCAATTCTGGTTCCCATTTCTCTCTTCAAATTCCAAAGCAGGGGAGAGTAGTCCAAATCTCCGGATGCAAGACAGAAATATCTGACATCAAGGCTCAAAAGCCTCATCATCTGTTTAGCATGAACAATCAAGTGTTTGTCCACGTCATCTGCCAGCTTCCCTGTGCTTGGAACTCGCTTTCGCGGGCAGTAGATTATTTCAAAGATGAATTCATCTCTATACTTTTCCCAGAGACCCTGGAACAGTTCATCATTCCTTATGCATTGGGCCATAGACAGATAAAAATGAACGCACGATATTTCTGCGAAGGTTTTCAACCACGCAAACATGTTTTCAAATCCATCCAGAAGGCTATACCCTCTGAAATCTTGGCCGGCCTTGGCAGCTGAAATTAATAGGTTGTCTACATCAACCGCTAAAAAAGCGCCGGGTGAGAAACTCATGAAGACACCTCTTATCGCGAAACTTATGTTGACAAAGGACAGTTTTGTCTTGATAAAAAATCAAGGCAATGCGTAAAACCATTATATTGGCTGACATTAGATTTGTCAATGCTTTGACAATAAACATATAATATGATATGATTTTAAATCGCATAAAAAGCTCTTTTCACCATCATAATCCTGCCCCCAAAGGAGATGCCCATGAACGATTTACTGGAAGGAACTTTGAGAATTGTTTCTTTGAGATTCAGAGTAAATAATTTAAAACTTGTCCCGCAAGGAATTAGGGAAAAAGTACATAATGAGACGCCCAGCCAATTTATTGCCAGGCAGTCTTCTCGAGCTGCGGGCGAGGAATGCATAGCACCCACAAAGGATGTTAGCTGCGCGCAATTTCTCAATGATTTGACAGCCACCGGGTATGTCATGATTGATGCTTTTTTCCAAGTTTTGAATCCAAAATACATCATTGTAAGATTTGATTTCGTAATCCTTGAGCACTTTCTGCCTTCTGACGAATTTTCGCAGGGCGCAAAAATCAAAGCAGAAATTGGATTGCGGAATCTGGCAGAAAAAAACATGTGGCGCATCCAAGCATATCTCAACCCATTTTTCTTTGAAGGGTATGAGATTGACGACCAGTATGGCCTGGCAATCAACTTGGATAGCAGAAAGCCGCTGGTTGATAAAAATGGCCAGACAATTCTTGTCTGGAAAAAAGATGAACAAAAAGAAAGAGTAGGCGAGGCTCCCGTTGAGCTTTGCCCGAAGCTCTTCCTGCAAATTCAAGACGACGAAATCGTCATTTGCGAATAACAACAAAGCCGAAGTCACAGGACTTCGGCTGTTTTTTTACAAACAAAAAGCTCCTTTTATGGAGCTTCTTGTTTTGAAAATTAATTTTTTTCAACTAACTTCAAACTCATTCTGTGTTCTTTGGGCTCTATAAGCAAAACTTGAAAATCATAAGTTTCGCCCAATTTCAAAGATTCTTCCATTTTTGCTTTTGATGGAAATTCTGAAATGTGGCACAAAGCTCTAATTTTTGGAGCGATTTCAATAAATGCTCCAAAGGCTGAGAATTTGCTCACCTTTCCCTTTATGGTGTCACCTTTTTTGTATTCTTTTTCAATTTCCTCCCAAGGATTTTTCTTTAATGACTTTAAAGAAAGAAACACTTGATTGTTGTTTATATCAATAATCTGGGCTTTGATAATTTCTCCAACTTTTACAACTTCAGCCGGATTTTCAATAAGCTGCCAATCAAGTTCTGAAATGTGGATTAATCCTTCAATTCCAGATTTTTCTTTTGATTTTGGCTCGTCTCCATCATCAGATGCAGATTCTTTTTCAGTAACAGGGAATCTTATAAAAACTCCGAAGTCCGCAATGCCGGTGATTTCGCCGTCAACAATATCTCCCTTTTTGTAGTTTCCTAAAATTTCTTTAATTTTTTCTTCAGCCTTGGCTTTTTCCGACAAAATCAATTTGTTTTCTTCGGCCAATAAATCAAGAATTTTGACCTCCAATGTTTTGCCGATAAATTTTTGAAGCTCTTTCAAAATCTTCTGTTTGTCAGCATCAGCAACTCTTGGATAATGATCCGGAGAAAGCTGGGATACCGGCAAAAAGGCCTGTATTCCGTCTAAATTTGTCAAAAGTCCTCCTTTGTTTACTCCTGTAACTCTTACTTTCAAAATTTCTCCCTTGTCCTTCATTTCCTGCAATTTCTGCCAGCTTATTTCCTTTGTGGCGTCTCTCAATGAAAGTTCTCTGTAGCCGTCGTCATTTTCCAATTCTACAACCTTGGCAAAAATTTTGTCGCCAATCTGTAAATTTTTAATAACTTCTTTTACTTCGTAAAATTCTCTTCCGTAGATTATACCTGTTCCCAAAAATCCCAAATCAAGGTATAGAGATGATCTGTCCCTTGCCACAACTGTCCCTTCTACTGTTGAGCCAATTGTGATTGGATTTGAAGATGGAACTTCTTTTCCGGCAACTGGCGGATTAGTTTCTTTTATCATAATGTAAAATAAAACACCTGTTTATTTTTCTCTCTCGCCCGAGGCGGATTCTGGTGCAGGCCACCAGCATTAATAAGTAATGTATTCAATATACATTAATTTCTATTTTTTGCAAGTCTTAAAGGGAAGATTGTGTGAAGTCGGACTTAACACAATCTAGATCAATCTGGTATAATTAAAAAATGACTTATCAACGACCAAAATTAGTTAACGATGAATATTATCATGTTGTCGTCAGAGCTGTAGGTGATACGATTGTTTTTGAAGATGAAAATGACTTTTATCGTGGTATTTTTTCTATTTATGAATTTAATAATGACAATTCCGTAAACATATTTAACAGAAGGCGTAATCGTATTGTCGAAAAGAAGAAAGAAGTTTCGTGTGAAGTCGGACTTAACACGAAACTTTTGGCGGATAGACGGGAGAAATTTGTTGAAATTCTTGCTTTTTCATTTATGCCTAATCATTTGCATCTGATACTAAAACAAACAAAAGAAAATGGCATTAGCAAATTTATGCAAAAAGTTGGAACTGGCTATGCAAACTATTTTAATAAAAGATATGACCGCATGGGGCATCTTTTCAATAAATTTCGCGCAGTTCATATTTCTAATGATAATCAACTTAGAAATGCTTTTGTGTACGTACACACAAATTTGATATCATTAATAGAGCCCGGCTGGAAAGAAAAAGGAATAAAAAATCCAGATAAAGTAATGGAATTTTTAGAAAACAACAAACGACACAGTTATCCAGATTATCTCGAAAAAAATAATTTTCCTTCGGTTACAAAAAGAGAATTTTTATCAGAAACCATGGGCGGAGTAGGTGGTTGTAAAACATATGTTGATAGCTGGGTAATGCACAAAAAAGAACTGAATGGTTTTAATGACATTGTTTTAGAATAAATTGTGTGAAGTCCGACTTCACACGAAACTTTTGCAAGGGTTGAAGTTAAAAATTATCTGTGATAAAATATTTAAATAGTGTTAAACAAAATAAAATCAAATGGCTAAAATCACTTGGGCAGGGCAATCCTGTTTTCAAATTTCGGTTTCAAATTCTAGAGACCATTCAGCTGACATTGTTATTGATCCCTTTGACGAAGCGACGGGTCCAAAAGTCCCCAATTTTTCGGCTGACATTTTGTTGGTCACTCATCAGCACCACGACCACAACAATGTTAAAGCTGTAAAAGGCAGCCCGTTTTTAGCAGAGGGCCCCGGCGAATATGAAATAAAAGGAGTTTTTATACAAGGAATTCCTTCTTTTCATGACAATGCCGAAGGCAAAGAAAAAGGGCAGAACACCATATACACCATAGAAGCAGAAGACATGAGATTCTGCCATCTTGGAGACTTGGGGCAAAAACAACTTACAGACGAGCAGGTTGATAAAATTGGGGCAGTTGATGTTTTGATGATTCCTGTCGGCGGACAATTTACTCTTTCTTCAGCCGAAGCGCAAAAAGTAATTTCTCAAATAGAGCCTCTCATTGTAATTCCTATGCACTACCAAATTCCAAAATTGAAAATTGATTTGGACGGAGTTGATAAATTTTTGAAAACAATGGGTAAGGGCTCAATTGCCCCTCAAGACAAATTGGTATTAAAAGCAAGCGCTTTGCCAAAGGAAGGAATGGAAATAATGGTATTACAGCCATAAATAAATGAATATCCGCGATTTCATAATAAAATTGCAAAATTTGTCAGATGGGCAAAAAAAGATTATTCTTTGGGTGGTTATTATTGTTTTGGCAATTGTAATGGGAATTTTTTGGTTTCAAAGCACTATGGAAAGATTCCAAAAAATGGAGAGCCCGATTGACAACATTGAATTTCCGGCCTTGAACACAACCGAATTAGACAATGCAAAAAACCGGATAACAGATGCATTTGCCGGCCGAACCGCAGATTGGCAAACTTATAAAAACGAAAAATACAAGTTTGAAATAAAATATCCCGCAGACTGGGCTTATTATGTTGATGAAAACAATAGCTACGATGTTCTTTTTTGCAAAAAAGATATGCCTTGCGGGACAGCAGGCTTGGGTCGGTCACCAATTGCTTTCAGCTCTGTCATGACGTCAGAGTATAAAAGTTTTAAGGGATGTATGAATGACCCTTCTACTCAAAGCAAAGTATTTTGTGATGATCACAAGGTTGAAAATATAGAGAATATAGAAATAGACGGTAAGCCCGCAGAGTTGTTTATTTTTGAGACTGGCAACAGTCGAGACGAACCTATGTTATATCAACTGTCCAGAAAAATGCTATTTTGGGAATTTAATAATAAGCCAGGTGTAATGTTGAGTCTGAGGGTTAACTATTATCCAGAAACTTCTGAATATTTGGATGTTTTTAATCAAATGATTTATACTTTTAAATTTACAACACAAGAATAATTTAAAAATAAAACAATGGCAGAAAAAGAAGACATAAAAACAAACAATCAGGGAAAGATAACTGACAGGGATATGGTCACCGAATTGAAAGAGTCATATCTTGACTACGCAATGTCGGTTATTGTAGCTCGCGCGCTTCCTGATGTAAGAGACGGATTCAAGCCTGTTCACAGGAAAATTTTGTATGCAATGAATGAATTGGGGTTGGGGGCTTCGGCCAAGTTTAGAAAATCTGCCGCAGTTACCGGAGATGTTTTGGCAAAATACCACCCTCATGGAGATGTGGCTGTTTACGAGTCTATGGTGAGAATGGCGCAGGATTTTAGCATGCGATACCCCTTAATAAACGGCCAAGGAAACTGGGGTTCTATTGATGGAGATGGAGCTGCTGCCATGAGGTACACAGAATGTAAACTGACAAAGATTGGAGAGGAAATGTTGAAAGACATAGAAAAAGACACCGTAAACTTTACCGATAACTATGACGGCACCCGTCAGGAACCAATTGTTCTGCCTGCGCCATTTCCGCAACTTCTGTTAAATGGAACTTTGGGAATTGCCGTTGGTATGGCAACAAACATTCCTCCGCACAATCTTACCGAGGTGATGGACGCATCTATTTATTTACTGAATCATCCAAAAGCAGAAACAGAAGACTTGTTCCAATTTGTGCAAGGCCCTGACTTTCCAACAGGCGGAATCATTTATGACCAAAAAGAGATAATCACAGCTTATTCACAGGGCAAGGGCTCTATTTTAATCCGCGGAAAAGCGGATGTCGTGGAAAGAAAAGACGGCTCTGAACAAATTATAATCACAGAAATTCCTTACCAGGTTTTGAAATCCACGCTGGTTGAGGAAATGGCAAACCTGGTTTCAGAAAAGAAAATTGAAGGCATAAAAGACATCAGAGATTTGTCCGACAGGGAAGGAATGAGAATTGCAATTGATATAAAAAAGGGATTCCAGCCTCAAAGAATTTTAAACAGGCTGTATAAATTTACAAACCTGCAAAAATCTTTCCATTTGAATATGCTGGCTTTAGTTGACGGCATCCAGCCTGAAATTCTTTCTCTTTCCGATGTTATAAGATATTTTATTGCTCACAGAAAAGAGGTATTAACAAGACGCACAAAATTTGAATTGGAAAAAGCAAAAGACAGAGCCCATATTTTAGAGGGCTTGATGATTGCTTTGAACAATATTGATGCTGTAATAAGCACAATCAAAAAATCTGCTGACAGAGAAGAGGCAAAAGCCAATTTAATTAAAAAATTCAAACTCACAGAAAGGCAGGCCGTAGCCATTTTGGAAATGAAACTGCAAACTCTGGCCGGATTGGAAAGACAAAAAATTGAAGATGAATTAAAAGAACTTTTGAAGTTAATCAAAGAATTAACAGCTATTTTAAAGAGCCCTGAAAGATTGGCCGAAATCATCAAAAAAGAGCTTATAGAGGCCAAGGAAAAATTCGGCGACAAGAGAAAAACCAAGGTTGTAAAAGGAAAACTGGGAGAAATCACAGAAGTTGATTTGGTTCCTTTGGAAGAAACCATTGTTACTTTGACAACCGGCGGATATATAAAGAGGATAAATCCTGCAACTTATAAAATCCAGAAAAGAGGAGGCAAGGGCATTATGGGAATGAAAACAATGCAAGACGACATTGTTGAGCATTTCTTGTGCGCTTCAACGCATGACAACCTGATGTTCTTTACCGATTCCGGAAAAGTTTTCCAGACGCAGGTTTATGAAATTCCCGAGGGCACAAGAGTTGCCAGGGGCAGAGGCGTTATGAACTTCCTGGAAATTTCAACAGAGGAAAAAGTTTTATCTTTGGTTCCCACTGAAAAAGTTGAACCGGGCAAAGCGAAAACTCCGGCTTCAGAAAATGCTGGCTCAAAATATCTTGTTATGGTTACAAAGAACGGCAGAATTAAAAAAACTGATTTGAAAGAATTTGAAAATGTCAGAAAATCCGGAATTATCGCCATAAAACTTGAAAAAGGGGACTTGCTCAAAAAAGTTGTTAAAACCAGCGGAGAAGACGACATAATTTTGACAACAAAATCCGGCATTGCCATAAGATTTAAAGAAAAAGACATAAGACCAATGGGCAGGGGCGCAGCCGGGGTAAAAGGAATAAAGCTAAAAAAGGGAGATGAAGTTATTGGAATGGATGTTATATTAAAAAACCCTAAAATAAACGCTAAAACCCAAAAGCCGTTGAAGCAATACTTGCTTATTGTAATGGAAAACGGCTATGGAAAGAGAACTGATGTTTCCCAATACAGGCTTCAGGGCAGAGGGGGATCTGGAATTAAAACAGCCAAAATTACAAGCAAAACCGGGCAAATTATGATGGCTTGCGTGCTGGATGAGCCTGTGCCGGATGAAGAAGAAGATTTGATTGTTATATCTCAAAAGGGCCAGGTTATAAGAACTCCGGTTAAAACCATTTCACTGCTTGGCAGAGACACCCAGGGGGTAAGAATAATGAGAATGGAAGAAGGCGACAAAGTGGCTTCGGGAGCCTGTTTGAAAGATTAACATTTCAAAAAGTTTCTGTATTTGATATAATAGTTAAATATGGAATTATTTTTGAAACCTGAAAACATTTTAAGCAATCTCAATTTGCAAGAAAATATGATTGCCTGCGAATTTGGATGCGGAGCCGGAGCTTTAACAATAGCCTTGGCCAAGAGATTAAAAAATGGAAGGGTTTTTGGCCTGGACGTTCAAGAGGAAAAATTATCAGCTTTGCAGAGCCGGGCATCTTCTCTTGAAAATCTCAAAAATGTTTTTACAGTCCGCTGTGATTTGGAAAAACCCGGAGACTCCACTTTAAGGAAAAACTTTGTTGATTTGGTTTTAATCCCCAATGTGTTGTACCAAGCAGAAAATAAATGTGGTATAATAAAAGAAGGTTCAAGAATTTTAAAAAGGCGGGGCCAGCTTTTAATTGTTGACTGGATAGAAAACCCTTTTAAAAAACATCAAAAGCATGTTGCCGGGCTAGAAGAAGTCAAAAACTTGGCCGGCAAAGCAGAGTTGATTTTAAAAAGAGAATTTCAAGCCAGCGATAATCACTACGCCTTGTTATTTACAAAATGAACATCAAAAAGTATCTTATCAATTTATTGGTTTTTTCAAGTTTGCTTTTAATTGCAAGCCCTGCATTAGCCCAGGTAAGAATTGTAAACCCGCTGGGAGGCACAGACAATTTCTGCAAACTGCTTACAAGCATTCTTTCAAACGTTGCCATACTGATAGGATCTTTGGCCACTATAATGATTATATGGTCTGGAATTCTTTTTCTCACTTCGGCCGGAAGCCCTGAAAGAATAGGCACTGCCAAAAAGTCTTTAACTTTTGCGGTTATAGGAATAGCCATAGCAGTTTCAGCCGGAGGCATAGTGGCAACCATCAAACAGGTGTTAAACTTTGCCGGAGCAACCTGTTAAAACATAAAACAAAATTAAAGGTCGATTTTATTAAATCAAACTTTAAAACAAAATGAACAAAAAAACTTTAGCCTTAACTCTTTTAGTGGGATTATTAGTCGTTCCAACATTGGCTTTTGCCCAGCCTTCCGGAGAAATTAGCAGCATAGACGACCTCTATGACATGATAAGCACCACAGCTTGGACTGTTTTGGGAATCGTGGTTTTGGTGGCATTTATATATGCAGCCATTTTATTTCTTACAGCTGGAGGACAGCCAGAAAAAATTTCTGCTGCCAGAAACGCCTTTTTGTGGGGAGTGGTAGGAGTTGTAGTTGGTATTCTTGCATGGTCAATATTGAAGGTTGTTGAGAGTTTATTCTAATAGATCGACCGACGCAGTTGTTGACTTTTAAACCGGCCAAACGCTTAATTAGCAATTTGCAGATTAAGCGTTTGGCCAAAAATCTTAATGAAATTTCTTAATCTGAAAATTAAAAAAGGGTTATTATTATCAATATTATTAGCTTCCTTAATTTCACCGATATCAGCTTCTGCTCAACCCGTTTTGAACCTCACCATAACCGGATTGGTGGGCAATGTTGCTTCTGTAATTTGGACTGTTGCAACAATAGTTATAATAATGTTCTGGGTTATAACCGGTCTTTTGTTTCTTATGGCCGCAGGAGACCCGGGCAAAATAGGCACAGCAAAAAAAGCTTTGTTTGCCGCAGTAGGAGGCACGGTAATTGTTATTTTGGCTTACTCGGTCACAAACATTAT
>Ga0172379_10011314_pt1 | contig 10640 bp, 9 predicted proteins | sample GrowelOW334metaG_FD_119756 | JGI IMG/M metagenome (GOLD analysis project Ga0172379, IMG submission 119756) | Groundwater microbial communities from an aquifer near a municipal landfill in Southern Ontario, Canada - Groundwater well OW334 metaG | ecosystem: Environmental > Aquatic > Deep... | reverse complement strand
TTCTGAATGAGCCGCTTGAGCGGGCGCGCACCATAATGAGTGTCATAGCCCTTCTCTGCGAGGTACGCGAGAACATCCGGCGCTACTTCGAGAGTAATTTCTTTTTCTACTAAACGCTTTTTGATGATCTCAATTTGAAGTCCAACAATTTTTTGAATAACCTCCGGCGACAAAATATCAAAGATAATAATCTCGTCGAGCCGATTCAAAAATTCCGGACGGAAGAAGTCTTTGAGTGAATTGGTTACGCGCTCTTTAGCGTCGGCATAATTTGCTTTATCGCTCGCGTTGGTGTTAAAGCCGATTGCCTGCATCTTGTCTATGTGCTCGGAACCAATGTTTGAGGTAAGAATGATAACCGTATTTTTGAAATTCACCATACGACCTTTTGAGTCTGTAAGGTGACCGTTGTCGAGGACTTGAAGAAGAATGTTGAACACCTCCGGATGCGCTTTTTCTATCTCGTCAAAAAGGAGCACCGAGTATGGACGATGGCGAACAGTCTCCGTTAAGTTCCCGCTCTCCTCATGGCCAACATAGCCCGGTGGCGATCCAATAATCTTTGATACTGAGTGTTTTTCCATGTACTCAGACATATCAACACGGATGAGGGCCTTCTCGTCGTTGAACATAAACTCTGCGAGCGCTTTTGAAAGCTCCGTTTTTCCTACCCCTGTAGGGCCGAGGAAAAGGAACGAACCAATCGGGCGATTGGGATCTGCGATACCTGCGCGAGAACGCTTTACCGCATCTGCAATTCTCTGTATTGCATCACGCTGCCCCACGACACGCTTTTCAAGCTCGTCCTCAATATGTGCTAGTTTACTTGCTTCCTCCTCAAGCATTTTTGTCACCGGAATTCCGGTCCACCGTGCTACTACGAGCGCAATGTCTTGCTCACTCACATCCTCCTTTAATATGCGACGGAATGATTGCAGCTTCTTTAAGCGAACGGTCTTTGTTGCAAGTTCCCTCTCAAGCCCCGGGATGCGCCCATATCGAATTTCTGCTGCAAGTGCAAGGTCCGCCTTCATCTCTGCGGTTTCTGCCTCAAGACGCCCAGACTCGAGGTCCTTTTTAATAGCACGAATATCCGACACGAGCTCTTTCTCATTTTTCCACTTCATTTCTATCTCACGAGTCTTTTCTTTGAGGTCCGCAATCTCTTTATCGATTTTCTTCGTACGCGCTTTTGCATTTTTGCCGGACTCGCTCTCTATCGCAGACTCTTTTTTGAGTGCCTCTTTTTCAATCTCGAGTCGCATGATACGACGATGCGCATCCTCAAGAACAGGAGGCTTGTTCTCGAGTGAAATTCGAAGCGATGAAGCCGCCTCGTCGATGAGATCAACTGCTTTGTCTGGCAAGAAACGGTCAGAGATATAGCGGCTACTTAGATTTACCGCAGCAATGATCGCGTCATCGGTAATACGTACGCCATGGAATAGCTCGTACTTTTCCTTAAGGCCGCGAAGAATGGCAATTGCATCTTCGATATTTGGCTCGCTCACGTGTACCGGCTGGAAACGTCTAGTGAGTGCGGGGTCCTTCTCTATATGTTTCTGATACTCGCGAAGTGTTGTCGCACCGATAGCACGCAACTCTCCACGAGCTAGTGCGGGCTTTAACATATTCGATGCATCCATCGAGCCTTCTGCTGCGCCAGCGCCTACTATAGTGTGGATCTCATCAATAAAGAGGATGATTTTCCCCTCCGAGCGTTCGATTTCCTTCATGATCTTCTTTAGACGGTCTTCAAACTCCCCACGATATTTTGTACCCGCAATAAGCGCACCAAGATCAAGAGAAACAAGCTCTTTTCCTTTCAAAGATTCTGGGACATCTCCTTTGGCCATTCGGATAGCGAGGCCTTCAACCACTGCAGTTTTTCCTACGCCTGCTTCACCAATAAGAATCGGATTATTTTTTGTGCGACGAGAAAGAATCTGAACAATACGTCCGATTTCGTTATCACGACCGATAACCGGGTCGAGTTTATCTGCGCTTGCGAGAGCAGTTAAGTTGCGCGTGTATTTGTAAACTGATTTTAATTTTTTTGACGGCGTTGCATCAGTAATATTTTGAGTTTTGAATTCCTCGAGGACACGCATCACCGCATCGCGGTCAATATGGTAACGCATTAAAAATTCGCGCGCCTGGCCCGCAACATCAAAGATAGAGAGAAAAAGATGCTCACAAGAAACTTGCTCATCTTTCATCCCCTGCGCAATACGCGGTGCTATCTCGCCAAGGATTTGCCCGAGCTCTTGAGTGAGATAGAGCTGGTACGATGCCTCTGCAACATTTTGTGCGGCAGTTGGTTCAATAACATCCAAAATCTCCTCTGCAAGCGCGATCGAGTCTATCTCAAGGCGGTCTAAAATTGATACCACAATGCTCTCCTCGTCGAGGACAAGAGCAGTTAGAAGGTGCATCGGGCTCACATGGTTTTGTCCACGTTCAACCGCAAGTTCATGCGCCCGACGAATCACATCGCGAGCTTTTGTTGTGAAATTGTTAAATGGGGGCATCATGTTTATGTTAAATTAATTGAGCTGCATCATACAAGGCTACTTCTATATTGTCAAATTTACTTCCCGAGGCCGATCCCAGACGTGGGCGGCCTACCCCAGGAAAGACTATTGGGCTACTTTGGTTGGGGCTGGGGCGGGCTTTAATGCTAGATCGAGAATACGCCTTGCCTCGGAGACAGGAATGCCAGACTGCGTGCCAGCATTCTCATTAATGCTAAGGAAGCCAATCACCTCACCATTAAGATTGATAATTGGCGCACCGCTGGAGACAGCGCTTGGATGAACCGACACCCCAATATCATCAAGAACTTTGGTCTCTGTCTTTTTGTCTTTGTCGGTTACGATATGAGTTTGGAGATTGTTAATAAATCCACTTAAAATTGTGTGTGCATCCCACCCACCAATCACAATTGCAGTCTGTCCGAGCTTCAACGCATCAGCGTTACCAAATGCCACAGGAGTGAATGTGGTGACCGTAGTGGTCGCTGTTCCTGTTGGCACAAGTCGTCCAAGTCCAAGTGTGTTGCTCTTATCGTTTGAAACTACCTGTAGCGCGTACTGAATTCCACCAATCGTTGTAGTAAGTATCCCTTGTCCAAAGTTGCCCGTATCAGTAATAACAAGACCGTCAGCAGTAACAATGGTACCTACACCCGCCGATCGAGAGTCACCTTCTGTACTGGCGACTTTAAAAGCCACGGTGCTTTTTATATTGCGATCAATTGCCGCAACCATTAAGTCTTCATCTTTGATCGGCGCTGGAGTAGAAAGCGACCCTGATGGCGATGAAGTGATTTTTTCGATCGTCCGTTCTACAACTTTTGTAAGTGTCTGGGTAACTGGCTCGGGTGACTGTTGCATAAGCGTAACCACAACAATGCCCGTAGCCATAGAAGCCACAAAACTAACAAAGAGAGTGAGGAGGACAATTTGTGTTTTTGTGAGGTACTCTATATTAGACATACGTACATAATAGCGCGCGCTTAATATGCGCGCAAGTTGAAAGTCAAAGGTCTAAAAGTTAAAAGTAGGACAAGACGGGTTACTTTATGGACCTTATGGACTTTTTACTTTACAGACATGCGTGCTTCGCACGCACCCCAATCAATTGCTTTCCAAAACGCATTGATATAGTCGGCGCGCTTGATGCCATAGTCGAGAATGAATGCGTGCTCAAACACATCCATCACGAGGAGCAGAGATGCACCCGCGAGATGGCCTGTGTCATGCTCGTTCACCCATACGTTAAATAAGCGCCCAGTCTCGCTATCTTTTGCGAGGACAGCCCATCCAATTCCGCGCATTGCACCTGTAGCTCGAAAGTCTTTTTCCCAAACATCAAGTGAGCCAAAATCGGAAATTATTTTTTTTGCAAGTGCTCCTTTTTTATCTAGTTCACTTTTATCTTTCACCATATTTCCAAAATACAGCTCATGGAGTCGCATACCATTCCATTCCCAACCAAGTCTGCGTTTTGTTTCATTCCACTGAGCAGTCCCCGTCTCAGCTGTTTTCAAATACTCGTTTGCTTTATTTGTGTTCGAAACGTATCCCTCGTAGAGCGTAAAGTGGTTACGCAAAAGCACATCGGAAAAACCTTCTGTTCCTAGCAACCTTTCAAAATTTTTTGCTTCGTACATATGATCAAGTAGAAAGTCTTAAAGTTTATAAAGTCGAAAGCCTCCAATCCCTCACACTATATCACTTTGTGATTGTGCCTCACGAAGTAATGAGATGCTGTTTGAAAGTTCCGCTACCACACGCAGGATATTTTCACGTGTGGTGGATCTGCCCAACGAAAACCTAATCGACCCCGATGCGGCATCCCCCACTTTTCCTATCGCCATTATAACATGAGACGGACCGTCCTCAGAACTCTTACAGGCACTCTGTCCCGACACCGCAATTCCTCTTGCGTCCAAATAAAGGACCAGAGAGTCGCTCTCTAAGCCAGTAAAGGAAATATTAACTATGTTTGGCAGTGAATTTATTGACGAACTATTGAGAGATGCACCGGGGATTTTATCGAGAATTTTTCCAGAGAGCAGGTCACGAAGTTTTTGAATGCGCCTTGCTTCCTTTTCTGATGTGGACTGTGCCATTGTGAGTGCCTTTGCAAACCCTATTGCCAGTGCTGGGGATTCTGTCCCCGGTCGGCGGCCACTCTCGTGTTTACCGCCATGCATTATTGGAGAAACATTAACGCCACGCTTTATAAAGAGCGCCCCGACACCACGTGGTCCATACGTCTTGCTCGATGACAACGTCATGAGGTCAACACCCAAGCGGAGCACATTGATATCTAGATAGTTTGAAGCCTGTGATGCATCAGTATGGAAATACGGGTACTGAGATGAATTCATTTTCCTCGCGTGTCGAATTTCCTTTGCAATATATGTGATTGGCTCAACGGTACCTATTTCGTTATTGGCGTACATAATTGAGACCAACACAGTTTCTGGTTTAATAATTTTTCTTAACTCACGCGTATCAATAAGACCATTTCCATCAACGTTTAGTACATCTGCCTTAATTCCGAAATCGGATTCCAAACTCCGCACCGCCTCAAGGATCGCCGGGTGTTCAATTGCAGAAATAATAATATGCGGGTTTGTGATGCCTCGAGCACGGGCAGCGTGTACTACACCTAAAATTGCGAGGTTGTCTGCCTCCGTCGCCCCGCTGGTAAAAACGACCTCATCTGGGTGTGCAGAAAGATTCTCAGCGATTTCCCTTCGAGCTTCTTCGAGGGCCGCATGGGCTCTTCTCCCTTCACTATGAATTGCACTAGGGTTCCCCGGATATTTTTTCAAAGTATCTGCCACAACACGCAAAATCTTGCTATCTATGGGGGTTGCGGCTGCATGGTCAAGGTAGATTCTCTTCATGTCTGAATGATACCCTGAGTGAGATTTTTTGCAAAAAAAGCTGAAATAAGGTAGTATTTCAAGCACTATGACACCCCAAATGCTTGAAATTATTACAATTGCGTCTATCGCACTTACTATTCTTTTGGGTATTTGGATCTTTATTCTCGAACGCAGGCTGAGAAAGCTATTTGCGGGGCAAAAGGCAAAAAGCCTCGAGGGGGTTATCGGTGTACTAGGCGAGAACATCCGTGCCCTTGAAAAATTTCAAAGTGACACGACGAATTATTTGAGCGAGGCTGACAAACGGATCGCGCGAAGTGTCCAAGGGGTAGAGACAATCCGCTTTAATGCATTTAAAGGAACCGGCGAAGGGGGTAATCAAAGTTTTGCGATTGCGCTCCTTTCTGAAAATGGTGATGGCACCGTGCTGTCGAGTTTATATTCCCGTGATCATGTAAATGTTTTTGCGAAGCCCATAAAGAATTTTGCTTCTGAATACGAGATGACCCCCGAGGAACGCGACGCAGTAGCTCGAGCAAAACGAACATAGTGCTTCCGCGCAGATTAAACCGCATAATTTTATCATGGCTAAATCAACTTCATCTCAGATTGTTCCCCGTCCACCCATTGTTGTTATCATGGGGCACATTGACCATGGCAAATCGAGCCTCCTCGACTATATTCGCAAGTCAAACATTGTCTCTGGAGAAGCAGGCGGGATAACACAACATCTTTCTGCATACGAGGTTTCTCATAAGACCGCTGACGCGCTTGCAGCAAACCGCATAACCTTCCTCGACACGCCTGGCCATGAAGCGTTTTCAAAAATGCGTTCGCGCGGTGCAGGTGTCGCAGACATCGCAATTCTTGTTGTTTCAGCCGAGGATGGAGTACGAGAACAAACCAAGGAAGCCCTTCGAGCAATTAAAGATGCCGGTATCCCTTATATTGTGGCAATCAATAAGATCGACAAGCCAAATGCAAATATTGAACGAACAAAACAAAACCTTGTAGAGAACGAGGTTTACCTTGAGGGACTGGGAGGAGATGTTCCGTTTGTTCCAGTTTCAGCAAAAACCGGCGAAGGGATTTCCGAACTCCTTGATATGATGATTCTTGTTGCAGAAATGGCAAACTTTACCGGGGACAGCGCGCTGCCCGCTCTAGGCATCGTAGTTGAATCGCGCGTAGACACCAAACGTGGTAATACAGCAACACTTATTATCACCAATGGAACGCTAACTAAAGGTTCATTCATCGTCGCTGAAGAAAGCATCGCTCCCGTGCGCGCAATAGAAAACTATATAGGCGAAGTTGTACCGGAGGCTACATTCTCTTCCCCTGTTCAAATTACCGGCTTTGATGTTCTTCCTGCGGTTGGGGCAACATTCCATATGTATGAGACAAAGAAGGAGGCAGAGGAAGCGCAGGAGCGCCTTCGTGAAGAGCGTGCAAAAAATGCACCAAAAACAAGACCGCGCACTATTCCCCTCTTAGAGGATGCACTTATTGTACCGGTCATTTTGAAATCTGATGTTGCAGGAACTCTTGAGGCAGTTGAAAAAGAGCTCGACAAAATCGAGCGCGAACGTATTGCCCTCAAAATTGTTGCCAAGGGTGTCGGTGCAATCGGCGAGAATGACGTCAAACTCGCTTCTGGGTCTACCGGTGCAATTATTTTGGGCTTTCATACTAAAGTAGAGCGCGGCTCACAGGATATTGCTGATCGTTTTAACGTAACTCTTAAAACTTTTGACATCATTTACGAACTTTCGGAGTGGATAAACGAGGAGCTCGATCGACGCACACCAAAGTTTATGAGCGAAAAGGTAGAGGGCCTTGCGAAAGTTCTTAAAACGTTTAACACGACTAAACACAAACAAGTGATCGGCTGCAAGGTTACCTCTGGACTTATCGAAGTTGGTGCCCAGGTTAAAATCATGCGCCGCGAGACTGCAATTGGTAAAGGCAAAATTACCGAGCTACAGCAGCAAAAACTTCCGGCAAAAAAGGTCGATGAGGGTAATGAATGCGGTATGATGGTAGAAGCTGATATTGAAATAGTCCCCGGCGACGTTCTCGAAGCATACGTAATGTCAGAAAAATAGCATGGCAACTCCACGACAAGAAAAGATGCGCGAGTTTTTGAGAAGTGTTGCCGCACAATTTTTTCTTCGTGAATCAGGTACGCGCTCTCTTGTAACTGTGACTGATGCAACCATTTCACCTGATTTTAAATACGCAACAATTTACATCACCACGTTTCCCACAAGCGAGGAGGTTTCGGCACTTGAGTTTGCCAAGAGAAAACGAACCGACTTACGTGAGTATCTCAAGCAACACTCCAAGATGCGCACACTCCCTGTCTTAGAAATCAGGATAGACGAGGGTGAGCGTAATCGTCAAAGAATTGACGAGCTCACGCAACAAGGGTAAGCTGAGTCCATAAAGTCAAAAGTTTATAAAGTCCGTAAGGTTTACGCACACGTTCGCTTTCGACTTTATTGACTTTGGGACTTTTAACTTAATTAGGCGTTGTAGCCAAGTGGCACGAACACAGTGAGATGAATAATGCCAGAAGTTTTCTGCCCTGACCTGTATGTATAGTTGATATTGTGACCGAGTGATAAAATTGAATACAAGGCGTGGTAGCCAAGTGGTAAGGCAGAAGTTTGCAAAACTTCCATACGCGAGTTCAATTCTCGCCCACGCCTCAAGAAATCCTGAGGATTTCTTGGCGTGGGAGCAGGCCAACTGCTTGGCTTGCGTCGAGAATTGAAAGTCGCAGCATGTCGCGAAGCGACGGCGAGGCGGGCCTGCCTGCCGGTAGGCAGGGTCGCAAAATTTCCGAATGCCGACAAGGAAATATTTGTGACCGATCTCGCCACATCCAGTGAAGTGTTGGGCCAGTGGCGGAATTGGTATACGCGCAACACTTAAAATGTTGTCCGCGAAAGCGGTTGAGGGTTCGACCCCCTCCTGGCCCACAAAGAAAAATCCCATTCGGGATTTTTTTGTTGGCCGGAGCGAGACACCTGCGTGTCTCGCATGAGGGGGTCGAAAGGCGCAGTGATGTTTTTGTACTCAGAAACCACGAGCCAGGGTCGCAAGTACTTATGAGCGAAGTGAATTAGTAACTTGTGACCGACCCTCTGCCCACAGTTCGCACCACCCAAAGATGTATATCTTTGGGTGGTTTTGCGACTATGCGGCCAGGAGGGGGTCGAAGGCTTGTGCGGGCACCCGGCGAGAACGTCGGGTCGCGCACGCAGGGTCGAGAAATTTTTGGAGTGGCGACGAACAAAAATGTTCTTGACCGACCCCCGATCATCGCGAGACACCTGCGTTGACTCTCCCCTACTCTCGTGCTACTGTTTTGCGCAGAAGCAGCATGGTGCTGTGTGAAAAATATTCCTTGAAAGGGAGAAAATGTTAACGATTCAGGAACGCCTAGCAAAGGTTTGCTTCTTTGAAGTGAAACCTGACTGCTCGAGTTTGAGCCAAGCAGAAAAGCGTGTTGCTATTCACTGTGCAGAAGCAGCGCTTACTATGACAAAACTGTACCTCAAGCAGGTATGGGCCGGCAACCCCCACATCCTTGATGAACTCAGAGAGCGTGAAGACAAAGAGGGAAAAGACCTCCTCAGGTACTTTCGCGTTCACGGCTCACCATGGGATGGGTACAACCACAATGAGACATTCATTGATGGCTTATGTGATAAGCCGCAATTTGGATCTTTTTACCCGCACGACATGAAAGAAGACGCGTGGGAAAAGTGGCTCACTGCGCACCCCAAGGACCGCAAAGAGTTTGAGAGCAACTTCACGGTGATACGAAAGGGCGGCAAGAAACTAGTCGCCGTCCCCTACTCGGAAGCCTACATTGAATATCTCACAGATGCAGCAAACCACCTTCGTGGAGCCGCGTCCTTGCTCCCCGATGGAAAACTCAAAACTTTTCTGCAACTTCGAGCCGACGCATTTCGCTCAAACGATTATTTCGAGAGCGACCTTGCATGGGTAGACACTGATGGAACCCCGATTGAAGTAATGATCGGACCCAACGAAACAGAAATTGATGGTTTCCGCGGTCTCAAGGCAGCATTCGAGGCGCATATCGCCCTGCCCGACAAAGTTGCGAGTGCGGCGCTTACGCGATTTGCACCCGCAGTTCCGGCCTTTGATCAAATGCTGAGCCAGGAGTTCAAGTTCAACCCGAAGGGCGCAGCAATTCCAATTGAGGTCGTTTCGGACATCATACGCGGCGGTGAGGCAAATTTTGGCTACTTCTTTGTGGCCTATAACTTGCCAAACGATCGACGAGTCCATGAGTTGAAGGGCTCAAAGAAAGTTATCTCTGCGACGATGATGGAAGCAAAGTTTTCAAAACTTACGCAACCAGTCGCTGAGCGAATTCTGCCAACCAATTTGCAGAATAGCTGCACGTATAGAGGCAGACTACTTTTTGTTCTTGCTCATGAACTTTCACACGGGATGGGCCCCGGCACAGTGCATGTTGACGGAAGGAATATGCCGTTTGAAACAGCATTCAAAGAATTGCATTCATGCCTCGAAGAAGCGAAGGCTGATATGCTTGGCGTGCGGCTCCTGGACTACTTCCACAGCTACGACCTCATCGATGACAAGACTCTCGAAGAGTGCATCGTAACGGAGATAGCATCGTACTTCCAAGTATGGAGACAAGGCTTCACCGAGTCACACTCCCGTGGACACCTCATCGAGTACAACTGGCTCGTGGCTTCAAAAGCACTTCGCTTTGATGAAGCTTCCGGACGGCTCCATATCAATGTTGAGGCTTGCATTGGGGCAATGACACGGCTCTCAACAAAGCTCCTCAATATCCAAGTCTCCGGCGACTACAACAAAGCCAAAGATTTTATGGAGTTTTGGGGCGAAGTCCCTCCGGAAATCAGAAACATTTTGCACTCACTTTCTGATATTCCCATCGCCGTTTGCCCGATTTGGAATCTCTCCGGGCTGAAATAGTACATTAACGAAGATCGGCCCGAGCACTCCTCGGGCCTTTTTCTTTTTCCAATTCCCTGCTATATTAACAAATGCATGTTTCCGAGCTGCTACCATAGTTGCTCTGCGAATATTAATATGCGCCCATAGCTCAGTTGGTAGAGCAGTTGCCTCTTAAGCAAACGGTCGTAGGTTCGAATCCTACTGGGCGCACTATAACAAAAAGGAGCGGAGATGAACCCCGCTCCTT
>Ga0172379_10011313_pt1 | contig 10641 bp, 8 predicted proteins | sample GrowelOW334metaG_FD_119756 | JGI IMG/M metagenome (GOLD analysis project Ga0172379, IMG submission 119756) | Groundwater microbial communities from an aquifer near a municipal landfill in Southern Ontario, Canada - Groundwater well OW334 metaG | ecosystem: Environmental > Aquatic > Deep... | reverse complement strand
CTCGCCGTATTTCGTGGCGATGCCGAAGACTCCGGTCAGCCACATCCAGAGCACGGCCCCGGGACCACCAATCAGCACAGCCCCGGCCACCCCGTAGATGTTGCCGGTGCCGATCGTCGCCGCGAGCGCCGTGACGAGCGCGCCGAACTGGCTCACATCGCCGGGAGCGCCCTTGTCACGCGTAACGGAGAGCTTGATGGCCAGGCCGAGACGGCGCTGGATGAATCCGGTGCGAACGGTGAGAAACAGGTGCGTCCCGAAAAGCAAATACACGAACCACGGGTTGTTCGATCCCCAAAACAGACTTGCTCCGGTGGAGATCCAGGCGTTTACAGTGTCAACCATGGCGGGTGATTACATGCCCCGTGTCTCCCGGCAGCAAGAAAAACCTCCCACTCACTCAATCCGGTGCGTAGCGCACATTTCAATTCGCAAGCCTGGCCGGAACGCTCGATGCCACGTGGGCTACGCACACCATCCTGCGCCCGGAAATCAGAGACTGGTTGCTTCGTGTATGCCAGCGGAGCTCGGAACTTCGTCCGACTCTTTGGACGGATTGCCTGCGACCACATTTGCGCCGATGGCCGGAGGGTTCTCCAGAGAAACGGGAGTGCCGAAAAAGCCATGACTTCCAGGGTCTATTCCAAAAGCACGCGAGAGATTGATCCCGCGTCTGGTCAATGGTGAACCGCTTTTGAGCTTATACCCCGTCAGGGTGTGGAGCAGATTGGGATTCCCCACAGTGCCGCCTGTCCCCGGTCCGGCCAGCATTGGGTCCGCTTGGATGGCCAGGATGCGAGAACCGATCCGTTCCTGATCTCCTGCCGCCTTCAACCAGTCTGAAAAGCTATTGTAGATGACCCCCTTCCAGTCCACTTGGAACGGCTGGCCGTCCGACCAGTAGGCATTGTTTTGAAATTTGAGATCTTCCTGCTTGTCAACAACGGCGACCAACATTCCTCCTCCGGACGTAAAAAAAAGGTTGTTGTGGACGGAAATCCCCTTGGTGGGGGAGATCACGGCAATCGCGCTCGGTTCGATCATTGCCCCCGGTAGCAGGCCAAATGCCCTCAACCCGGCTTGGATCAGGTGCAGAATTCCAGCCTTTGTTTTGTCAGAGGCCGAAGCGAGGTAAATGGTATTCTGGTAAATCTGCACGCCATTGATGCGGTTCGCACTTTCATCATTCCAGACATGGATCGCTCCGTAGGGATTTTTGCGGCAATCGTTCTCCGAGATGTTATACCGGATAATGATATTCCGCATGGCCTGTGGGGCGAATGCATATTGCGCAAGGAGGAACCCGGCGGCGTCGTTGTCGTGAGAGTAGTTGTATTGCATGACGGAATTGGTGACCCCTCCATCGAAGTCAAATCCATCCCCGTCGACTCCAATGGTACGATTTCTGAAGGATTCGTTGAATTGGAGAAGGATGTTATTCGAGTCCCACGCCCAGATTCCCGCGGCACCGGAAAATTCCGTCCCATTGTTATGTGCGACACATCTTTCGACAATCCCCCCGTCAACAGAGGACAATGTGATTCCCGATCCGCCCTTCATGTTGTATGCCTTGCAATCGCTGAAATGGATGCCACGGTGCGCATAGATGGCGGGTCCCCAGGGTCCCCATGTGAAAATTCCGGCGCGGAGATTGTCGTGAGTGGAGCAATGGGTGATGCGCACATTTCTGTAGCCAGTTTTTGTATTCCATGCCCCGATTGATATTCCATATTTCCCGAAACCGGAAACATCGACATCGTCGATCCAGACATGGCTCGCACCAGCGTCCTGGGAAGAGAGGAGAATAATTCCGCTTTGTTTGTTGATGTCGGGACCAGCGCCGACAATGTTCAAACCTGTAATGCGAAGCCCCGAGGTGTTGTACACATCAATGCCTCGGCCCTCACCTGCCGAAATCGTCGCTTTCTTCTCTCCGACATCCGGGTAGGAACCAAGCAGGATCGGATTGTCGGGGGTTCCTCCGTCATGCATGTCCAATTTCACCGGTCCTTTGAATGTTGCCCCTCCTTCGAAAAGGATCGTGTCGCCGGGGGAGAAAACGGTGTGATTGACCTTGCGGACCGTGCGCCAGGCCTGATCCGGTGTCAGGCCCGCGGCTTTGTCGTTTCCGTTTGGACTGATGTAGAAGGTCGCTGCCGAGGCGGGCCGCAATCCACTGTGCCAAAGGCAGGAAATGACGCAGATGAAAAAAGGAAACTTTGAGAAACTCACTGTCCATGAGCATTCCATGCCTGCTCTGGAGATTCAAGAAATTCGTGAATTTCAAGATTGTTTGTACCCGCCACCGCCATAAAGGAGGCTGTGGCATGGTTGCCCTGTTTGGGGGAAGTTTCTCCGGAACATTCGCCCCATCTTCACTCGACCTTTGTGCGGGCAGTGATAAATTGACGGGGTGAAAGTCAAGAGACAAAGACAGGTTGGCGCTGCGACAGGTTTTCTGGCGTTTTCCGATCTCTCCGCGCATTCCATGCAACATGTTTCTTGAAATAAACGCGTGGATGGCGCTGCTCCTTGGGGTCATCTGCGCCGGAGCGGGAGGCGAGTTGTTTGTGCGTGGCGCTGTTGGCATCTCCATATGGGCACGGGTGTCGGCCAGCATCATAGGGGCGACGGTTGTGGCGTTCTGCACATCCAGTCCCGAGCTGTCTGTTGCCATCGGATCGGCTCTCGCAGGCAAGCCCGAGATATCGCTTGGTGATGCCGTTGGCAGCAATGTTGTCAATGTCGCGCTCATCCTGGCCTTGGCTCTCTGCATCTCGAGCATCCGGATACCGAGATCGAGCATCCGTCGGGATTACTCCGTGGCTTTGTTTGTGCCAGTCCTTCTCGGTGTGTTGGGTCTTGACGGCGTGATCTCGCGCCTCGAGGGAGGTCTGCTCCTCGCGCTCTTCACTGCGTGGTTTCTCGCAGTGACCCTCGCCGCCCGCCGCGAGCGCAGCGCTTGTGGAGCCCTGCCAGGAAAGGTGAATCCCACTCTTGCCGGGCTCGAATTGGTCACGGGTCTTGGATTTCTGGTGGGCTCAGGTCACATGATTGTCGCCGGGGCCCGGGGTATCGCTGCGACTTTCGGTATTCCCGATTTCATCATTGGAGCGAGCGTGGTTGCGCTGGGCACATCGGCGCCGGAATTCGCCACCACGATCATTTCGAAGCTGCGTCGCCACGATGAAATTGCTCTTGGAGCGATCCTCGGAAGCAATATTTTCAACGGCCTTCTGATCGTCGGCACCGCGGCGATCATCTGCCCCATCCGCGTGGAACAGGGGCAGGTAGCTGTGGCGCTGATCGCCGGCTTGGCAGCCACCTTGCTGACATTTCCCTCCGCCAGCGGAATCCTTGGGCGCCACCGCGGAGTGATCCTGCTGCTGATTTACCTCATCTACTTGGCCGCAATGATTGCCCGGTGATTGGGGCGCGTGGAGTCGAGGCGTTCTCCTCAATACCTTTTCCAGAGCGACGGGAGCAGCAGAACCAGCAGCGCAAAGTATTCCAACCTCCCGAGCAGCATGAGGAGGGAGAAGACCAGATGCGAGGGAGATGAAAAGAACCCGTAGTTCTGGGTGGCCCCGACCGCTCCCAGTCCCGGACCAATGTTGAAGAGCGTCGCAGCGACGGACGTAAAGCTGCTGACCAACGAGAGATTCGGTTCCAAGAGGGCGATCAACAGAGTTCCGACGACCACGATCGCCCCCGTCAACGCGATAAAAAAAAGGGCCGCAGTCTTCTGCGACTCCTCAAGGACGTTTCCATTCAGCCGAACAGGGATGACATGGTTGGGCCGGAATGAGTTCATCAATTGCTGCACCGTGGTTTTCAAAAAGACCACAATTCTTCCGACCTTGACGCCGCCTGCTGTGGATCCCGAACACCCGCCCACGAACATCAGCAGCACAAGGATCGCCTGGCTCAGCTTGGGCCACAAATCGAAATCCGCCGAAACAAAGCCAGTCGTGGTCAGGATGGAAATCACCTGGAACGAACTCCACCTCAAACTGTGAAAAAATGGCAATCCTTGGCGTATCATCAAATCCAGCGCCACGGCAGCAGTGGCCACCACGACAATTCCAAAGTAAGCACGGAACTCCTCCTCCTTCCTCACCCCCTCGCTGTCCCTGCGCAGAGCCCGCACCATCAACAAAAAGTTTGTGCCGCCGAGAAACATGAAAATGCAAATCCAGAACTCGATTCCAGCGTTTCGGTAATACATGAGGCTCTCGTTCCGCGGACTGAACCCCCCGGTCGAGATCGCTGTGAAGCTGTGCAGGAGGGCGTCGTAGAAGGGCATCCCGAATGCCACCAGGCCCGCCACGCAAACCGCTGTCAGCGCCGTGTAAAGAGACCACAGGCCCATGGCCGTCTGCCGGATCCTCGAGTGAAATCCATACCCGATCTGCGCAGTCGATTCATGGCGGAAGAGCGCTTTGCTTCCAACTCCGAGCGAGGACAGCAATGCCACGAAGAGAACGAGAATCCCCATGCCCCCCAACCACTGCGTCATCGCGCGCCACAACAGAATCGAGCGCGGAAACTGGGTGAGGTCCACAATGGCCGTCGAGCCGGTCGTCGTGAATCCGGAGACCGACTCAAAAAAAGCTGCGGCGGGATCCAATCCCGGCGTGCAGAACAGGAAGGGCAAAGCTCCCGCGGCAGCACACAGCAACCACCCAAGTCCCACAATCGCGATTGCCTCCTTGCGAAGGATTTCCCGCCCGGATCCCCGCCCAAACCAGAGCAGCCCTGCTCCCGCCGCCAAGGTCACGCCGAAGGATCTCAAAAGAGCATAGTCACGCGAGTGGACACGCGCCGGTGCATCGGCGAAAAAACCGTAAATCTCGCAGACCAACAGCGAGACAGCGATCAAAAGGACAAGAAGTCCCACAACTTTGCAAAGCAGTCGGTAGCTCACACGCCTATCCCATGAGAGGTTTAAAGCTCCTTCTCGCGCCCGGCGCCACCATCGCCACAAGGTCGTCTCCCTCCTGAAGGACATCTTCCGCGGCGGGCACGAAAGCAGAGGAGCCCCTTGTCACCGAAACAAGAAGACTGTCCTTGGGCCAGTTTACCCGGGCCACGGACGAACCAACCAACGGGCTGCCGGAACCGATCCTGAACTCCACAACCTCCAAGCCCCCTTGGAGGGTCACCAGCGTATCGGCATCCTCCCTCACTGCGAACCTCAGCAAATCCCTGCTTGTCGCCACCCTCGGGCTGACGGCCCCCAGGATCCCGAGGCGGGCACCGGCCCGCGTCACCGCATCGGCATAGTCCGCGCGGTGGATCAGCGTCACACAATGGCGGACTCCCAGATCGCGTGCCTGAAGGCAGGTCATCACATTGTCCTCGTCTTGGAGAGTGGCTGCGACAAAAAAGTCCGCCTCCCCAACCTGCTCCTCGCGCAGTTGCGACATCGAAGTGCCGTCCGCATGGATCAAGGTTGTCTTTTGAAGGAGCCGCGAAAGGAGCGCGCAGCGCTTCGCATCACTCTCGAATATCCGCGTCTTGAAGCGTCCGCCCTCGAGCCTTTGCGCAAGCGCCAGCCCATATTGCCCGCCTCCAAAGATCACGACTTTCGGCTCTTCTACTGAGGAACGTCTGTCCCGGAAGAGTGGAGCAGCCTCCGCCAGCCGGTTCGTTGCTCCAAAAACTGTCACCACGTCGCCAGCGAGCAGTCTCTCCGCGGCATCTGGAATAAAAACTTTGTCGTCCCGCTGGATCGACGCCACCCGAACGCGGGCAGGAAGCGCGAGGTCTTTCAGAAGCTTGCCACTTGCGGGCATGGCCGCGGTCAACTTCGTCTGCTGAAGCTCGACTCTTCCGCGCGCGATTTCCTCCACAATAAGGCAGTCGGGGTTGCGGATATATTTCGCCAGTTCCACAGCCGAAATGCGCTCCGAGCTGAACAGATGATCAATCCCGAAATGCGTGCGAAAATCAAACAGCCACTGGTCCTGCTGGACATCCAAATGCACTCGGGCGATGGCTTTTTTTGCGCCGAGAGGCTTCGCGATGGAAGCCGCCACCACATTGGTGTTATCCGAACTCGACAATCCATAAAAGACATCGCACTCCGCCACTCCCGCTTCCGCGAGCACACTCACCGAGGCGCCGTTGCCAATGACAACACGCACATCGAGCTTGTCGCTCACAGCGGCCGCCACCAACTCGTCAGCCTCGATCACACAAATGTTGTGATTTCGCTCAACGAGCTCTTCCGCCATATAAAAGCCGATTTCTCCGGCTCCCAGAATCAAAATATTCATCCGTCCCCACCCTCCCTATTTCGTACGCCGATTGCAAGAAATGGCCGTTCTCCGATAGCGGTAGCGGCGCAGCTTCTGTCGAAGGGGCGAAGCTGCCGCCCCGTGCAGTTCCAACTTCGACCGACAGCCCCGCCAATTCCGGCAGCACCTCGGTGGTGACCCCGTTCCAGAAAACCTCGGGGAACGGGATGCCCGCGCGTCGGGCAGTCCCATGTTCACGGGCTCCGCCTTGCCCAGCAGCGCATCGATGCCCGCGCGCAGCTTGGCGACCAAATCGGCCCCGTTCTTCCGCTGCTCCGAAAACTACGAGAAGGCGGGAACGATCACGAGCTCGACCAGCGCCGGAGCAACCCGGCGACGAGAATCACGGGGCCGTTTTTCGTCAGGAGGCTCTCCCGCCGCGAGGACGACAGTGGATGACTTCCCGATGGCGCGCGGGATATACGGCACCGCCAGTTCGATGACCCGGCGGACTCCTCCGGGTCGCAAATGGCAGTGGACGATGATCAGTTTCAAACAGCGAGGAGCATTCCATATTTCGCCGGTTCCGGCGCGGATTTAGCTCGCGCTTGCATGGCTTGGCTAGCTGTGGGATTGTCCGCTTCCATGAGTGATTTTTTTCAAACCGGTGCGATCGCGACACTCCACCGACTCGGCAAGCTGGGCTTGGAGCGCATGGAGCAGGAACTCATAGAATTTTCCAAGGACCGGCCGATTGCCCTGGTATTGCCCTGTCATATCAGTGAACTCGGGAGCAGGGGCCTCCATTTGATCGCGCGGGAGCTTGCGGAGGTGCCCTATCTGAAGCAGATCATCGTCGGCATTGACGGGGCAACCCAACGTCGCGACTGGGAAAAGGCGCGCGCATTCTTCCGCCACTTGCCGCAAAATCCGGTTCTCCTCTGGAACGACGGCCCGCGCATGAAGTCGCTTTTCCGCAAGCTCGAGGAGAATGACCTGAGCCCCGGCAGCGCCGGCAAGGGACGCAACGTCTGGATTTGCTTCGGCTACGCCCTGGCCAGCGAGCAGGCGAGCGTTGTGACCGTGCATGACTGCGACATCCTCACTTACAGCCGCGAATTTCTGGCCCGGCTTTGCTATCCGGTCACGCACCCGAGCTTTGGATTTGATTTCTGCAAGGGATACTACGCCCGGGTGAGCGACAAGCTCAACGGACGCGTGATGCGCCTGATGCTGGCCCCGCTGATCAGCGCATTGAAGAGTCTCCTGGGCCCGCATCCCTACCTCGTTTACTTGGACACTTTCCGATATCCACTCTCCGGCGAGTGCTCGTTGGAAATGGACCTGGTGCGCCGGCTGCGCATTCCAAACGATTGGGCATTGGAGGTGGGAATACTCACGGAGGTATTCCGCAACTGCGCGCCCCGTGCGATCTGCCAGTCCGAGCTCTGCGAAAATTACGACCACAAGCACCAGGAGCTCTCGCCGCGCAGCATGGATAAAGGGCTCAACAAGATGGCCATTGACATTGCCAAGTCCATTTTCCGGCGGATGGCCGCGGAAGGAATTCGGCTGGATACCGGACTCTTCGACAGCCTGCTCAGCGCCTATGTCCGCCAGGCCGAGGACAGCCTGCGGTTTTACGCTGCCGACGCCACGATGAACGGCTTGAAATATCCGCGACACGATGAGGAAACCGCGGTGAGCACCTTCGTTCACAGTATCCAGGTGGCGATCTCCGCCTTCCAGGAAAAACCGCTCGGGATCCCCATCATCTCAAACTGGAACCGCGTGGAGTCGGCACTGCCCTCCTTTCTCGACGACCTTGAGAAGGCCGTTCGACTGGACAACGCCTCTTGAGCTTGCGCTCCGATGACGCTGCAATTCGCAGGGCACCTGTCCTCGCTCTTCGGTGCGGAGGCACTGTTTTGCCATTACGAGGTGCCTTAAAATAAATCAGCCCTAAAAAAAGAGAGGGGAAGAAAAACAAGGAAGAAAAAACAACTTGCACACCACGCATCAGGCATTATTATTTTCTCTAATGTCTGCGGCAAATCGCCCCTCACCTGCGGGAAACTTTACAATTGGTGGCAATCCGCCAAATGCGCTCCATGTGATGGGGCTTCCCGATCCGTAGGCTGTCGCCGAGAATTTCGGCTCCATTTATTTCCCAAATTTCCCGAATTTCATCGGGAAGAGGTTTGTGCGTCAGAGGCATCGTATTTTTGAGAAGGATTACTTTCTCCTCAAAGATTGACTCTGAAAATTGTTTCGCTTGCTCCGGCGACGAGCAAATCCTTCGCTGAAAATCCTTTCAAACACAACGATAGACAAACCGCAATACACCATGAAACGACTGAGATACAATATCAAATTCCCCATCACAGAACCCCATCGGCTTGCACAAGATGAAGCCTATTTCTTTCTCATGGAGAACGAAAAAGAGGTTGTGTTCCGTTTCCACGATTACAGCGAGATATACAAACGCCCCGGTCTGTATGAGCAGCTTTTCTACGAGCGCCTGAAATGCAACTCTCCCCAGAAGGCTCGCGACATCCTGAGCGACGTCCTCGGGGAAAACCGCCAGGAAATGAGCGAACTTCGCGTCCTTGATCTCGGTGCCGGGAATGGCATGGTTGGCGAAGTTCTGGATGTCGCCCGCATGATCGGCGTGGATATCAGCCAGGAGGCGTTTCTGGCATGTGAACGGGATCGTCCGGGAATTTACGACGGGTATTATGTGGCGGATTTCTGTCAACTGAAGGCCGACACAGAACGAGAGCTTTGCGACTGGCAACTCAATTGTCTGACCTGTGTGGCCGCTCTCGGATTTGGGGACATCCCAACCAAGGCGTTTGCCACGGCGTTCAATCTTGTCCTGCCGGGAAGCTGGATCGCCTTCAACATCAAGGAAACATTCATGCAGGAGAGTGATGATTCCGGTTTTTCACAACTCGTGAAATATCTTCTGATGAGCGACGTGTTGGAGATTCACCACATGGAGAGATACAGGCACCGGGTCTCCATCGATGGCGCTCCACTTTTTTATTACATGCTCGTTGGAAAAAAAGAATCAGACATTCCTGCGACGATCCAAGAAAAGGTCGCATGCGCCTGATGGGACTTTCCTCAGCGAGCACGGTGCTGGTATCCGCTCGGCTTCCCTTCACGACATGATTGAGATTGAGAATTTGCGGAAGGATTTTGACGGAACGGCGGCCGTGGACGGTATTTCTCTGAAAGTCCGGCGTGGAGAAACGCTTGTGCTGCTTGGCACCAGCGGTTGCGGCAAGACGACCACCCTGCGAATGATCAACCGCCTCATCACCCCGACCTCCGGAACCATCCGGGTGGACGGACGCGACACTTCCCGGGAGGATCCGGTGCGGTTGCGAAGGAAGATCGGGTATATGATCCAGGGGGTCGGGCTTTTTCCTCACCGCACGATCGAGGAAAATATTTTGACTGTGCCTCACCTGCTGGGGTGGAGCGTCGAACGCAGCCGCGCCCGTCTGGGGGATCTGGTGAAAATCGTCAATCTGCCCCAGAGCCTTTTGCAGCGCTACCCGCACGAGTTGTCCGGCGGACAGCGTCAACGCGCCGGTCTGGCGCGTGCGCTGGCCGCCGATCCCCCCATCGTGCTCATGGACGAACCTTTTGGCGCCCTGGACCCCATCACCCGGCAGCAGGTCCGGGGGGAGTTCCGGAAGATCGAATCTCTGATTAGCAAAACCATCGTGCTGGTGACCCATGACGTGACCGAGGCTCTGGAACTCGGAGACCGGATCTGTCTGATGGCTGCCGGACGCATGGAGCAAATCGGCCCGGCGGCGGAGTTGTTGTTCAGACCGAAGACGGATTTTGTCCGTGGGTTCTTCGAAGGGGGACGGCTGCAAACCGAATGGATGGCGGTCACTTTGGGCGATCTGCCTTTGGGTGTGGATTCCGCGGGCACCCGGATCTTGGGGTTGCCAAGGGAACTCGTGGTATCCGAGGCGCTTGCCCGTCTGGAGAACACTGATGAAGCAGCATTCCTGCGCATCATTTCCGCTTTTTTTGAGTATAAGCGCACATTGGCCGACAGGCGCGGAGGAGGAGCATCCGGATGATCTCCGATCTGCTTTCTTTTTTGGCGGCCAACCAGCACGCGCTTTGGCAGCGGACGGTGGAGCATCTGGAACTGATGTTCATCGCTCTGTTTGCGGCAACGGCTGTGGGGATTCCCGCCGGGGTGGTCGCCGCCCGTGTGCCAAGTCTCTCCACCCCGTTCATCACGCTGGCGAACATGGTCCAGACGATCCCCAGCGTGGCGTTGCTGGGGTTTTTGCTGCCGGTGCTGGGCATCGGGCGCGGCACAGCCTCGGTGGCACTGTTTCTCTATGCGCTCCTTCCCATCATG
>Ga0172379_10011312_pt1 | contig 10641 bp, 9 predicted proteins | sample GrowelOW334metaG_FD_119756 | JGI IMG/M metagenome (GOLD analysis project Ga0172379, IMG submission 119756) | Groundwater microbial communities from an aquifer near a municipal landfill in Southern Ontario, Canada - Groundwater well OW334 metaG | ecosystem: Environmental > Aquatic > Deep... | reverse complement strand
ATTTTTTCATACACGCGAATTGTGTCAAAAAAACGGAAAAAAGGCTTGCACTACCGAACTAAAACGACGACTCCATCAACCAAATTAATCCGGCTATTACGCATATGCTAGAATTTGCATTGTGTGGTTATTCTACAAAAAAATCGGCAGTCCGTGATGGACTGCCGATTGTCTTTTTTTAACTCTGCACTAATTTCGCCGAAAAATCAATCGGACCGAAGTCATAAACAACTTCGCCTCTCCAGCTCCATGTGTCAATGATAGACTGACGGTCACCGATTCCGGCACCGCATGGTTCTCCACCGGGACCAAAGAAATGGTTTTGCGGAGCGCCGGTTGTGCGAGCAAGATACCCGACATAAACAACCCCGTTCGGTAGATGGCTGACAACAAGATTATAAAAGTGCGGATCATTGGATACCACCGCGCCGGTCAAATGATTTTTCATGCGTTCGCATGCTTCAAATACCCAAGGCAGTTGTTGATCATTATACGAAGTGACCACCTGCACGGGACCAAATACTTCGGTCGTGACGATATCCCAATATGATTCAGAAATAATCTTTGAAAGCGGGACAAACACCGCCGTCGGCTCTATTGCGCCGTAACACTTGGGGATGTTGTGCCCCGTAAGCGGTTTTCCGCCGAACAAAATATGTGCACCCGGTATTTTTGTCAATTTATTGACATGATCAAGCATTCTGTCGGTTGTCCAAGAAAGCACGGGACCGATGGTAAGGTCTTTTAAATTTCTTTTTGAAGACAAAACACGGACTTTTTCAACAATGCCGGCATTCAACCAATTCCAATGAACAAATGCGATTCTTTGCGCCGAGCATTTTTGTCCGCTCGCCGCTCCGGTGTCCTGATCCCATTGATACGCGGCGTAATCAAGATATTTCGGATTGTAATCCGGTCCGAAAATTTTCGGGTTAAATCCCGCATCTTCTTTTTTCACTCGCCCCGGATACATCTTCCCTATTTCTTCCGCGACCTCGCTGGAACCGGTAAACTGCACAAGTTGAATAATGCCCTTTCCTTGTTTCAAAAGTTCATTCATAACCGAACCGCGACAGTGAATCACATCAATATCTTCCATTGGCAATCCGCACCAGTGCAACAATGCCACAAATTGATCAAGCACGATGCTGGTCGTTGTTGCACCTTTAACAAGAAGTTTATTACCCATGGCAAGCCCGCCCAAAATTTGAAGTGCTGGAATTTCAAGCGGAAAATTAAACGGTGCAATTTCTGCCGCCGGACCAAACGGCATTCGACGCTCGGTTGGTTGTTGCCCGATGCGATCACCCGGCGAAGTTGTGCCGTTAGCCAAAAAACGAACATTATCGCCTGAAAAATTCGCATAACCATCGGCGGTTACTGTTACTTCGCCCATGCATTGCGCGTCTGATTTTGGCATCTCTTTTTTAATAAGATGGGCAAAATAATCGGCAACTTTGGGATCTTTTAACGCATCAGCCACCTTGCGAAAAACCTCGCCGAGCATTTTATACCGATTAACCCCCTTGTCCATAAAATTTCCCGGATTATGCCGTCCACCTTTGGGGCATTTTGCGAGCGATTTCAAAAACGGCGCAATTTCGTTAACTTGCGTGTCCGGTTGTTCAAACATATCCGACCCGTCAAGCGGGTTTATAATTACAGCTCGTTTTGCCGTATTTACGTATTGTCCGTCAATAATATTGCATGGATTTTTCAGATCGTCTTCTAATGCCAACCATAAATCATCATAATTCATCGGATTTTCCTCCTTCCTTGCCACGTCATAGCCCTGAATTTACCGAAGGGCGTAGGCGGCTTTGTTGTTAAAAAACAAACTTCCGTGCTAATTCTGCCCAATTTTTCGGGAAATGTCAACCCCGTTAGAGTTTTAAATTCCTTGGTATTTCCTGCTTTGTTTTTCTCAAATTAAACAAACTGAAATTGCAAAAAACAAAGAAAAACAAAACTCTAACGGGGTCAATTAGAAAAGCGTGTCATTTGTGATACGATACGAACAGACAACCCCACAGGAGAAATCCTCATGAACATTTTAAAATGCATACTTATTGCGGCTATTCTCACGATTTTTGGCTGCGCAACCATGCGGGTAGATCCCGGCGGACACTTTTCGGGATACGTTGAAAGAATAACGCGAACGCAACAAACAAAAGAAATGGTGATTATAGACTACGAATGCGACAGCGCCTGTCTCATTCTTCTCTCTTCCGGTCCCGGACTTCGCATTTCCAAACATTCACGGTTCGGCGTACACGAAGCAAGGTTTGTTGTTCCGGGAACTAATTATTGGGATGACACCAGCAGACGAACCGAACTCGGAACAAATTATTTAAAATCACAGATCCCCGAATGCGCGGTAAAACTTTTTGAAACCAAACACGCTTTCGACCGTCCTGACCTCACGTATTTCACGGGGGCACAAGTTTTGAAAGCCTGCCCGGAAATACAAGAATACATCGCCAAGTAAAAAGTAAAAACGCCGCGAGTAATCGCGGCGTTTGTTGTTGAAACTTTTTTCTTTTTACTTTTAACTTTTTTCTCCGTCTCATCGTATCGTATTCTCCACCATCACAATAGTCGCTTCTTTTTCCTCAATAAGGCGCTTCTTTTTCCAATCGCCTTTCATGAACCACACAACAGCCAGAAGCGCGGTCAGGACATATGAAATGGGAAATGCCCACCATATTCCGACAGAATGAAGACTCGTGTGAAGTGAAAGAATATAGGCTATCGGGAACTGCAGCACCCACAAGGAGACGACGGAAAACAAAAGCGGTACCATCATATTCCCTGAAGCGCGGAACACGCCGGAAAGCGACATCTGCAAACCGAGGAACCCGAATGAGAAAGCCATGATCCTGAGAAACACCGCTCCCTGCCGTATCACTTCCGCATCATTCGGCACAAAAAAACGAACGAGGTGAGGAGCAAAGACGTAAGAAAGTATTCCCACAAAGGAGAGAAAGACAAATGAAATGCTGGCACCTAAAACCGCGGTTTCCTGTGCTCGTTGTATATTCCCGGCGCCGATATTTTGCCCAACCAAAACGGAAGCAGCCATGGAAAGTCCGAGAGCGGGGATGACGATCACCTGAAGAATGCTGGAACCAACCCCGTATGCAGCGGTAACGACTGCACCAAAACTGGCGATAAGAAACGTCATTACCAAAATTCCGGCTGAACGGAGCGACTGTTCAAGAGAAGCGGGAAGCCCGAGAAAAAACAAGTCCTTCAAAAAAGAAAAGTCCGGAATAAAATCCGAGAACTTGAGATGAATGAGATATTTCCCCCGAAGCAAAAGGCTGAATCCGATTATTACGGCGAGCGTTTGCGTTCCAAAAGTCGCCATGGCGGCTCCGGATACTCCGAAGGCGGGAACACTTCCCCACCCAAAAATAAAAAGCGGATCCAAGAGAAAATTCAGCGTCGTAGTTCCGAGAATAATCATCATGGGAACTTTCACTTGCCCCACTCCGCGCATAACCGATTGAAAAACGGTAAATCCGAACATGAACGGCAACCCGAGAAATATCACGCGCAAAAAACGAAGCGCATTTAGGAATATTTCTTGGGACACTCCCATGAGATGCAGCAAAAAAGGAGAAAGGAACCAACCAATAGCACCTAAGACGATGGATGAAAACGTAACCAAGACAAATGCCTGCGCCGTCACATGATTCACTTTTGTGAAATTGCGTGCGCCCGCATATTGTGCGACCAGAGCGGACCCTGCGATAGAAAAACCGGACACAACGGAAATAAGGAGAAAATTGATCGGAAAACTTACCGAAACGGAAGCAACCGCATTCGCCCCAAGCCGACCGACCCAAAAAGCATCCGTCAGTTGATAGGTAATTTGGAGCAAGTTTATACAGATAATGGGGATAGCGAGCGCTATCAAGGGACGAGCGATAGATCCTTCTTTCATCTTGCACCTCCTTTACGTCAAAAAAATCAAAGTTCAAATCAAAAAACCTGTACGGATAATAGCATTTGTTTGCAATAACGTCAATGAAATTTGATTGCCTCTATCAATTGAGTTATACTGTAAAAGATATTATCAATTATATCTACAACATGGAAAAATTCGTTTTACGTTCGAATATAACAGAGAAAGATCGTGCGGAACAAGATCGTCTTATTGCCGCTTTTGAAAAAAACAGATGCCCATCATGCGGCAAAGATATCGGTCTCTTGGGAATCGAAGATTGGGACGGTTTTTGCAGCGAAACCTGTTTCCAGGAATATGAAAAAATTGACCCGAACTTATCCAATCTGACAGAAGCGGGCGGAGAATTCGACTATCGCAAATCTCTCGCAAAAGACGCTGAGGAATTGGGGATGGACGTGAACGAATATCGCAAACTTCGAGAAGAAAAGAAACTCTCCTTTGCCGAGATCCGCGATGGAATAAGAACCGAGGAGCAACGCGAAAAAGTTGCGTAAAACCAAATATTAGTAATCAGCCACAGGACTCAAGTCTTGTGGCTTTGTGCTCGCCCACTTAATCGCGGGCTGATTTACTTTTGTGAGAATAGTTTGTTTATAATAATTTCATATTCGTCGTTCCTCTCCCCCTTTTTAGAGGGGGAGATTGAGAGGGGGTGTGATTTCGAGATGAGTGCCAAAAACGCACCTCACCTCAGTCCTCCCCTCTGAAGAGAGGGAGGAGGCACGACGGTAATTTATAGAACTAAAAAAATGCCCCGACATTATGCCGGGGCGCTGTTGCACATTATTGTTGTGCTAAACTTTTTTCAATTTTCTCCATCGTTCCTTTTACTTTTTCCACAGGAACTTTTTGGAGTTCTTCTTTCAAACGCAGAAGTTCCGCTTTCATCATGACTTGGAGTTCCGGTACATACCGTTTCCAATCAGTCAGAGGTTCCACCAACCGCGAAGAAGTTATATCATTCTTCGGCGCATATTCCGCGAGGAAATCCGCGAACAAATGATAGCCTTCCGGAGTATGGAATTGCAGGCTACCGAGAGAAAACCAGCTAAATACGGAGCGAACACGATTCGGATTTTTCCAGTCAAAAGCAGGATGTTCCACCAGCTCTTTAACGACTTCGACCGTACCCGTGAGCGAACAGGACGCTTGCACAGCAAACCATTTATCGACAGTATTGTTATCGTCTTTAAATTGTTCATAGAATGCTGCAAGTGCTTTTCTCTTGAACAAAACGAAGTTCTGTTTGTGATGCCCCGCAATAATAGAAAGCGCGGTATATTTATTCGACATCCCCTTTGCACTTTCAAATTGCCAAAAAACGGTTCTTGCTATAGTGCTGAACGAATTTCCGGCAGATAAGTACGAAAGCGCGTTGTTTGCAACCGAACGGTTCGCCACAGACTCGGGATCAAACTTCACTTGGTGATGAGCATAATACAGTTCGTAGAAACGCGAACGATACGTATCAGCGATTGTATTTTTTGCAAATTCCCGCGCCTTATGAATCGCGTGCGGATCAACCACGTCGCTCATATTGGCAAGCGTCGTTTCATCCGGCAATTGGATCATCGCGGCAAGAAGATTTTTATCGATGTTTTCTTCGCGTAAAACCGCACCGAATGCATCAATATAGGCTTGATCCAAAACGAGTTCCCTGCCAGCTTTCACGTCTTCCACTAATTTGAGCAACACTTGCGCGCCGTACGTTTGACTTGCGTCCCAACGGGCGAACAAGTTCGTATCGTGCGCCATCAACTGAGCCAATTCTCCTTCCGCATAATCATATTTCACGTTTACGGGAGCAAAGTTTCTGTTCAGCGAAAGCGCCGGTTTGTACGGTACACCCATGAACACAAATGTGTGTTCCGGTTTGGTAATGCGAAGTGTTGTTGATCTCATTTCGCCGTCAGGACCGATAAGTCCGATTGCGAAAGGAATATCAAACGGTTCCATGTGCGTCCGGTCCGGTGCCATCGTGCAAGATTGTTTAACCTTCAAGAAAAGTCTTCTTGAAACTTCGCAATAATTCGCAACAATTTCAACGGTCGGCGTTCCTGATTGGGTAAACCAATTGCGGAACTGCCACAAATCAACACCATTCGCGTCTTCCATTGCACGCATCAAGTCTTCAATGCGGGTCGCTTGCCCATCGTGACGTTTCGCGTACAGCTTCATGCCATTCACGAATCCATCATATCCGATAATGCCTTTTTCCAACGTTTTGTAAATCTCAGCGCCTTTTTCGTACACGGTTACCGTATACATATTGTTCGGCTCTTTGATTTCCCCCGGACGCACCGCGTGTCTTATCGGACTGGCTTCTTGCGCAAATTGGCGAGAGCGTATTACTTTAACGCTATCAATCATTTTGCGAAGTCCCCAACCGCAATATTTTTCCGAAAAACGATCGTCGCGATAAACGGTAATACTTTCTTTTGTTCCGAGTTCACGCCAATCTTTGCACGTAATGCGATTACCCGTCCAGTTGTGAAAATATTCATGGGCAATAACACCCTCAATTCGTTCAAAGTCCTCATCGGTGCCCGTTTCGGGGCTGACAAGCACGTATTTCACGTTGAAGATATTCAAGCCTTTGTTTTCCATGGCGCCCATGTTGAAATACGGTGTCGCAACGATATTGTAAATATCAAGCTCATACTCGTATCTGTATACTTCCTCATCGCTCTTCATCGCTTTTTTGAGTGACCGCATGGCGTGATCGCACTTTCCGCTTGCCACGTCTTTTTCCGGAGCGTAAATGCGAAGATCTACCGTACGTCCGGACATCGTAACAAATTTGTCTTCAAGGCATCCGAGTTTTCCCGCCACCAAAGCAAACAAATAGCTTGGTATGGGAATCGGCATAGAATAAGAAATTAAAGACAATCCGTCTTTTTTCTCGCGACTAAGCAAATTGCCGCCGACCAGCATAACCGGAAATCTTTCTTTGTTGCCGATAACGGTGGTTTGAAAAGGCGCCATCACTTTTGGACAATCAAAATAAGGCAGTATTTTACGAAACGACTCCGGCTCGTTCTGTGTTACAAATAATCCTTCTTCGTCTTGGTACAAACCTTCGCCGGTAGTATTGTCTTTCGTATTAACAAGGTTTTCCGTTACGATCTCAAATTCGCTCGGCACGCCGCGAAGAACGATCGAGTTTTCAGTACGTTCGGATTTTTTAACCCAGCCGTTTACTTTTACGCTCAAAAGCTTTACTTCCGGCGCAAGATCAAGCACAAGCGGAGCATTATGCGCCACGCCGTCATTTCGGCGTACGCGATATTTTGCTGTTACCCTTGTCTCTTTGTCTTCCGTTGCTTCAAGTACGAATTCCAAATTAACCGTTCCGACAGGAACATAATCCGCTTTCGGATATTGTTTGTCTAATTCATGCGGTTTACGCAGTTTTTCCATCTTTCCCTCCCTCGGGTTTCGATTTCAATGTTCAAAATTATATAAAGAAAACCCTATCTTCAGGGTTCTTTTCTCTAAACAAAGAATACAGTAAAATACCGGAATGTCAAATGTTTTTCGTCGTCATCTCGCGAATGCGGGGATCCAGAGTTTAACGCTCGTACTCTGGATTCCCTTCTTCAAGGGAATGACGGATATTGCCCTCTTTGTTATAATAAATGAATGACCAACCCAAACAACCCAAAAGAAGAACTCTGGCTTCTCCATGAAAAACACGGCGGGCAAGAAACACCCGAATTTTTTGAAGACCTGCGGAGAATAGAATCCGGCGAACCGGTTGATTACGTCATCGGCTTTTCGGAATTCCTCGGAGCAAAAATTGATCTTTCTTTCCATCCCATGATCCCGCGGCAGGAAACCGAATTCTGGTTGGAAAAAGCAATGCGGGACATGCCGCTCAAAAAAATAAAAGTTTTGGATATGTTTGCCGGTTCCGGTTGTATCGGCATCGCCCTCCTGAAACATCTTCCCGAAGCTCTCGTTGATTTTGGAGAAAAAGACCCGAAGCTGGTTCTTCAAATAGAAAAAAATATTTCACTGAACGTCGCCGATCCGAACCGTGCCCACGTTTTTGAAACCGATGTTTTTGAAAACATCCCGCAAGAAAAATACGATTTTATTTTCGCGAACCCCCCTTATATTTCCCACGACCGGAAATATCAAGTCGCCCGCCCCGTCATGGAACACGAACCGCACCTCGCACTCTTTGCCGATGACGAAGGACTTTTCTTCGTAAAAAAACTGCTCAACGAAGCGCCTGATTTCCTCGCACCGAACGGAAAACTCTTTATAGAATTTGATCAATGGCAAAAAGACGAAATAGAAAAGCTCGTCAAAGAGTCAAAATTTGAAGGAACTTTCTGGAAAGACCAATACGAGAAGTGGCGAGTGTTAGCATGTTCTCTGTCTCACACCAAGGGTAGTCCTTAAGGAGGAATGCAGCGAAGCGGAATGACGGGGAAAGAACTGCCCTTGGCGTGAGACACTTTCCCAAATTCATCATCGTTAAAAATTAATTTATGAAAAAAATACATTATATCGGCATTATAATAATTGTTATCGCATCTCTTATCTTTTTCTTCTACCCAAAACATACGGAAAACAAAACCCTCCTCATTCAGCCAATCAAAAAGACCGTTGATATTCCTACTACCGCAACTGCGGAAGAAAGACTCCCGCAAACAAAAGAAATTACTTACACAGACGAAGGTTTCAGCCCTGCGGTTCTTTCCATATCTTCCGGCGATACGGTCATTTTCAAAAATAAAAGCAACAAAGATTTTCGACCGATTGGCAACGCTCAAAACAAAATCTCATTCGGCGCGACTACGACCATTTCCAAAAACAACCAATACGAATTCACTTTCAAAACATCCGGCGAATACGGCTATTACGACCAATTAGACCAAAGCAAATTCGGCGCCATCGTAATAAAATAGAAAATGCCTCGCACAAAAAGCGAGGCATTTTATTTCTGCGTTAATTGCCGAAAAATGAAATGATCCGAAGCGGAAGCTGCCCGCCGGTAAGGACGCTCAAATACACAAAAGCGATCAGAGCAACAAAGAAAACATTGAACAAAAACTCAAAGATTTTTTCCATCGAGAACCTCCGAAGTTTTTCTCTAAAATTCAATCTCTGAAAAGCAGTATATCACGCACCGATTTTCTTGCAATATACCTATTAAAAAAATTCTTCTGTCGTCATCCTCGCGAATGCGGGGATCCAGAATTCATATGATAAACTCTGGATTCCCTTCTTCAAGGGAATGACGAATAGAGCCGACACAAAAAACGGACGGGGTCAAAGACCCACGTCCGGCGACAGAATTGCTGTTGAGATCAAATTAAAAATGTATTAAGAAATTTGTGAAGAGAGCAATGAAAGCAATAATTCCTATCGCAATCATTACTGCCACTATGCCAAGACCTGCAAACATAAGTGTCCCTGCAAAAAAATCAATAACGGTACTGAATTTTTCTTTTTTACAGTTAATTAGATTAAGTAAAAAACCGAAGCCAAGCATTAAAAGAGCAATGAGCAATAACAGTAAAATCGGGTACATAATAACCCCTCCAAAAAGTTGTTAACCTTCGCCCAGCATATCACAAACCAATTCACTTGTCAACCCCCCACCCTGTCTGCTATCATTATCAGTATGATACCAAGCGCTCGCATTGATGAAACTTTCCGACTTACTCCCATTCAAAAATCTGCCCTGGCGCGGCTTAATTTGCATACCATTTTGGAACTTTTGTATTATTTCCCCACGCGATACAGCAGTATTTCGGAGATCAAAAATATTTCGGAACTTATCATCGGCGAAAAGGCGGTTATTTATGGACGAATTTCAAATCTCAAAACAGCGAAGGGGTTTAAGTCAAAAATGACCTATGCCGAGGCGACGGTGGAAGACCGGACGGGGAAAATAAAAGTTTTGTGGTTTCGCCAGCCGTATATTGCGAAAATGTTTTTTGAAGGCGATCTTGTAAAGCTTTCGGGAACGGTGTCCGACAAAAAGGGCGTGAAATATCTCAATAATCCCGAAATTGAAAAAACAAAAGACCTGCCGATTGACGCGGGAAATTCACTGTTCAAAAATACCGACCAAATCGGCGCGGTTTCGTATCCCGTCTATCCCGAAACGCAGGGCATCACAAGCCGGTGGATCTATCACGCGATTGATAAAATTATCAAAAAAGGAACGGTTGAAAATATCGTTGACCCGATACCGGCGGAAATTCTTGAAAAATATCATCTCCCGACGCTCAAAACCGCCCTCGTCTGGGTGCATATGCCAAAAGAAGAAGCGCACGGACTCGCCGCGCGGAAACGCTTTGCTTTTGAAGAAATTTTCTTCATTCAGTTGCTCCGACAGAAAGCGAAAAAAGAATACGAGAAAAACAAATCGTTTTTTGTGGATTGCAAAAAAGAGGACGTGAATGATTTTATCTCCCGTTTCCCTTTTCGTCCGACCGATGCGCAAACGAACGCGATTGAAGCCATTTATCACGACCTTCGTTCCGAGAAACCGATGTTGCGACTCCTTGAGGGCGATGTCGGTTCGGGAAAAACTTTTGTCGCCGCCGCGATTGCCTACGCACTCACGCAAGAAACCACGCAGGGCGAATTTACCAAACTCCAAACCGCCTATATGGCGCCGACCGAAATTCTCGCGACACAGCTTT
>Ga0172379_10011311_pt1 | contig 10642 bp, 15 predicted proteins | sample GrowelOW334metaG_FD_119756 | JGI IMG/M metagenome (GOLD analysis project Ga0172379, IMG submission 119756) | Groundwater microbial communities from an aquifer near a municipal landfill in Southern Ontario, Canada - Groundwater well OW334 metaG | ecosystem: Environmental > Aquatic > Deep... | reverse complement strand
CATAAATCCTTTAAGAATTTTAGACGTTTCACCAAAATGGTAATACACACTATAGGACAACTGTCTAATATTCTACACTCAGTTTTTCCGATTCTCTTTTTCCCGTGAGATTTACCCAAAATCGAATATTTATTTTCATTGATGAGTGGCACAATTTATGCAGAAGGATGGATATCATTCATCTCAACAATTGGGGGGAAGCACATGAGACCGGTTCAATTGTCGGATCAAAAAAGACAAAAACACGAAATGGCTGCTCACCGTGCCTACGTGAGTGTGTTGAATTCATTCTCATACCGAGGGGAACAATGTTACGTTTGCGGGCATCCGTGGAATGAGTATGGATCGCTCCATTACCCTCATTGTTTCTTTTTTGTGCAACGGCAGGGGTTCCATCCTCCATCGCACTGAACAAATTTTAATGCAGGGAATCGAGTGAAAATTTTAATTGTAGAGGATGACGAACTCCAGAGGATCTTGCTGCGAAAGATCATTGAGAAGCATTACCGATGCGAGATCTTTGAAGCGAGAAACGGCATTGAAGGATTGCGAGTTGTTGAGGATAGTCAACCTGATCTGATATTTTTAGATATCTGGATGCCTATTTTGAACGGTTTGAATATGTTGATCAGGATGAAAGAGAAGAATTTACTGGGGTCGGTGTCGGTCGTGGTTCTGTCGGCGATTACTAACCGGGAAATTGCCGCGCAGATCATCGCCCTGGGAGTGAACGATTTTTTATTGAAGCCGTTGAAAAACGATCAAGTGCTTGAACGAATTTCGAAAGTAATTGAGAACATTAAAAACAAAAATCAGGTTATTACTGCGGAGTGATGTGTCCCTATGATCGATAATGAGACAAAACAACTTGTCATCACGCTGCTGTCGGACACAAATGCCGACATGCGCAGGGATGCAGCAGAACGGCTTTCGGCATCCTCAAGCCTAATGGTGTCTGCGGTACTGTCGTTAGGGCTCCAAGATCCCGATAAAGGGGTTCGCGATTCTGTTGCCCGTTCATTGCTGGAAATGCGGAGCCCGAGCGTTCCCTACGCGATTGTGGAATATCTTACCGACAGCAGCTTCATTACGCGAAATCTGGCATCCACGTTGCTGGTTCAAATCGGGAAAAACTCCCTGCACGCATTGATCCCGTATTTTCAACATGAAAATCAGGATGTCCGAAAATTAGCACTCGATACGGCGGGACTTATTGGCGATGGTGAAATAGTTCATGATGTTCTTCCGCTGTTGAATGATGCGGATGAGAATGTTGTTGTGGCAGCGGTTGAGGCATTGGGGAATATTCGGGCAATTTCTACCCTTCCTCATTTGGCCGTTTCATATTCCTGTCATCCGTTTGCGCGGGTGGTTATAGCCGAAGCAATCGGAAAGATCGGGGACCGTTCGGCAGCTCCGTATCTTATCTCCCTGCTCAGAAGTTACAAGAAGCCTGAAGGGGAAGAGCTTCTTGAACTGTTTTCCATTGTTGAAGCGCTGGCAGGAGTGGGAGATGAATCATCGCTTCCGGCTATTGCGGAAATGGTACGCTCGGGCGATGCAGCACTGCACAACATTTTGCTCTATGCGCTGGTGTCAATTGTGCAGCGGTATTCTCTGTCGCCTTTGCGGTACGAGGAATATCGAAATCAATTATTGAACGCTTTGAATGACAGCAATGGAAAGATTGTGATGCAGGTAATTCAGGCGCTTGCAGCGATCGCCGACGGTGAAATTGAAGAAAAGCTGCTTCAGAAGCTCGGGAAAAATGACGCCATCGATGCATTGATCTTAAAAAATTTACGGAACGGGAAAAAAGCATTTTCCCTGCTTGTTGGAAAATATGAGACTGGAGATCGCAATCAAAAAAAGTCGATCGTTCATTTCCTTCTCCCGCATTTGCAGGAAAATATGGGTCACTGGTTCAGCGAAATTCAATACAACGGAATGAAGCCGCTTCAACGCTCTGCCTCTTCCTATTTTGATTTACTGGCGCTCGATTGGAGAGAGGCGGATGAAGAAATGCGAACCGAAATAATGGATACGTTATTGTATCTCGATCAGGATCGGGCGTTGACCTATTTTACCCAGCTTGCGGAAGAGGCCGATTCGTGGACACGAATGGAATTCCTGGAACAGATTGCCGGGTCGACTCACCCGCGGGCGAATGATGTGCTGCTAAAGTTTGCCGGCGATGACAATGATTTTGTCAGAGAATTTGTCCATTCAATCCTTCAATCACGCGGATTATCGTTTTCCAATCCGGAATTTACCGAATAAACTATTTGCCCGTATGAATGTTGCACCTCAAATGTTAGTATCGCCGCTGCTGCCGAAGACCCAGGGGATGACCGATGAAACGTTCCAGGCGTTGAGAGGGCATATTTATTCAATGACAGGGATCTATTTCCAGGACAATAAAAAATACCTGCTTGAAAGCCGGATATCGAAACGGCTCCAAATGTTGAAGATTGCAGAGTACGAGGGATATCTGCAGTATCTCAAATTCGGAACGAAGAAAGAAGAGGAAAAGAAATTCCTGTTCGATGCCATCACGATCAACGAAACGTACTTTTTCAGGAACGAACCGCAATTTGAAATATTCGAAAAGACTCTTGTTCCCGAAATTTCAAAGCTGAAGGGGATCGGAAGCCGTTCCAAGCTGCGAGTCTGGAGTGCGGCAAGTTCTTCGGGGGAGGAAGCCCATACAATTGCGATGATCTTTTTAGAAAAGATAAAACCGAAGTACCCGAACCTGGAATTGGAAGTTATCGGCACCGACATCAGTTCAACGGTGCTCGAAACCGCCCGGAGAGGGATCTATCGGGAGTACGCCGTTCGAAATATGCCGAAAGCGTATTTCGACAAATATTTTATCAAAGATGACGGAAAGTTCACCGTCATCGACGCCGTGCGGCGGCTGGTGCGGTTCGATCATCTCAATTTGTACGATCAGGCTAAAATGAAAATGATGGCCAATATCGACGTTGCCTTTTGCTGCAATGTGCTGATCTATTTCGATATGAAGTCAAAGATCCAGGTCGTTTCAAATATCTACAACAGTTTGAACCGCGGGGGTTTTCTGTTTATCGGCTATGCCGAATCCCTTCACGGAATTTCGTCGGCATTTAAAATTATCAATTTTCCCAAAGCAATCGTGTATAAAAAGGAGTGAAACGCGTGGCACGCTCAATTCTTGTTGTTGATGATTCCTCCACGGTTCGAAAATTCGTTTCCGTTTCTTTATCGATGCAGGGATTCAATGTCGTCACGGCAGAAGACGGAATGGACGCCCTGGAAAAACTTCCCCGGGAACCGATCGATCTCGTGATCACAGACTTAAACATGCCGAACATGGACGGATTCGAGCTCATCCGGACTCTTCGGGAAAGCAGGGATTATAAAGATATTCCCATCATCATTTTAACATCCTTGATGGAACATTCGGTCAAACTGGAAAGCCAGTCACTCGGAATTACATCATATCTCAACAAACCGTTTAGTTTAGAAAAAGTCCAGTATGAGGTAGCCAAATACATCAGCTGGTCAGAATGAAGTTTTACATAGAGGAGCGCGTATGGCAATAAAATTTCTTGTTGTTGATGATTCACTCACAATGCGGCGGATTGTTGTAAATGCACTGAAATCGATCGGATACGATTCCGTTGTCGAAGCCGGAGACGGGAAAGAAGCATGGGGAAAACTCCAAAGCGAACCGATCGACTTTGTCATTTCAGATTGGAATATGCCCGAGATGAACGGGCTGGAACTTGCCAAAACAATACGGTCGTCTCCCACGCTGGGTGAGCTTCCCGTCCTGATGGTGACGACGCGCGGTAATAAAGAGGATGTCATCGAGGCATTGCAGGCGCGGGTCAACAATTATATCGTCAAACCGTTCACGCCGCAAGCATTAAAAGAAAAATTAGATCAAATTTTGAAAGTAGTTCCGATTTCCAAATGACTCAATTTTCGAAAGAACACCATGCAGCCAAAAGACCTCTACCATGCTTTGCCCGCTGATTCGGTTCCCGAGGGGACGACATTAGACCAGCTGCTGTCAATGCTGCGGTCCATCATGCCGGTGCTCGATGAAATGAAGGATTCGGTCGAAAAATCGTCGAGCAAAATTCCCAAGGCAACACAGCAGCTGACCAATGTTACCGAAGCGACCGAGAATGCGACGATGGAAATCTTAAATTTTATCGATGATATCGGTGCACGCATCGGCAGTGTCGAAGAAAAATTGAAACAGATCGAACTCGACCTTTCAAAAAAAGAAGAAAGTGTCCGCACACTGATGCGAGTGGTGGAAAGCATGTCTCCCGAACAGAAACGAGTATTCCTGCCGTACGCACAAGAATGGAAAAATTTGACCGATCTTTCACTGCATGTTGAGATGATCGGGGAATTGCGGAAACACCTGAGCGACGTTCAGGAAATTTCCATGAATATTGCCATGGCGCTGCAGGTTCAGGATATCACTTCGCAGCAAATAGAAAGTGTCAGGCATCTTATAGAGTCCGTACGGACCCAGCTCGGGAATATCGTCGGCAGGTATGAAGGGAACACTGCCGCTGCACCGGATGAAGAAGAAGAACGGACGACATTTGACGAGCATGCCCGCTACAACAAAGACTCATCGCGGCAGGAGGATGCAGATTCAATTATCGCACAATTTATCCACCATGAACCCATGAATGGATCACCACGTTAATCGAGGAACACAATGAGCGGACCATCATTTGCACAATACGAAGGAGAAATGGCTGAACTTCTCGAGAGTTTCACGGTGGAAACCAATGAAATTTTTGAAAAGCTCGGCCCGGACCTCATCTCCCTGGAAAAAAATCCGTCAGATTCGGAACTCCACAACAGGATATTCCGCGCCGTCCATACGGTGAAGGGAACGTCGTCGTTTTTAGGATTCGACCAGCTGACGGAATTGGCGCATAATTTTGAAGATGTACTTAATAAAATCCGCCGCGGCGAACTTGCCGTCTCCAAAAAACGAATGGATGTGATGTTCTCCTCGTTCGACGTACTGAAAGAATTATTGCAGCGGATCGAACAGCGCAATCCCGAACCGGTTGAGATCGATCCGAGCATCGAACAACTGCAGGCGATTGCCCGCAATGAAGATCTCGATGTGACAGGTACGGCTGATGCCGTTGATTCATCGACGGCGGAAATCGAAACGTCAGGAATGCAGCATGAACAAGGAGTGCAGAGCACGGAGAAGCCGGTCCCTGAACATCAAACGGTTCCTTCGACGGCCAAGACAGCGGAATCGACTATCCGCGTGGATGTTGCCCGGCTGGATGAATTGATGAATCTTGTCGGCGAATTGGTGCTGGGACGAAACCGGTTATCGCAGATAAATTATAAAATGAATGAAGCGTTCGAAGGGCATCCGATTGTCCGGGATCTTGTCGAAACCAGTTCGCAGGTCGATCTGATCACCACCGAGCTTCAAATGGCAGTGATGAAAACACGAATGGTGCAGATCGCCAAGGTCTTTAATAAAATGCCCAGGCTGGTCCGCGACCTGTCACGGGAACTCTCGCGCGATATCGATCTCCAAATGTTCGGAGAAGAGACGGAGCTCGATAAATCCATCATCGAAGAAATTAATGATCCGCTCGTACACATCCTCCGAAATGCCGCCGATCATGGAATTGAATTACCCGCAGACAGAATAAAAGCGGGAAAGAATCCCAAAGGGACCATCGTCATTAAGGCGGAGCATGAAGGAAATCATATCGTTATTTCCATTCAGGATGACGGCAATGGGATCAATCCCGAAGTGATCAAACGAAAGTCGGTCGAAAAGGGGCTCATCACCGCTCAACAGGCGGCAGAGATGTCGAAGCGTGAAGCATTGAATCTTATCTTCGCACCCGGATTAAGCACCGCGGAAAAAGTCTCTAATGTTTCCGGACGGGGTGTGGGAATGGATGTCGTAAAGACCAATATCACCAAATTAAAAGGAATCGTCGATATCGAATCCGAAATTGGCATCGGAAGCAAGTTCATCATAAAACTTCCTCTGACTCTTGCCATTATCCAGGGATTGCTGGTGAAATCGTGTGAAGAAACATTCGCCATTCCGTTAAGTTCTGTCCTTGAAGTTGTCAGGGTCCGGAAAAGTGAAATCGAAACGATTCATGGGTTTGAAGTGATCCGGCTGCGCGACACGGTCCTTCCGCTGGCGCAGCTTAACCAGATATTTTCAGTCAACCAAAAAATGAGGGATGACCAATGGCAGTATATCGTCGTCATCGGATTGGCGGAGGAGCGGCTCGGTATTATGGTCGACTCGCTTCTCGGGCAGCGGGAAGTTGTCATTAAATCCCTCGGGGATTACCTCGGCGCCATTCCGGGAATCGCAGGATCAACCATTCTTGGCGACGGGAAAGTCATTATGATCATCGATGTGGGACAGTTTATGGCGTTATCAAAAAAAAACGGCGATAAAAAACTTCCTGCCGCCGCCGTTTCGAAAGAATATTCCCTTGAACAAGCAAATTAATGTTCTGATCGTTGACGATTCGGCATTCATGCGGAAATCAATTTCGCTGATGCTTGAATCTGATCCTGAAATAAAAGTGATCGGCACCGCCCGCGACGGGAAAGAGGGGGTGGAACTGGTAAAAAAACTGCGCCCTGATATTGTTACGCTCGACATTGAAATGCCTGGAATGAACGGGCTCGACGCACTGAAAATCATCATGAAAGAGAATCCGCTCCCCGTGTTGATGTTCAGTTCGCTGACAACGGAGGGAGCCGATGCGACCATGGAGGCATTCAATTTGGGGGCGGTCGATTTCGTTCCCAAAGATATGTCGTACGTGAATATTAACATCACGAACAAGAAAGCGGAATTGATCGAGAAGATCAAAAGTATCGGGCGAAGTGCAACGCTCCGCCTTCGCTTCCGTAAATTAGGGGCATCAACCCATCCCGCATTTAAAGTATCCGCGCCGTCAAAGGCATCTGTCACCAGAAGCGTGACGATGCCGGCACGAAGAGATTTTAAAGCGATGGTCCTTGGCATTTCAACCGGTGGTCCGTTTGCTCTGATACAAATAATTCCCAAATTTCCGGAAAACTTTCCGCTCGGTATTGCGATTGTCCAGCATATGCCCCCAAAATTTACCCGCTCTCTCGCCGATCGAATCAATGCACTTTCACATCTCCATGTTAAAGAGGCAGAGGAGGGAGATGTGCTCGAAAAGGGTATTGTGCTTCTCGCACCCGGCGGGAAACATATGACGTTTCGGAAACAAGGGGTGAATATCGTTGTAAGAATATCCGACGAACCGAGTACGACATTGTACCGGCCTGCAGCAGATATCATGATGAATTCAGCTTCAGAGGTGATCGGATCCCCATTGCTGGGTGTGATCATGACCGGTATGGGAAAGGACGGAATGGAAGCTCTCAAGACTATTAAAAGAAAAGGGGGCTATGTTGTAGCCCAGAACGAAGAAAGCTGTGTCGTGTACGGGATGCCAAAATCGGTTGTTGATGAAGGCATCGCCGACGCCATTCTTCCTCTTGACGAAATACCGTCGATGATATATCAACTCTGTACAGGAAAAGCATATGAATCAGCACGACCGGTCTATGAATGATCAATTTATCGGCTTGACCGATATCCCGCATTCGAATGAAAAATTACGGAAAGCGGACGGTAATATTTTGCGCAACGTTACGCTGCAGCCGATGACATTCAATGAACTCAGTCAGCATTCCCACGACGCCGGTGAACCGACGGTTCGAGTCGTGCGCGACGGCGAGAAAATTGTTTCCATTGAGTTTCAATGTTCCTGCGGCTCCTCAAAAACCCTCAATGTTGACTATGAGGACGAATAATTAGCAGTTGGCTAATATTCATCACCTCTGATCCTCGTTCCTTCCAAAACAACTCAAAATCGATACGGTAAACTCAAGTTATTTGGCATCTCAGTTGCACTACATTCCGGTGTAAAGGAAAAGGCGACGTAATGAAAAAATCGATTTCCATTGGACTGTTCGCGGTCGGGTTTTTAGTGATCATCCGGTTCTTGATCCCTTCGCATAAATCTTCCGGACTTCACATCGAATCGAATCAGCCAATGATTGATGATGTCAATGATTTTCCCATCGGAATATAGGAGAATGCGATAGATGAATTTTCTCGAGAATACCAAGATTCCAATCCTTGCCAAAGCGCTTGATGCGTACACCCTCCGTCACAAAGTGATCTCGTCCAATATTGCCAACATCGGAACACCCGGATACAGAGCGAAGTCGGTCGAATTCGAAGATGCCCTGCACAGTGCCATGTCGGGTCAGCAAATCATCGGTGAAGTGACAAACAGAAGCCATATTGAAATCGGCATTCCGACGGTCGGCCAATCCGATATGATCAATGTCGTCGATGAGAATCCCGGAACACTGAATGAGGAAGATATGAAGAGCGGTATCAATGATGTCGATATCGACAATGAAATGGCGCAACTCGCCAAGAATCAGATTCGTTTCAAGTACGCGTCGCGCTTATTAAGCGAATCGTTCCGCGGAATCCAAAAAAGTATCAAAGGAACATTATGAATATCGAACAATTCTTTACCGGCTTGAATGTGAGCGCCAACGGGATGAGCGCCCAGCGAAAACGAATGAATGCGATCGCGTCGAACATTGCGAACGCCGAAACGACACGGACAGAAGACGGCGGCCCCTATGTCCGGAAAATGGTCTTGATGAAGGAAGAGAGCCAGGGGACATTTTCCAAACTCCTCAACAGCGGATCGTTCGATCTCGGCGTTGCGAATAAATATAATCTTGGCTCGATGGATCAAGGCGTATCCGGAGTAGCGGCAGAAGAGACGACGGATAGTACGCCGTTCAAAATGGTGTACGATCCGAGCCACCCCGATGCCAATGACGAAGGGTACGTTGAAATGCCGAATGTGAATGTGGTGAACGAGATGGTCGATATGATTTCGGCGACACGATCGTACGAAGCAAATGTGACGGCAATCAGTGCCGCCAAACAAATGGCAAAAGACAGTCTGGAGATCTAATATGTCAATTTCAATCAATACGCTGACTCCTCTGCCGCTCCCCTCAGCCGATACCGCGTACCGTCCCGTCATAAAAAGCGGTGAATCGCGTTTTGAAGAAATAACGAAAGCTTCCTTCACAGCGGTCGCCAACGGCGTTCCGTCCGAAGCGGGGAATGATGTTGTCACGAAAGACGAAAAACAATTTTTTGCGTCGCTGTTTCCTGAAAACTCCGCTGCGATCAAATCGTATTCGGTGTATGCGTCAACGGGAATGAAAAAAAATATCAATCTTGGCAGTATCATCGATATGAAAGGATAGGTATGAAAGTCAGTCAGGCCTTGACACTGCTCCCCAATGTACAGGAGAAACAATCAGCTCAGGCCATCAACAAAGCGCTTGAACATTCAAATGAGTCTTTCGGCGACATGCTCACACAGTCGATCAGTGATGTGAACAATCTTCAGAATGAGGCGGGGAAAGCGATGGAAAAAATGGTAACCGGCGAAGCGTCGGATCTGCACGATGTGATGATCGCCGTCGAAAAGGCCCGTACGAGTTTCGATCTCTTGATGGAGATACGAAACAAAACAATGGATATGTACCGTGAAGTCATGAGAATGTCAATCTAACTGCCATGAATCAATTCGCTCAATTTTTCAGCCGCCTCACTTCCAGACAACGACTCACCATCGGCGTCGTAACGACCGCAGCCGTGGCGGCACTCATTCTGCTGGTAACCATGTTCAGCAAACCGACCTATGCGATGCTGTTTTCGAATTTGAACGAGCAGGATGCATCGAAAATAGTCCAGGTGTTGAAAGAAAAGTCGGTGCCGTTCCAGCTGGATGATAATGGAAAGACCATCCTCGTTCCGAAGCAGCAGCTGTACGAGCTTCGGCTCGACCTAGCCTCTGCCGGTCTTCCGAACTCAAGCCTGATCGGGTACGAGATATTCGACCGGACCAATCTCGGCGTTTCCGATTTTGTGCAGAAGATAAATTATCGGCGGGCGCTTGAAGGGGAATTGGCCCGGACAATTTTAAATTTAGACGAAGTGGAGGGCGTTCGAGTTCACATCGTCACGCCGGAAAAAGTGTTGTTCAAAGAAGATGAAAAACAAACGACCGCGTCGGTTGTCTTAAAATTGAAATCCGGCAAGCCGCTTCGGCGGGAATCGACTCAGGGAATTGCTCATCTGGTGGCAAGCAGTGTCGAAGGATTGGAGGCGGAGAATGTCACCATCCTCGATACCCGCGGGAATGTGTTGACCGACAACAATAAAACAAGTTCGCTCGCGTCGCTTACCTCAACACAATACGAGATCCAGCAAAAGGTGGAGAATTTTCTCGCTCAAAAAGCACAACGGTTACTGGACGGTGCCCTCGGGATGGGGAATTCGATCATTCAGGTCAACGCAGATTTGGATTTCCGCCAGGTAGAACGAAATCTGGAGCAGTACGATCCTGACAATCAGGTTGCGAGAAGCGAGCAAATATCGGAAGAAAAAACGGTACTGCGGGATTCGCTTCCCCCTTCGACGAGAACGAATTCAGTCACCAACTTCGAGATCAACAAATCCCTGGAACAT
>Ga0172379_10011310_pt1 | contig 10642 bp, 8 predicted proteins | sample GrowelOW334metaG_FD_119756 | JGI IMG/M metagenome (GOLD analysis project Ga0172379, IMG submission 119756) | Groundwater microbial communities from an aquifer near a municipal landfill in Southern Ontario, Canada - Groundwater well OW334 metaG | ecosystem: Environmental > Aquatic > Deep... | reverse complement strand
GGTGGTTATGTTTGTTGAAAATAATGATTAGAAAGAGGTGAAGGAGGAATATTCAATGAAAACAGCACAGCTTTACACAAAAGATCTTGGCGCGTTTATTGACCCGAAAACGGTGGCAATTATTGGCGCTCGGGAAGCAATGACATCCGATGGCGCGTACACCGTTGGAGCAGGTATTACTAAAAATTTGCTCGCATTTCCGAACGAAGAGCTTGGACGCAGGGTCTTTCTCGTACATTCAAAAGAAAAACCGGCGTTCGGCGTGCCGTCGTATAAAGATTTACGTTCGGTTCCGGTTGATCAGATTGATATCGCCGTGGTTTGTATTGCGGCGGATCGTGAAGAAAGTCTTCTGGATAATATTGCCGCTTGTCATGAAAAAAAAGTAAAAGGAATTATCATGATTTCGGCAGGGTATGCCGAGGCTGGCGCCGGCGCGAAAGGTAAAAAGCGTTTAAAAAGACTGCTTGAAGCCCTTGGCGATATTCCGATGCTTGGACCGAACTGTTTGGGTTTTGCATCGCGAACGGGATTTAATGCTACGTTCCTTTGCGAGGCGCCTTTACCCGGCAATACCGCATTTATCTCCGGAAGCGGAGGAATGACGGTTCCGCCGGCAGTGCGTTCCATTGTAGAAAAGCACGGTTTGAGTTTTCTTGATAGTTATGGCGCGGGAATTGATGCGGGACTCGCTCCGGCAATGGAATTTGCGGCAAAAGATCCGCAGACAAAAAATGTCGTCATTTATACGGAAGGCATACCGGATCCGAAAGCGTTCTTTGCGGCGGCGGAATTACTTCGCATTGCCCGCAAACCCGTTGTCTTGATGAAAACGGGACGCAGCGAACTTGCGACAAAAGCTATCGCATCTCACTCCGGAAATCTTGCCGGCGATGATGATGTGTTTGATGCGGCGCTTGAAAAGGCGGGCATTATTCGGGCAAACACGGTTGATGAATTATACAATACGATGACTTTGTTTCCTCTATACGATAAGTTTGGAGCGCTCGGACCCGATGAAGAAGCGGGAGCGGGGCTTGGACATGCGGGCGGTCAGCAGGTAATATTTGCTGATGCGACCGGTATGGCGGGCGGAAAGCTTGCGCAATTTTCAGATAACACGATGACGAAGCTTGATGATGCCGCGCGAACTCCGAATTGGAGCAAAAATAACCCCGTAGACATCGTCGGTGATGCGGATATCGGTCGGTTTGACCGTATGATACGCGTGTTAATGAGAGCTCGGGAAGTGCATTGGCTTTTTTTGAATTGGGACCCGATTCCTACGATTTTTCCGGACAAAATATCCGAAACGATTGTGCGGATTCGCGAAGATTATCCGGACGACAAACCGATCATCGCGTCCATTATGGGCGGAGACGATTGGATGCAGGGTGATGGTGTGCTGAAAAAAGCGCGTGACATTCTTCGTAATGCGGGAATTCCTCACATTGAGAATCCCGACAGCGCGGCCGTCGCCATTCAGAAGCTGTTTCAACTGAAACATCTGCGGAAAGCAATTGAAGAACCATCACGTGCGGTACCATCGCTTTTGCGCGGAGCAAAACAAGAAGTGAAAAAAATTCTTGCGAATGCGAAGAGAGAAGGAAGGACGACGCTCGATATCATTGAAACTTTTAGTATTTTCAAAGCGTATGGTATTCCTGTCGTTGAGACGCATGTTGTCAAAGAAAAAAGAGAGATAACGTATCTTGTCGAACGTGGCATTCATTATCCCGTTGCTGTGAAGCTTTATAGTCGTACGGAAAAGGGAAGCCACAAGACGGATGTCGGAGGCGTAAAACTCAACATCCCGACCGATGATGAATTATTCAGGGCGTTTGACGAGATCCGTGCCTCGGTAGATGAAAAGATCGGCGCGGAACATTTTCAAGGCGTTGTCGTTCAGTCCATGGCACCTCCGGGGGTTTGTGAAGTATTGGTGGGAATCAAAGAAGATTCAACCTTTGGTTCCGCTGTTATTTTTGGTTGGGGCGGAACGGATACCGAGATTATTCGCGACAGCGTTGTCGCGCTTCCCGAGATCAATGCCGTGACGGCGCTTCGCTTGATGAAGAGAACAAAGGTATGGAAAAAACTCTCCGGCGCTCGCGGCAAGAACCCGGCCGACATTGAAAAAGTCGTTGACGTATGGGTTGCCATTTCGCGCCTCGCGAAAGACTTTCCCGAAATCAAAGAGTTGGATATCAATCCGCTAATCGCGTACGAAGACCGCGTCTTGGTTGTTGATGGACGCATTACGCTTCAATCTAAAAAGCGCAAAAAATGAGTTGAATGCAATCTTGATCGCCGGACTTTTTGTTCGGCGATTTTTTTGAGTTTGTATCTGGCAAAAAGTTTACCCGTTTAGATACCCGCTTAGAAAGTTGACACTCAAATCATTTTATAGTATACGTATAATTAGCGGGGGATTATAAGGATCCGAAAATGATGAAGTTTTTTGATAAAAAAATATCGTAAATGAAATCTTCCGTCAAGGTGGCACGCCGAAACGGAGAATACAAACAGGGACGAATGTCGGCGGTTTTTGTTGATTGCCGAGAAAGTTTGTTCCAACTGCCATTCACCAAAAGAGAGGAGAAATATCATGGGATTTGACCGTGACGATCCAACCGATCCAAAAACCGGATTGGTAAAAATCAAAAAAATACCAGAACCAAAGACAAAAGATCGGCAAGACTGCTATGTTGCCGATACTCTCAATCCGCGCAAACGTAAAAACAATATATACGAGGCGGTTCTCGCCCCCGGTTGCGCGACCCTTTTGCCGGTCATCGTATCAATTGACGGCACAACTTCCATGCGGAAGACGCCGCTACCTTTGCAAGAATATCTTCATAAGATGTTTGAAACACTCACTTTGCAAGGGGTTGATTGTCCGAACATTATGGTGATGTGTCATGATGACGAACTCGCGATACCGCCCGATGCCGCTTTTCAAATGAGCGATTTTGAAAAGAATGAGGTGAGCCTTTGCCGGACCGTTCATGAAATTGATCTTCCTCTTTGCGGAGGCAACAATAAGGGTGAAGCGTATCACTTGTCGTTTTATGCGGCGGCGCATCATACGCGCTTTGAAGCCAAAGAAAAGGGTTTCTTCTTTATCATAGGAGACGAAGAGCCGTATTATAACGCCGGCGATCCGTCAAAATTCGGAACAAGCCCTGAAATTGCAAAAGAGATATTTGGCGATGTGCTGGAAAAAGAAGTTCCCATGCTGGAATCAGTGAAAAAGACAGTGGAAAAATATCACGTCTTCATCATTCGTCCCGCGCATACAAATAACGGACAGACGCAAAAAATAACCAAAGCGTGGCAGAAACTTTTAGAGCTTGCCGGTGAAAATCCGGACAATGTCTTGGAAGTGGCGGATACTATCGCCGTCAATCCGGTTATTGCTTTTTCCATTTGCATTACTCGCGGTGGCGATTTGAATAAACTGGAAACCATTTTGAAAGGACAAGGGGTGAAACATTTCTGTTCCACCAAGGCGGCAGTGGCGAATCTCACCGCCCAAAAAACACCGGACGGCGCGTCAAAAACGCCAGTTTGTGAAGCGGCCAAACCCGCCCCGAAAAAAACAGGGGCGAAAAAAGGAAGCTAACAACAATAAGCGCGGCGTGCAATATCGCCGCGCATTTTTTTGGGAGGTATTCATGAAAAAATCCCGTATCATTTTAGGACTTGGAAATGGCGATGAAGGTAAAGGAACAATGACCGATTGGTTTTGCAGGGAATACGGCGCGACACTCGTGGTCAGGTATAATGGAGGATCGCAAGCGGGTCATAATGTGGTATTGCGGGATGGTCGCCATCACACATTCAGGCAAATAGGAAGCGGGGCGTTCATTAAGGGAGTAAAAACTTTGCTCTCTCGCCATGTGTTTTTTGATCCGATAACGCTTTGTTTTGAAGCGAGACAATTATCGGAAGAGGCGGGAAGATATGTTCTTGGATGCCACTTTGTTGATTGCCGCGCGCCGGTTATCACGCCATTTCATGTCGCAACCAATCGCATTAAAGAATTTTTGCGCGGTACGGCGAAACATGGTTCTTGCGGAAAAGGTATCGGAGAAGCGGCCTATGATCTCGTGAATTATCCGGAAGAAGTTATTCGTGCCGGCGATTTGGAATGGCGAGAAAAAACCGTTCCGGCGCTCAAACGCCTGCGCGAAAGAAAACGCGTGGAACTGCTTTCTCTCGGCGCGGATTTTTCCGACATGCCGAAACATCTCAAAAGCTCGGCAAATTTATTTCTCGCGGAAAAAATTGAAGAAATAGCCAAAGCGTACGCGGAAATTTCACAAGAAATTACTATCGTGAGCCAAGAAGGATCGGAAGCGTTAATTCGCGAAAATGATTCCGTTTTTGAAGGAGCGCAAGGGGTTTTGCTTGATGAGTGGCACGGGTTTCATCCCCATACGACATGGAGCACGACCGTTCAAAAAAATGCTTTGGAACTTTTGCGCGAATCTTGTTTTGACGGCGAAATAGAAACAATAGGCATTACTCGCGCCTATGCAACAAGACATGGCGAAGGGCCGTTTGTTACCGAAGACTCGGCCATGCGCAATGCATATCTTGGGGAAGATAATCGCAAAAGCGTCTGGCAGGGAAATTTCCGTGAGGGATTTCTTGATCTCGTCGCCCTTCGTTATGCGGTAGAATGCGCGGAAGCATACGGGCATCTTGATTCGGTTGTCGTGACGCATTTGGATGTTTTTGACCGAGTGGAAAAAGTTTTCTATTGCGACGAATATTTGTTCGCCGATGGTCATAAAACAAAAGCGCTTTCACCCCAATATGAACACGACCTTGCTTATCAGGAGGGATTGACCCAATCGTTAGTAACCGCACGTCCGGTATATGCGGGTGCGGCAATGACAGCGGTTGATGCGACCCGCATTATCCAAACATCCCTTTCCGTACCGGTAAAATACGGTTCATATGGACAGACAGAAGGCGATAAATCCCGCGTTTAGGGTCTTTTTTACTTCCCGTGGCCATCGTGCCACGGGATTTTTATATGGTTTGACAAAAATAAAAAATCATTTTTTATTGATTTGCACTTATGTCTACTTTGTGGTAATACGATGGTAGGGATATGTTACTCAACTCTGAAAAAAGGAGAAATAAATGAATAACAAGAACTTTGAAATACAAATTGAAAAAGGTACGCCACCGGTTAATTTCAGATGGCATGCCCGCGGACATATGGGTTTTGAAAACGTCGGTACGATGATTGTTTCCCTTATGGCTGCGAAAAAAATACATAGCGAAACGGAAACTTCCGGTGATGCATCGTCCTCCCCATTGTTTGGAGCGGAAAAAGAAGGCAAACCGAAGGAAACCGACAATACTATCTCCTATGATCCGATAGAGTCGTTCTGCAAACCAAAGATATTTGACGTTAAGATAATTGCCGATACAACCATAGAAGGTGTGACGGCAAACACAAACGAAGAAACAATCTTTGTTGTGAACGCAAAAGATCCCGAAGAGGTTGCGCGCCAGATCGGTCTTGGACCTTCTCGCGTGATAGCGGTTGATGCAACGGCTATAGCCATTGCTGAAATGAAAAAGATTGGCAGTAAAGCGACTTTTCCCAATACGGCGGTTATGGGCGCCTTTATTCACATCTTTCCGTTCATTTCTCCTGAAGAATTGTATGCCGTAATCAAACAGAAATATCGCGGGCGAGGTGAAGAAGTTGTTGACGCCAATATCACTTGCGCAAAGCGGGGATATGAAGAAGCGAAATTCTTTGACGGCCGCGGAACGGATGTGTCAAAAGCGAAAATTGGCGCACCAAAGCTTCTGAGATGGGATGAAATGCTTCCCGGAGCCGCCGTCTATGCAACCGGAAATATGGACGAAAACCATACCGGCTCATGGCGGACAAGCCGTCCGATACGTGTTGATGAAATGAACGCGGAGAAAATTCTTGCGGGCCTGAAGAAAACAAGATGCACAAATTGCATGATATGCGTTGCTTGTTGCCCTGAGGACTGTATCCTTGTTGAGAACGAAAAAGTTGTCGGCATTAATCTTGATTACTGCAAGGGTTGCGGTATCTGCAATGATGTATGTCCATTCGGCGCGATTGGAATAAAGCCCGAAGAAAAAGCAAAAAAAGATGATAAGGAGTAATAGTATGACTAAGAAAAAAATGTGGCAGGTTTTTGAAGCCGATGGCAACACGATGGGTGCGGCCGCGGCGGCTCATGCCGACATAGATGTCGTCTCCGCTTTTCCGATCACTCCATGCACACAGGTACCGGAGAGGATCGGCGATCATATCAAAAGAAAGGAACTTGACGCCGAATGTTTGCGTATGGACGGTGAAGATTCAGCCGGTGCGGCATGTACCGGCAGCAGTCTTGCCGGCGCCAGAACACTTGATGCTACTTCTTCACAGGGTCTGCTTTTCAAAGCGCAAAACTTGTATTGCTGGGCCGGATCTCGGTGTCCGGTTGTGCTTTTAGTTGCGACCCGCGCTATCAATGCTCCGGTCAACATTCATGACGACTTTTCTGATGTCATGTCTCAACGCGATGCCGGACAGCTTATGTTTTTCGCAAAAAATCAGCAGGAAGTGTATGATTTTGCGCTTCTTGGTTTTAAAATTGCGGAAGATTTGCGAATTCAGTTGCCATTTTGGGTGTGTTACAGAGGTTTTAAAGTAAGTCACACGACGACGATCAATAAAATTTTGAGTCCGGACGGACTCAAAGTATTCCGTCCGTGGCTCGGCGTTTACGAACGTCCGCAATCATTGTTGGATTTTGAACATCCTGTTGTTGCGGGCGAAGTCGTTCTCTCTGAACATTACTTGGAAGCAAAATTCGGACAGCATTACGGAATGCGACAAGCGCCTGCGGTAATCAAAGAAGCTGCAAAATATTTTTCCAGACGCTTCTGGAATGTATATTCCGACACGGAAGAATTTATGGTTGACGATGCGGAATACGTGGCGGTTGTCCTTGGGGATGATTTTGGTACGCTCAAGGTTGCCGTGAGGCAGTTGCGTGCGCAAGGAGTAAAGGCCGGCGCGATTCGTATTGTTTCTTATCGTCCTTTCCCGGTGAAAAAGCTTCAAAAACTTTTAGTCGGCAAAAAGGCGGTTGCGGTTCTTGATCAAGCTCTTTCCTCCGGTGCGCCGAGTGCTCCTCTGTGTTCCGATGTTAGAGCCGCACTGTATAACAGTGTTGCAAAAATCCCCGTTCGCGGTATCGTCTATGGTCTTGGCGGAAGAAATTTGGAACCGGAGGAAGTTGTGCAGATTTACGAATCGCTCAAACATCCGAAAAAATGGCTGGGTGAAACCGAACCTTGTTGGATTGGCGTACGCGGCGGGAGTGATAAAATATGACAGAAAAAATACCATTTAAACCCTTAACGCGCGGTTTTGCCGCCTGCAAGGGATGTACGATGACACTGGTAGCGAATGCCATTTTAAGCGGTAAGCCCGACGACACGGATGTCGTTATTGTAATTGCCTCCGGTTGTTTTGTGGTTGCTACGGCAATCTTCCCGCGTACGGCATGGACGATTCCGATGACCCACGTTAATTTTGAAACAGCGGCGTCAGTCGGAAGCGGAATTCTTGCGGCGCATAAAGTGTTAAGGCGTAAGGGCCGATTACCATCGGACATAGCCGCTTTAGCCGCCGGTCTTCAAAGAAGAGGATTGGTCGGACGAAAATTTCGCGTTATCGTCTTCGCAGGCGACGGCGCGACATTTGACATCGGACTCGGTCCGCTCTCCGGAATGTTGGAGCGCGGCGAACCGATTATCTATATTTGTTATGACAATAATGCATATAGTAACACTGGTGAACAAAGTTCCGGCGCCACTCCGTTTCATGCGGTTACCGCAACAACGCCCGGTGGCATGTTGCGATCCGAAAAAGCGGGCGGTAAAGATTTGATGGAATTTACCCTCTCTCATTCGGCAGTAGTGTATGCGGCGCGAACAACCCTGGGACGACACAATCAGCCGAACGATATCAAGGAAAAATCGGCGGCCGCTTTTGCTCACGATACGGGTCCGGTGCTCTTGCATATCATTGCACCATGCCCACGTGGCTGGGGTTTTGAATCGTCAAATGCTTTCACCATTTTGGATCATGCCATTGAAACAGGCGAATGTCCGTTGTATCACGCGGAAAAAGTCGGTCGTGGTCACATCAGGCATCTGGATTATCTGCCGGAACGCTATCTGGGTGGCGTCCTTCATCCGGAGATTCATCCGATTACCGAGTTCTTGGGAAAACAAGACCGGTTTGTGGAATTATTAAAACGACCCGACTGGCTTGCCGATTATCAAGAAGATATTGACTATCGCTGGCTTGGACGTCACGGACTCATTGAAAAATGTGAACCGTACGGTTCATAATGACAAGTGATTAGGTTGTAATAAACAATACTGCGCCCCGGATATTCCGGGGCACTTTTTTGTACAAAAAGCCACACAATGCAAACTCTAGCATATGCCAGAGTTTGCATTGTGTGAATAAAAAAAGCGGTACATTGCTGTACCGCTTCAATATTATTTTTCTTTTGTTAAATATTTTTTCTTCCATTCAGCCATGCTCCGCACTCCATGGTCCGGATCTTTTTTAGAAAGCTCTTCCAATATTGGGATATCTTTCGTCCGAAACACCGACAAATTTCGCACGTCCCAATTTTGCGCGTGGACGGCCAAATCATCATTTCGCTTTTCATCGGTAATGGAAAAAACGGCCGCATAGCGCATATCCCGATTTCCCTTTTTTGCAATCCGCATTTTTACATCTTCGTCCGTTATTCGCTCAAGCGCCGCAAGACAAATGTTGCTGTCGGGACTTTCAATGACTAATCGGGCAAGAAGTTTTTGTTCGGTCATTTTTTTCATGGCGCTGTAACGAACGCACCAACCGCGCGCAAAGATTGCGACGCGAAAAAGATACAACTGATTCGTGAGACGGCAGGTTGCGACGATGCGGGAATCGTAATCCGCGCCGTGTATCGCAATGTTCATGAGCGCTTTTTGGCCGGTGAGCTTCGTCACCATGTCAAGACGAACGTCATAATCCGGACTTTTCTCCGCGAGTAAAGCAACGTGTTTTTGTCGCGTGACACGGGATGAAGCAAGGTGCCTCACCTGCCAGCTCGTGGAATGTACGGCAAGTTCCGTCAGGGTATCCTGATTGGTAATACCGGAAACGGCATAGTGTTCCGCTTCGGTATCGCCGGAGTTTGCAATTTTCGCGAGCGCTGATTGTTTCTTGTTTTTGACAAGCAGTTGAATCGCCGCAAATTTTATATTCCGGTTATCGGTTGCGAATACCAAATCAAGAAGCGTCTCTTCTTGGAATTCGGGACTTCGCTCCGTAATCCGGCGTATTTTTTTATAACCGTGAACCCTCCATTGTCCAGGGTCATCGCGCGACGGTACGGCTTCGCCGTCTATCTCAACTTCAAAGTACGAAGGCTTGTCGGGGCGTACGTATTTCTGAGAATTGAGAGGATGTCCGTCAACGATATGCATTCCGCGACCGCAAGAAATTCCCGGGTCGGGATTCCAATCGGGAGCATAAACAAATTCTCCCATGAGGACGGGATGAGTGAAATGCCTTCTACTCACAAGTTTCCCGCTTTTTTCTTCAAGACATACGTACCACATATATGGTATCCTCCCAAAATGCGTTCAATATTTTTTGAACCACTCAATTGTTTTTTTGCACAAGTCTTCTATTGCACCTTCTTCCGTATAGCCATGGCGCGCGTTGTTAAAGAAAACTATTTCCTTCGGATCTTTTGCGAGAGGAAACATTTTTTCGGCTTCTTCCGCAAAGAAACCCCGTCCTTTTTTTGAAACCGCGAAAAGTGTCGGAATAACGTGGTCTTTAAAAAGTTCTTCATACTGCGTTCTCTTTGATTCGTTAATCATTTCTTCGCCGGTAAATAACGTGTAAACAAAGTTAAACAAATATCCTTTCGGTTCCGGCAATGCGGTTAAACTTTTTATGAGGCATTCCGGCACAAGCGAGCCGTCCCACGATGCTATCGCAGAAATCCCCGCAAGGTTTGCCTTGAGCAGAGAAGGAACACCGAAGCTGTGAGCGGCTACAAAAATTTTCTTCGCGCCGAGTTCCGTTCTCAGGTATGAGAGAACGGTGTTTATATCACGTCCGTTTGAAACAAGCGAGCACTCTGAACTTTTTCTTGCGCGAGACGATGTTCCGAAAAAATTGAACCGAAACGATGAAAAGCCGTTTTTTTCAAAAATTCGCGCCGCCATATACTGCATTACATCGTTCATTTGCCCGCCGAAACCGTGAATAAAAACGACGAGCGGTTTTTTCTTCGGGTTACCGCGTAAAATGCCGTCAATCAGCTTTCCGTCCGGAGTTAATATCCTCATTTCTGTTTCGCGAGTCATTTGACCCCCTTTTTTTAATCTTGTCAAAATCTCTCCGCAGTTATACTATAACTTTAATTGAGATATGTCAAATAAAAAATCCCGCTGATTTCCATCAGCGGGATTGAGTCAAACGACTTATTTTTTTGGTTTAAACATTTCTTTTTCCGGCCATGGCAGTTTTCCTTTCAGCCACTGGTCTATGGCGTACGCGGCG
>Ga0172379_10011309_pt1 | contig 10643 bp, 8 predicted proteins | sample GrowelOW334metaG_FD_119756 | JGI IMG/M metagenome (GOLD analysis project Ga0172379, IMG submission 119756) | Groundwater microbial communities from an aquifer near a municipal landfill in Southern Ontario, Canada - Groundwater well OW334 metaG | ecosystem: Environmental > Aquatic > Deep... | reverse complement strand
GCTATCAGAGTAATTCAATTGGGAATCCACCAGCTTTGCACGGTGTCGCGCGCGAATTTGATATTCTCCTTGGACTGGCTCTTCATTAATCCAATGAATATCCACTAATCTTAAAACATTAGTCCAAAGCGATTCATCGTTTATATCAGTCGTGACATAAACTTCGTTTTTATCCATATCTTTACCGACAACGTAATATGGCAATCCGCCACCCAAATCCAAGCCATGACGCTGACCTAGTGTATAAAAAATCGCTCCGTCATGTCTGCCCAGTGCTTTACCAGTTTTTTTGTCGATAATATCGCCAGGTTTTTGCGTAACATATTGTGATAAAAAGTCACGAATACCAATTTGACCAACAAAACAAATGCCTTGTGAATCTTTTTTGGCTGCCGTAAACAATCCTCGCTTGGTTGCCATTTCACGTACCTGCGGTTTAGTAAATTCGCCAATAGGAAACAAAGTTTTTGCCAATGCTTCGCCCGTTACACGATATAAAAAGTAGGTTTGGTCTTTGTTATCATCAACTGCACGTAACAACTTTCCATCAGCCACTCGCGCGTAATGCCCTGTTGCAATCATGTCGGCGCCGTCTTCTAGTGCAGCTTCCAAAAATAATTTAAACTTTACTTCTTGATTGCACATGACATCGGGGTTTGGCGTGCGACCTTTTTTGTATTCATCGATCATATAGTCCACGACTTTATGCTTGTACTCATTTTCAAAATCAAAGACTTTAAAATCGATACCTAAGTTCACGGCAACACGCTTAGCATCAGCCATATCTTCGGCCCAAGGACACTTCATACCAGGCAAATCTTGCGACCAGTTTTTCATATACACACCCGTCACGTCGTAGCCTTGCTCGACTAATAATGCCGCTGATAGCGACGAGTCAACGCCACCACTCATACCTACATAAACTTTAGTCATACCCAAATCCCCACAATGTAAAAAATAATGATTTTTACAGATTCCGACAATGCCAACCACCAACCGCGCAACGTCGTCCACCACCATAGCGACCAGTCTTTATCCGAACTAACTGGATGATTAATAATCGTTACATTTGTCGTGCGCTTATTAAACTCTAGGCTGGCTCGTCTTTGATGATAGCCAGACGTAACCAAAATAACGCTTTTTACATTAAGTTTTGAAAATATCGTTTGTGCGTTTTCGGCATTCTGTTTGGTCGATTCAGAATACTCATCAATATTAATAGATGATTCTGGCACACCTTCACTGATGGCTATTTCTTTCATAGCTTCGGCATTACTTGGCCCAGATTTATCTTGTGCTGCACCTGAAAATATTAGTTTATCCGACCAACCGTTTTTAAATAATTTTACAGCCTCAAGCGTGCGGGCATTAGTATCACCACCACTAACTGCCACAATCGCGTCAACTTTTTGGCATTTCGCGTTGTCCGACGGCGAAGCTTTGCAACCACTTAAATCATCTGGCTGTAAATACTCGCTTAGACCAAAAATTATTATGGCAAAAACGATTATAATTCCGACAACATATTTTATCATCGGCTGATTCGCCCATATTCTTTTTTGATTTCTTCTATCATGATCTCGCCTGCACGCTTGATATTATCTGCGCTAGACAAATGCCCTAACGTCATGCGAATACTGCCGTCGGCCATCTCAGGGCTCAAACCAATTGCGGTCAAAACGTGCGAACGCGTACCTTTATTTGCCGCGCAAGCGCTACCGGTCGAAACTAAAACACCCCTATTTTCAAGAGCAAAAATCAGTCGTTCGCCGTCTAGTTCGGGAAACGACATGTGCAAATGTCCGCCTAGACGATGCTTTTGATGGCCAGAAACAATAGCATCAGGAAAGGCGTCAGTCAGAGTTTTTTGCAAATTATTTCGCAACTCTTCCAGACGTTTTACCTCATACTGACGATGCTCGCTTGCAAGCTCAAAAGCTTTGGCAAAACCAATCACCCCAGCAACGTTTTCGGTGCCGCTACGAATATTTCGCTCTTGACCACCACCAACTATTTGTGGTGTCAACTTAACGAAACTTGCCGCCCACAACAAACCAACTTGCTTGGGACCATACATCTTGCCAGAGTTCAAAGTCAGCATATCAACACCCAGTCGTGCCACGTTAATATCAATCTGACCAGCGCCTTGTGATGCGTCACAATGCAAATAAATCGGCGCGTTGTCGCCGCGACTTAATCGTGCTTCGCGTTCTTGCCGAACTAATTGCGATATTTCGCGCAGCGGCTGAATAGTTCCTAGCTCATTATTGGCAAGGGCGACAGTAACTAATTGTGTATCGGGTCGAATCGCATCGCGGATTACTTCCGCCGACACAAATCCCCTTTCATCAGCACTAACCAAAGTATGATCGTGTAGTTTTACGCTTTCTAGAACCGCTGGGTGTTCGATATTGGAGGTTACAATGTGACCATCGCAACTATTGACCGCTAGGTTAATTGATTCAGTTGCCCCCGCAGTAATTACAATTTCGCCTGGCCTGCCGCCTATAAGGCTGGCTAATTTGTGTTTCGCCTCTTCATAATCACGCCTGACGCTAACCGCTGGCGCATACGGGCTGGAAGGATTGTAAAAGTTATCACTAAAGTAGGATTGCATAACGCGAACAACCCGCTCGTCCATTGGAGTAGCGGCAGCATGATCAAGATATATCACCTCGTTATTCATTGCTCTTTAATTATAACTTTTATTTGGAGGTTTTGTCTAAAACTGCATCTTTTTTATAGAGGTGTTTCATAACACGTTCGTAATACAGTGACGTGGCTTGCATGAAATTATCGTATTCTTGGCCAATAATATATTCACACTTCAGACTATTTTTTGTGCTGACTTTCAAAACACCCTGTGGGTTTACTTCGTAATGCAAAGTTGTTGAATGTCGATTACCACTGGCATTAGTTAGCTCTTGATAGAAAAACCAGCTGCGCATATTGTCATTAAAAAATTCAATGCGCTCATTTGGACGACCCGTCGAAAACAAACTACCTCCGATTGCACTTTCTTTTCGTTTTAGAGACTCAACCGTAACAACTTCAGGTTTCCAGTCACGACCAAATAACTTCTTGGCAATTGCTTTTATAAAGTTATTTTTATCAACGTTATGCTCTGTTTTTTGCGACAAAACTTCATTTTCACGAGCTTTTGCTAAATTATCAGCATAGCCATACAACTTTGCAGAATCCGGACTGATACTATGCTCGCTGGTTTTTTGGAAAAGACTTTTAATACTGTCCTCGGAAGTCATTTGACTGCTGGGTAGGATTGATTGATTTATCATTGAGTTATGTAGCATAAGTATTACTTTTACCTAGTTGTGCGCTCGGCTATAATCCAAAAAGCGCACGGGCATTCGCAGTTGTTTGAACGGCAATTTCGTTAATCGAAATATTCCGAATCAAACTCTGATGCATTGCAATATTCCTCACAAATGCCGGTTCGTTTATTTTACCACGAAACGGCACTGGTGTCAAGAAGGGCGCATCTGTTTCGAGCAGTATTTTGTCCAATGGCAATGACGCAAACATTTGCTGTTGAGCGGTATCTTTCGTAAATGTACTAAAGCCATTTACGCCAACATATAGACCCCTTTTGATTGCCTCGGCGGCGTTTTCAGGTGAATCAGTAAAACTGTGAACAACGCCACGAATACCGCTAAAATTATCCAAAATCGACCAAAAGTCATCGTATGCTTCGCGTACGTGAAAAATAATCGGTAAATTATGTTTTAATGCCAACTCAACTTGAGCCTGAAAGACCTCAATTTGTTTGTCGCGCGGGCTATGATCATAATGATAATCCAGCCCAATCTCACCGATTGCGACCAGTTTTTTGCTGCCTAGTTGTATCAGTTTTTCCAGTTCATGGCAGCCGTTTTTTGCTTCGTGTGGATGAACACCAATTGCAGCAAACGCCGAATCGGCATGATCTTCGGCAAATTTTATAGCGTCACGCGAACTTTGCTCGTCCGTGCCTACACAAATCATTTGTGTGACACCGGCCGCCATGGCGCGTTTAATCGTCTCGGATGAATCAAGCGAAAAAAGATTGGCATCATGAATATGACAATGAGTATCAACAAGCATTATTTTGCCTTTGGCGCGCTTGGGTCGGGAGTATATTTATAGATTTTTGGAAACAGAACTCCACTGTCAACAACCACACCTGATTCAAATGTCGAATGTATTTTGGCTGCGGTGTCAGGCAAGAACGGCACCAACAAGTCGCCGATTTGTAACAACGCACCTGCCGCATAGGCCAAAACTTCAGTCAAATGCGTCTCGGCATCATTATCTTTGCCAATGCCTTTGGCGATTTCCCACGGTTTGACGTTTTCGATATATTGATTCAGGCTGCGAACCATTAACCACACTTCGTCGATTGCCCGGTTAAACTCAAGGTTATCAATAGCTTCGTGATAAACACTCATGTCATGCTCGCCCTGTGGGGTTTCGCCGATTACACCAGCCTGGTATTTAATTATCATCCCAGAGACGCGCTTGATTAAGTTACCCAAGTCATTGGCAAGTTCGGTATTATAGGCATTTTCAAACTTCTCCCAGGTAAAATCACCGTCGTCCAGCGTTGCAACATGGCGCGAGAAGTAATAGCGGAAGGCCTCTAGGCCGTAGTCATCAATAATTTGATTTGGGTCGACTACGTTGCCGACAGTCTTGCTCATCTTGGCACCGCCAACATTAATATGGCCATGGACTAACAGCTTTTTCGGCAATGGCAAGCCAAGACCCAATAACATCGCAGGCCACAAACCGGCGTGAAATCTCATTATGTCTTTGCCTACGATTTGCACATCGGCTGGCCAATATTCCTGCCAAGTTGGATTATCGGGATAACCCAAGACTGTGATGTAGTTAGCAAGCGCATCCAACCAAACGTACATCACTTGATTTGGATCATTGGGCACTGGCACTCCCCAACTTAGATTCTTTTTTGGCCTGGATATACTGACATCTTGCAGACCATCTTTCATTAATTCTAGGAATTCTTTTTTACGAAACTCTGGAATAATTTTCATTTCATCACTAGTAATCGCTTGCCTGACTTGGTCAGTGAAAGCGCTAGTTTTCAGATAATAATTGTCTTCACTAAGTCGTTGATACGGCTGATTGTGATCAGGGCATACACCATTATTTGCAGTAGCTTCCTTGTCAGAAACAAAAGCTTCACAGCCCACACAATACCAACCTTCGTATGTACTTTTGTATATATATGGTTGCAGTTTTTCCCAAATATATTGGATTGCTTTGACGTGATGCTCGTCAGTTGTGCGGATAAAATCAGTATAGCTGGCGCCGACTTTTTTCATTAGGTTTTCAAAATTAACATATGTTTTGTCGGTATAGCTTTTTGGGTCTAAACCGGCCTCGGCAGCCTTGGCAGCAATTTTGTTGCCGTGTTCGTCAGTACCGACCTGAAAACGCACTTCGTGACCATTTTGCTTTTGGTAACGCGTCCAAATGTCAGCCAACAAGTAATCCATAGCATTGCCAATGTGTGGCGTGCCGTTAACATAAGGAATCGCAGTCGTTATATATAATTTTTTATCCATATCTAATAATATTGTATCAGATATGGCTATCTTTATTTAGTCTGCTCTAATAAGTCGAGTTGCGATTGGACATCAATCTGACCATTAATATCGCCGTCAGCTTTATATTTGGCCAATGCTTCTTCTAATAAAGATTTTGCTTTTGCCTTATCGCTATGAATAAGTTCGACGGCTTCCTGTTTTATATCGGCTGCAGTTTTAACGGTCTGTGTTGTCTGGTTTGTGTCTTTGTCGGTAGATTTTTTGTTAACCAGCGCCAAAACTAATACAGTTCCAAACGCGACTACGATAACGGCAAATACGGCAGCTACAATAAGTAGTATTTTTTTCTTGTTATTTGGTTTATTGTCTGGCATCATATTACTTTTCTTTCTCGCCTTCAAGGCGAATTAATAAACTTGGAAGTTAGCGCTACCATAAAATATACGGACGGTATCAGAGCCGGTTGTGTATGCCGATCCACCTGTTGCACCGAGTGCAGCCGTTGGATAACGAATAATCACAATTCCCGAACCGCCGTTGCCACCGTTCGCGCCGCCACCACCTCCGCCACCGGTATTTGTGCCGCCAGCCGCCCCTGTGCCATTCTGAGCACCATTACCGCCGTGACATTGCCCAGCGCCCCAATATGCGTCAGATCCACCACCGCCACCGCCAGCATAGCAAACACTTGCCCCAGTAATCGAACTATATGCCCCATTACCACCAACCATTTTACCGCCGCAATCTCCGTCTAAAGCACTACCGCCACATTGACCGGCACCACCACCGCCACCGCCAGCCTTTCCGTCAGTCCTATGCTGCCCAAGACCACCATTATATCCATAGGCATATCCAGGCACAGGCCCCGCTCCGCCTGTCGAGTACTGTGTGGTATAACCTCGGTCGTTTGTACTGCCGTCCTTGGCTCCAGCACCGCCGCCACCATTGCCACCATTGCCACCAGCTTCGTTAGTATAGCCGCCCACGCCACCGCCAAAGGCAACGATATCCTGGAAAGCAGAGTTGCCTCCATTTGTCGCGTTAGGCAAGCCCCCACTGCCACCAGTACCGCCGCCGCCAACAGTTACCCAATAGGTTTGGCTAGAGACGCCTTTTGCTGAATGGTATAATACTCCGCCACCACCAGCACCACCGCCCGAAGCCTCACTACTACTTGATCCGCCGCCACCGCCGCCAGCCACTACTAATACTTGCACTGTCGGGTATGGACGATAGTAGCTACCTGAACCAACCGCGCTCCACGGACCCGTCGAATACGGGTCATGGTAACATTGTGTTTTTACTTGCAGGGTATAAGTGTATCCAAATGTCGACGTCGAAAAGCTAGCTGATGTACCAGTCGTATCAATCCAACCCGAATCGTAACCATATGAGGTAGTAAAGTCATATTGGTACCTGGCCAAAGCACCAGTCGGGCACGTTGTTGCGTTCCAGCTGTAGTTGGTAGTTGTCCAATTTGGCGTACTTGCTACTACCGATGGTGTCGCCGGAATCGAAGTAATTGGAAGAATATAATTACCCTCTGAACCTGTAGAACCCGTACTATATAGGGTGCTACTGACGTAACAACGCGCTTGGGCACGATAGCCATATTTATAACCTTGGATTGGCGACTGAGTTGTCGTTTCGCTTGTTGACCAACTACCAAATCCCTGCCAAATACCATCATTAGTGCGACTATCAAAACTATATTGTGGCGTACCCAGCGTGCAAGTCACGGTATTAGCGGTAGCCAAAATATTAGTACTGTCAAATGTAACGGCTACGCCAGGAGCCGATGGCGGATTGACTGGCGAAGTATAGCTTGATTCCTCGCCAACGGTCGGCAAACTGATTAAACTTGAGCTGACATAACACCTTGCGTTAACGCGATAGCCATACTTTATACCTTCATTGACGGTCTGGGTCGAAGTCATATTGACACCCCAATCGGTTGCGACGGCCCATTCGCCATCATTCGTCCGACTTTCGATACTATATTGCGTAGTCCCTGATATACAAGTTACCGGAATAATAGTTGCCAAAACCCCGTCGCCGCCAGCAACAACTGTAACACCAGGCACAGCAGGCGAATCGGCCGCTGACAACAATGCACAAACACCCTCGGATGATTCTTTGTATAGCGCATTATCTATTGAATTGACCAGAGAATCAGTGTTATATCCCCTGATACAATAATCGGTAGAATTAATAACCACGCTGATTACGTTACCGTTTGACGGCGCAAAATTAAGATCTGGGTCAACCCCATCACCTGAATAATATGCCTTTCCGCCATTATGATTTTTTAGCGCATAGTCAGTTTGAATTCCGTCCATTCTTTCGATATCCGACTGAATGCTTACTTCTCGCGCCTTAGACTGTATGCCACCATAGGAAACAATTGAAACGGCCGCCAATATACCAACTATCGTCATAACAACGATAAGTTCGGTTAAAGTAAAGCCCAAGACTAGTTGTTTTTTCGTCTTCATCAAAAACGGAACATATCCTTTAAGAGTATTTTAGCATAAGCAATACAATAAACAACGACGTCCGGTTGGGTTTATTTAGCGTTAGTCTTGTAGCTTGAGGTCATTGACCAAACGCTAGCGCCCGCACTATTTACAGCCTTTACTTTGTAGAAATAGGCCGTACCAGGTTTCAAGCCTGTGCATACACCTTCATTATTAGTTGAGTCAACTGTTGTTGGATTGCTGAATTCTTTATTGACCGAGCATTGTAATGAATAGCTAGTGGCAAATGCAGTTTTATTCCATGTCAGCTTTATCGAATCAGACGAAGCAAAAGCTACTGCAATACCACTTGGCGCTGAAGGCACCGATACATCAGAGCCAGATTCACAATCGCCATTCAAAATATCACTTACCGACTTCGTTGAGTCAACGTGAAACACTATTGAATCGTCTGATGCGCTAGTCGCAGCGACACAGTATGATAAACCGTCAAAACTTCCCCCACCAGTCAATTCAACTTTGTCGGATACAGATAAAAGCCCGTCAATTGACGCTGGATAGCCGCCGTTTTTGCCTTTTTCGTCCTTCATAACCGATACAACTTTGTTTAGCTCTTCTTTGACTAATGATGCAGAAGTGTTTTGCTTAACAAGGTACAGTCCAGCAACCACCAAGGTCGCTACTATAATCAATGCCGCTGCGACACCAGCAACAAGTACAACCTTAGGATTTTTTATTATGTTGGTTGGGATAAATTTTTTCATATTATTCAACTTTAATACCTAATCGCAAATTTTAGAACAATTGATGGCTGAATATTATTGTGCGCGCCATTGCCGCCTTCACTCGCTACACTTGCGGACGCGCTAGGGCCTGATGTTCCACCGCTAAAACCATGTGTATGTGAATTATTAGCTGCGGCCTGCTCGTTTGTCTCGTCGAATGAGTCCGAGGCGTTTGGACCGTTGGTCGTGCCAGAGTACGAATGTCCGTGCCAAGAACTTGCAAATGCACTGCCATGATTATGCGATGGCAACTGCGCCAATGACAAGGCGACTGTCTTGTAGCCGTATTTTTCGCCAACCACATCGAATTCTGCGTCCGATGGATTTCTGTTGACTGCAATACGACCCATAGAGTTTGGCAGATTGAATGTGGTCGATCCATCGCCGACGCCATACGTCGTGCCAATTACAGCGAATAGTTCAGAGTACGTATTGCGCGATACGGCTGAACCGTCCTCTAGCAGATAGCCATCTGGTGCAGATGCCCAATATCCTGATATCGAAGAGCCTTTTTCTGTATGATCTTCGGCTGCAGGAACAGCAAGTGTGTGTTTTATTACCGACAGCTGTACGATTGACGGTTGAATCTCGTTATGACCAGAGCTGCTGCCTTGTGTGTTAACCGAAGCATTGCTGTTTGGTCCACTAGTTGTGCCTGAGTACGTGTGAGTGTGCGACATATTCGGACCCTCTTGCTCGTTAGTCTCGTCCAATGAGTCCTGATCGCTTGGACCGCCTGTCGTACCTGAATACGTGTGAGTGTGGCCGGTACTTGCAAAAGTGCTGCCGTGGTTATGCGATGGCATTTCGGTAGTATTTAGTGAATGGTATTTTTCGCCATACTTTTGACCAACCGTAGCAAACTCGGCATCAGACGAACTTTGGTTTACTACTGCGCGACCCCGGGAATCTGGCAGGTTAAATGTTGTTGAGCCATCCCCGGCACCATAGGTCGTGCCAATTGCGGCAAACAAATCAGAATAGGTGGTTCGCGATACGGCCGAACCGTCCTCGACTAGGTATCCCGTCGGAGCGGTTGTCCAATAGCCCGAAATTGACGTGCCCTGTGGCAATATTGAGTCAGGACCTGTTGCTTCGGTAAACTTAATTGCAAATGTCTGCACGATTGATGGTTGAATATTCTCGTGTCCACTGTTGCTGCCCTGGTACGACATGGCCACTGAATCAGGTCCTGATGTCCACCCCGAACCAGAGTGTGTGTGGCTCATACCAGAAACTGATTGCTCGTTAGTCTCGTCATAAGAGTCTTTGCCGGCAGGGTAATTCAAAGTACTAGTACCAAACGAATAGGAGTGTGCATGGCTGTTGCTGGCGAATGAACTGCCGTGATTATGAGCTGGCATTCCCGCGATTGATAACGAGTGGAGCTTTTCGCCAAATTTCTCGCCAATCGTATCAAACTCGGCGTCAGAAGAATTCTTATTAACAACTGTCCGCCCACGCGAATCCGGCAAGTTAAATGTCGTCGAACCGTCTCCGGCGCCGTATGTTGTACCAATCGCAGCGAACAAATCCTCATAGGTAGTACGTGATACAGCCGAGCCATCCTCTAGCAAATAACCCAGCGGCGCAGTTGTCCAGTAACCAGAGATTGATGTAGCTATAGGCAAGGCATCATATGGATAATAAGTATATTCAAACTCAGTACCTTCCGAAACCGCACTAATCATTGTGTCGCTTGTATAGCAACGTGCATGCGCTTGGTACCCGTATTTTACACCAATGACACCCACTTGCGACGCAGTTGTAGCTATTGACCAATCAGTATATTCAGCCCACGTACCGCCATTTTC
>Ga0172379_10011308_pt1 | contig 10643 bp, 5 predicted proteins | sample GrowelOW334metaG_FD_119756 | JGI IMG/M metagenome (GOLD analysis project Ga0172379, IMG submission 119756) | Groundwater microbial communities from an aquifer near a municipal landfill in Southern Ontario, Canada - Groundwater well OW334 metaG | ecosystem: Environmental > Aquatic > Deep... | reverse complement strand
TCATCATCGCTTGTTGAACCTGGATAGAAATACCTTCTTCTAATTTTCTTCTTGATAAACCGACTTTCTCTTTGTCGATCGTCGCTTGCTCAATTCTGGCACCGCGCCTGAAACCATCAAACAATGTGTAGTTAAGTTGCAAACCAACGAGCAGATTATTCGCCCAGTTATAATTTTTGAAACGAAAGGTGTTTTCTTGTGACTGCCATTGGTACTGACTGAACAAGGCTAACGTAGGATAATATTCAGATTTCTCGATAGTAATATTTTTATCAAGCAGCGATTCTTGAATTGAAAGTTGGTGGACCAACGGACTTTTTGCAACTGCGGTAAGTTCTGTCTCTTCCAAAATATTTCCGGGAATATCTTCAAAGATAAATTCTCCTTTTACTTCTATCGGTGTCTTAATGTTGATCCCAAGAAGATTTTTTAATGCGTTCTTTGTTAATTCCAGATTATTTTCCGTTTGAATTAACAACGGCTGCGTGTTTGCCATCTGCACTTCTGCCCGCAGATTATCATACTCGGATGCAACTCCTTGTTTGTATAAAGCCGAAACGTTTTCAGAGTTCGCTTTTGCAACTTCATAACTTTGTCTGCTTACTTTTACCATCTCTTTCATTAAAAGAACAGTGTAAAAAGTTTTTTTTACGTTCAAACTTATTTCTTGTTTGGTTGCCTTATTTCCCGCTTTTGACATCTGCGCGTATTCATCGGCAATTTTAATGGCGGTGTTTACTTTTTGGCTGTAAATAACCTGAGACAAAGTTATCCCGGCGCTGTAACTGTTTTTTGAACCTATCTCAAACGTTAACGTTTGGTCGGATGGATTGAATGCATTATTTGGCGGAATGAACATTACCGGAAGTTTTATATTCCTTGCGTAACTTGCTGTAAAATCAATTCGCGGATAAGCATTTGAGTATGCTTCATCGATCTGTTCTTCCGCTTTGAGCATATCTTTTTCGGAAATCTTTACATCCCAGTTTTTTTCGAGAGAGATTTTAAGGGCGTCTTTTAAGGTTAAAACGAGTGTGCTGTCTCTGTTTTGCGAAAAGGATTCTTTTTGAATAACAAAAAGAATGAGCAGTGTAAGAAAAATATTTAGAGAAATTCTATTGGTCATTAATTCGATCCTCTAATAGTTCGTTTTTGTGTTTGCGCAATTGAAGTATAAACCGGAGGGATTCCCCTTGTTGAAAGAATATAATTTAAACAGCAAAAGTTTCTCCGGCTTTTGTAGTAAAACTTTCAAAGTACCGGTACTAAAATAGAGAAGTGAACTGGAATATCGAAAAAAAATGGATTAGCGGTTATTAGATAATTTGAGCGGTGGGGTGTCCCCAAATATCCCCGAACGATATTAATATTTTAGAGTAATTGACTTAGTGTGTTGTACCTATCGCTATTGTAATTACCATTTCCGTCGAAAGCGGTTTTATTATATACTCTTGTTAACTTTTTATCCGAACCGATTTGCCTTAATATCTCTACATCGTTTGATATTAATTCTATTTCGGAAAACAAGTTCCATTCGGTTAGTTGGACTATATATTCCGGTTTGTCTCTTTTCGTGTTGTCATTTAACAATTTAAATTTATCTAAAAATGAAGTAGTAGAAATGACATTGATAATATCTAGTATTTCTTCCATCGTGTTTTGTTGACCCGATAGTAAGTCCCACAACTCACTTGCAACCAATGATTCATTTGAAGCAAAGTATTTGTTCATGTTAATTATGGAACCTAAAAATCGTGGTTTATTAAAACTTGTGATGGCTTCATCTGTTGGATTTACCGTCGGATCAAATGGAAACCCGATGTAAAAATTAATTTGCTTTCCGGGGAATAGTCTATATAAAGCCGCTTTCCCTTCAAGTATTTTTTGTTTCTCTCCTCTCATCTCACCGGAATTTGGTTTTACTGTTTTCAATTCAATTGCGGTTATTGCATTTGTATCTTCAAAGAAAACATCTGCTGAGAAATCTATTGAACTAACCAGTGAGGCATTAATATTTTGAAATAGTAAATTATTCTCGGAAGTTAAATCGGGTATGGTTGTTGAGTTACTGAGATTAGTAATAATCTTATTGATGTTGTCCTTTTGCGTCTGCGTTATTTCTAAATTACCCGATTTTTTTGAAGTATATTCTCTCTTTTCTCCATCACATAAATGATGCGCAACATTCTCAAAAAAGGTTTGGCCCAAAGTAGTGTTTAAACCTTGCAGCCAACTGCTTAAACTAATAAAGAAAGGAGTATCTGAAACTTTTCCGTTTAGTTTGTCCGAGAATGCTCTTAGAAAAGACTCATGAAAAGGAGCGTTTCTATTATTAGAAGCATCTTCGGGGAAACTTTCAAACCTGGTTACTAAAGTTTTTATAACCTCAATAGATATTTCTTCTTTTATATTATTGGCTAATTCCATTATCATTTAATATTGTTTGTCTTAATCAGTGTTAATATAATCATGTAAATTCTTCTTGAAATCCTGTGTTATCGGGTTTGAATAAGCTCCCTTAGGTCGATCATAATTACTCTTTTTGAATATTTCAATAACGATATCAATCTTCTCTTTAAAGACATTCTCATTTCGAAGAGCATTTAATAATTTGTCATAACTATTTTCTCTCCTCTGTTCAATCTTTATTGAATAATTCTTGGGATTTTTCAGATAACCTTCATGGAATTGTAAGTCCTCAACCAAGTATCTAAACCCCATAAATATATGATATCTGTATTTATTAAACTCCTTATAGACCTCATTTGTTTGCACTAACTTTTCCCATTTCGTAGAAATCAAACCTGACAAATAATATGGAACAAGAACGTGTTCTTTCTGAAAAAATCTATCTTTATAAAGTAGAACAACCTTACCAATGTTTCCGGCCACTAAATGTGGTAAATCATAAAACATAGCCATAAAACTTTTTAATTGTTCTTTAATTTCAATGATATTATTTCTGCTCAAAACCATGTTTGCATATTGATTTGTACGTCTTTCATAATATATTCCATCATGTCCCCTATTTGCGGAATAAAAGTCTTCGAGCGTTTTTTGAAATTGAGTTATTGCAAATAATTGTTCTTCGGTAAATTTTGATTGGCTGTTAGTAGTTAAAATTATCTCATCTCTCAAATTTTCATCTTTTGTAATAACAACTTTCAATGGAATTAATACATTGTCTATGTTTGGAATATCCTTGCATTCGAATAAAACGTTTGAAGTTTGGCATCCATTGACGATTTGGTAATTCTCTAATATTAATGTGTTACCTTTCCCAGAATTTAGATCTGCAATAACTGTTACACCATTATTTAAGAGAGAAAACTCGTTAAATTTTCCACTATCCAATGTTTTCTTTATACCTTGGTTTATTGGATTGTCAAATCCTAAAAAATCTCTAAGGTTATCATTGAACAAACTTTTTAGCTTAATTTGTCCAGAATCCATTATGAGGTTTCTGAACTCTGAAAAAGGTATGAACCCTATATATGCTTCATCAACATTTGTAATATTATTTAATGGAATCTTATTGTCGAATTTAAACGATGCAATTAATGGGCTGATAGCTTTCTTATGCTTTGAAATCAGAGTCGACTTGTCTACTAATTCTATATCGATTGTGGCAAACAGATTGTATTTCCTCAACTGTTCTATTTTCAATTCCCTAGTAGCGTCCATCGAAGTTTGTTTTTCTTGCTTTTGTCCAAGTGATATGTAGGAACAATGCAACTTTAATTCTCTAATAGTTCCCAATCGTAATAATAACTTCTTATAAATTTCTTTTGAATTTTCGAATTCGACTATATTGTACTTTGGGTTATCACAAAAGAAATCAATAACGACATCCAAAAAGTTACCCAGTTCTGTATCACTAAAGGCTTCACTTGTTTTTGATTGGAAAAAATAAACATCAACCAACAAACTTTGATTTTCAAAATTTTCTATTTCATCGCTGGTCAATATTAGTTTTTCATTTACACAAAAAGCAATAGCGTCAACCCCTTTGGCTTGACCAGTAGAAATATTTTCCAAATCACTTTTCAGTAGATTTCCATTTATTTCCTGACTAAGTATTGAGTAAGCCGCAAAAAATTCAAATTTGTCTGATTCCTTCAAATCTTGTTGGAATCCGAGTTTGTTAATAAAGTTGTCTAAATGAGATTTAGTTATACTATCCATAGTTCATCTTTTTTAAATGAAAAATTATTTCCGAATAAGCACCCTTATCCTTTTCAGTTCGGTTTAGTACGGGTCTTTTGTACTGATTTACGATTTGCATTCCTGCATTTTCTGCAATAGTGGGATACATGTTGTATTTGTCATTTGCAACTAGTAAAACATCATAGTCATCAACTAAATACTTTTTAGCATTATTGAGTACTTCACTTAACCCTTGAATATAACTTTGTTTTGCTTCTCGTCCTTGACCTTTGGATAAGGGACCAATTTCCAATTCATCTTTTCTCTCAAATCCAAAAAGGTCATACGCATAAGCATGTTGTTCGTGGTAATCAATTAAACCAACATAAGGGGGAGAAGAAAATATTCCTTTGATCTTTTGATTGCTTACTAACTTGGCAAACTCCGGATTTTCCTTTTTCAATTCATCTACAATGTCAATCGCTCTGCTATCTCCGGTTAAACAATTCTGAAATGGGGACTTTCTTAATTGATCAAAATCAGCTAATCGTTGCACAGTATCCTTTGAATAAGTTTCCCACCATTTTACAATTGAAAACAATGGCTTACACATTTTACCATGTTTCCCGCAATAATAGGTTGCAGTTATTGGTTCAACTAAGGTAGCAAGGTCGGCGTGAGTAGTTGCCCGGCATGAACGAATTGTTCTGCTGAGTATTACACTAATTATGTTTTTAGTCTCTTTATCTTTTATTTTTTGTATTTCTTCATGTACAAACTGTATTTCATCCCTAACATGCTGCGAATACCATTTGTCAAGGAATGAAACCCTTGATTCCTGGTGGAGTTTAATTCTGTAATCTTTTACAAGTTGATTGTATATGGTTAAAAATAATTTTTCTTTTTCTTCTCCATATTTTTTTTCGTCTATTTCTCTTCGCTTAACCTTGTATTTATACTCCGGGACTGGAAAATATTTATTATTAAATAAATAAAGTTCTCTTAGTAGCTTTTCTTCAAATTCAATAACATGGGAATCTAAAACAAATAATCGTAAAGCTTTTGTAATTCGTTCTATTTCAGTTTGCACTTCGGCTAAGTTGTATTTAGCTACTTTACAATTACCGATCAATGTGTTGAATGCTGAAACATCAATCCCTATTGAGTGAATCCCTAATTCACAGGCTTGTACCATTGTTGTTCCGCTGCCGGCGAAGGGGTCAAGTACGATGTCTCCCTTTTTAAAATAAGTTTCTTTCTTAAATTTGTCGGTGTGTCCATCTAAAAAATATTCAACAAGCTGGGGAATAAATTTCCCTTTGTATGGATGGAGGCGATGAACATGTTTTGTGGTCTCAGCTTCTTTATACTGATCAAAAGAAAGTGTCCAATTTAAATCTTCTCCTAATTGATCCTTCCAATTGTCCTGTCTGAACTTTTTATAGTCTTTGTAATACTCAATGAGTTCTTCTTTTATTATTTGAGTTGATCCATTTTCTCCAACTTTTTTTACTAATCCATATTGAATTAAATAGGCAATATTCGAGGTTGTAACATTTTTATCCAAATGCTCACTCGCCCATTGGCTTGCTTCTTTAATTGATAATAGTTCTGACACTGTATTCTTTTTCCTCTGCAATTACTTTTTAACCGTTTAATTATTATTTATTTCTCTGATTAACCGCATTGACAAACGATTTAATTATCTTATAAAATCTAACTATTTATTTTATAAAAATCTATTCTACTCATTCCCAACCTCCGAAGTTTTATCCATTCGCCTCTCAAACTTCGGAGGTTTTTTCGCTTTCCACTTTTAACTTTCTACTTTCAACTTACCGGAGGAGGTGGAGGCGTATCTTCATCACCGCCGTTATGTCCGCCGCCAAGATTCTTAATTACTCTTGCCGATTTATATGCTTTATAAAAATCGGGATACTTACCTTGCATCCGCAGCATCAAGTTATCAAGTTCATCTTTTAAGATAGCATCTCCTTCTTTAAACAATTCGGTTAGCGAATCCCGCGCGCCCGACTTTTCCGAATAGCTTGTTTTTGTTTCCGCTGTTGCGTTCTTAAAATTTGCAACGGTTTCATTAAATGCTGTTATTTCAGCCTCATCTACACCGTAGGTAACAAGCGCCGCTTTGTTCGCTTCAACAATTTCAAGAACGGTTTTAGCGGTGTTTTCCAAATCGGTGTTGCCCATAACCTTTAAACTCGATTTTGTAAATTTCACAAGAAGTGAAAGTTCGATGTTGTTGGTTTTCCGCGCATAAGAAGCCAACGCCCCTTTTAATGAAAGCAGTGCAGCGGTCAATGCTTTTTCAACTTTATCTTTGGAGGCAACCTTCCCCACCGTCACCGTCCCCAATGCTCTATCTGTTTCCGTGATGTTGTTGATGAGAGTGGTGAAAGCTTCCTGCGAGCCAACGAGTGCAGGCAGTGTAGCTACTGCCGTTTGATTTTTCGCCAAAACAGCTTGAACTGCTTTAAACATTCCCAATTTGTTCTCTTCGATCCGTTTCATACTGACTCCCGATAATTATTGATTATTATTTAATTAATTGAACCTTTTCATTATCCTTCTTAAGAACACACTCACAAGTTTCCCCAAATCACAAATTCATAATCTGATAAACCGGAACCAAATTGAATGAATGGATGCAAGATTGAATGACTGAATGAATAGCAGTCAACCATTCACTTTCATTCATCCATTCGATTATATTATTTAATCAACAAACCATTCTTACTCCTTTGCGCTGTCCGCCGCGGCGGATTTTTGCTTACTATCTCAAAGTCCAACGGTCTCAAAGTCTCATAGTCACAAAGTCCCAACTTCCTAAAGTCCAAACACTTCGTTTTTCGTTCATTTTCGCAGTTTTCTCAACTTTCACTTTATTTTCCACTAATCTCACTTCAGTTTATACCACCCGCACTTGACTTTCTGTCAGTCTCACTTGCAATTCTGTCACACTCGCTTGATTTTTTATCGTAAACACTTTCCATTCTATCGTTCTCACTTTCTTTTCCACCAGAATCACTTCGGTTTTCATCGTCCTCACTCAATTATCCGTTCATCTCACTCCACTTTCGACTGCACACACTTTGTTTTCCGCCATTTCCACTTTTGTTTCCGCGAGAATTACTTCGGTTTCTGCTGAACACAATCTTTAAACTTCAATTCTCATCCGGTTATCCGGAGTTACTCATTACGGAATTGAAAAAGAGATTTTCCTTATTATCAAATCCATTAGCTGATATTTGAAAATGTTTTTGGTTTATATAAATCGTACCGGGGTAAAAAGAAAGATGCGTATTTGAATTGTGAAACTTCCCACACATAAAAATGTATGCCCCGCTCATTAAATAATCCGTAACTACTAAAATTTTTATTGAAATGTGTTTTCCGGAAGAAGAGTATCAGCACTATTTCAATAATTATTATTGAGCTGATTTATAGAAGATGTAAAAAAGTAAGAACCTCCTTATTTTTTTGTTGATCAAAACTAAGATATGATATTTTAAAAAGCAAGTTAAATTTAAACGCCAACAAAAAGTTTTTGATTTTCAGATTTGAAGCCGTAACGGATTGAATTTTTTCTTAATCTTACTCTTAATCATAATCGTAATCCTCCTTAAAACGCAAAATGATCAAGATTACGAACATGATTATGATTAAGAAAATTCTTCTCTCATCTTATTTCTTGAATAATGTAAACTTATACCCTCTCTTCTTTAGAATTGGAATTAACTCATCAAGTTTATCATAAAATTTATCTACTCTCCGGCTGTCCGTTCCGATGTGTGTTAACAAGAGAAAACCGTTCAAGCCATCAGAATCTTTCTTTTCATAATTTAATATTCGCTGCATAATGGTATCGGCGCTCAAATAATTTTTCATATCGGGAGTTGTATAATCTGCATTTGAATAAGTCCCCGGCGAAAAGTTAATAAGCGTGTATCCAACTTCTTCACACCATTTGCTTATATCCGAATTGTACCACTCATACGCTGGAAGAAAGAGTTGATTGGAAGAATTATCTATTCCGAATTTTTTCATTTCAAGCACATTTGCTTTTAGATCATTTAAAAATTCTTCTCTCGTAACCAAAGTTGAATCCCTCTTTTCCCATGAGCAATAAAGAAGATGTTTATCGGAGTGAGCGCCCAAATAATGTCCCTCTTTCTTTAGTTGATTTATTAATCTGGCAAACTTAGGATTGCGATAGAAATTTCCCGTAAAGAAAAACATTCCTTTTACGTTATGTTTTTTCAACGTCCTTAAAATTGTTTCTCCACCGTCGGCAAATTCATCTCCCGTAAAGACCAAATGAATTTCTTTCTTCGCTTTATCACCCCGGATAATTCCGCCAAAACTTTTTTCAACATTCTCTTCAACCGTTACCGCGTTTCCTTCTTTCTGCAAAGAAGAAAAATAATAAGTAAGACTCGCGGTTCCGTCCATTGTAGGTTCGTTGGTTGAGTAATCGCCGTAATCATCGTGGTAAACAACGTAATCGGATTGAAACTCCGCGTATTCATCTTCGCTGTGTAAAGTTATTCCCAACAATCTTTTATAAATTGAACCGTACACCGATCCATCAACCAAACCGCCGTTTATTTTCATTTTATAAATCGCCGAAAAAGCCGAGTGAGGATCATTTGGATAATCTCCATTTTCCGGGAGTCCAACAATCATACTTGTTCCCCAGGGATTACAACCCAAAAGCCAATCACGCATCGCGGCTTCAAGTTTCGCATAACGTTTATCACCGGATACTTCTTCATACAATCGAATTTGCGTTAGCAATGCCGCAACCAAATTATTTGAACACCAGATAAAAGGAACTCCCATCAAAAACGGATTTGTTTTTCCCCTTTGATAAACTTTTTCAATTCCCTCGCGAAGATAGTTTGTGAACTCTTTCTTTGATAATTTTTCTTTTGCAAGAAGGTAATGTCCTAAGTTTATGAACGGATACCATTGATAATGGCGCGCCGTATCGCTTCCCATCCAGGGAGTGGTAGTTTCTTTTCTTCCATACTCAACCGCATCATCCAAATATTTTTTATTCTTTTCTTTTTTATAAAGTTGCATAGCGGCAAGTTCCATATCATCAACGTAATTATCCTCTTCATAAAAATAAGGCGATTTGCACGGCGCCGTTTGGCAGACTCCCGGATATTTTAATCCAAACTCATAAGCTTCTTTTGCTTTTACATTCAGCAGATCAGAAAACTGCGCATAATATTTTCTTAACAACTCCGAGCCAAGCGAAAACGCAGAAGCATATTTAGCCGCTGTAGAAGCGGCTCCGGTTGTTCTGTTTTTATATTTGAAAACTCCCTGCGGTTTACCGGTAACAAAATAAACCGGACGCTCTTTCCCCTTCCCCATTCCATAATCAACCGAATCGAGCGAGGGAAGTTTAAACCCGGCATGGTCTCTATCATCCGCAATTTGATTGAACATCATTTCGTTTCGCGGATTCATTTTTACTAACCAATCAAGTCCCCATTTCGCTTCATCTAAAATATCGGGGATTTCGTTTGCGCCACCATTTCCATCCTTATCATATTTATCTAAAAAAGATTTCGGATTTTGCTGATACGCAAACAGCATTTGATAAACTGCGTTCGCAGAGGTTGTAACATATTGCAGATAATCGGAAGCATCATGCCAGCCACCGATTACATTTATATAAGTGGAATCAAGCATTGGATGATAAATAATAAATCCGTCTCGAGTGTGGCAGGAATCTTTTATAAACGGATTATATCCGCAGCGTTGCTGCCTCATATAGTTTAAAAGCAAATCTGCCGTGCCGTTATAAATGTTACCGGCAATTTTAAAGACTGGGGATTTCACTTCTCCGCATTTTATAAAATAACTGCCGGCTTTTATGAATTTGGAAAAGTTTAATCGATAGGAAGAAGTGAACGGAGCGTAAGCTCCATACGCTTTTACTTCCTTAGAACGGAAAACAACTTCGCCCGTAAGCGCTTCACATATTTCAAATCCGTTGAAATGAATATCTTCTTTACTTACAAGTACCGCAACTTTAGTTGCCCCGGAGAGATAACCGAGTTGGTTTATTCTTATCCAGCTTTTTTGTTGACCGGAAACAGAAACTGAGAACAACAGACAGAGCAGTAGTTGAAAAAGTTTTTTCATTTTTACTTCTCGTTCACTTATTGATAAAATGCTTTCAAAAATTAGCTCATTAACTTCAGTAAGACAAATGATGAATTTTACTTTGCGCATCTTAATCATACATGTCAACCTTTGACTGCATCTTTTTCCTAATCTTAATCGGATTTTCATTTGGATAGAGATTATGATTATGATTCAGCCAAAGGCTGACAAGTACGATTATGAATATGACTATGGCATCACATTGTTCAGTTACGTACAACATTAGTCGGCAAATAATCTTATTTTTGTATTGAATCTATTAACTGTATAAATCATAAAGACATGACTAAATTTTT
>Ga0172379_10011307_pt1 | contig 10644 bp, 10 predicted proteins | sample GrowelOW334metaG_FD_119756 | JGI IMG/M metagenome (GOLD analysis project Ga0172379, IMG submission 119756) | Groundwater microbial communities from an aquifer near a municipal landfill in Southern Ontario, Canada - Groundwater well OW334 metaG | ecosystem: Environmental > Aquatic > Deep... | reverse complement strand
CAGCGCTTCGGCAAAAAGTTTTTTGCTGAAACTTCTTCTGAACTCATCAAATCCCATCCGGTAATATTTTTTTGCCATGATCCAGAAACCGCGGGAGAAAAAATAATCCGACATTTCCGGTAATGAAAAATCCATTTTCAAATACCCTTTTCGTCTGAAAGCTAACACCGCGTTCGGTCCTGCTTCAACTCCGCCGTTTATCATCCGCGTAAAATGAACACCGAGAAAAGGAAACCGCGGATCGGGAACGGGATAAATTAAATTCTTCACCAGATATTTTTTCTCTTCCTTAATTTCGTAATATTCGCCGCGGAACGGAATGATCTGCACTTCGGGATCAACGCCGCAAATCTTTGCAATCTTGTCAGAGTACAAACCTCCGCAATTAACCAAATAAGAAACAGAAAAAGTTTCTTTCGATGTTTCAATTATTAAACGGCTACCTTCTTTTTTTATACCACGAAATTTTGTGTCGAGAAGAATTTCTCCGTTCAGTTCTTTAATTTTTTTTGCGAATGCTTTGGTAACTTCGGTATAATTTACGATACCCGTTTCTCCAACAAACAGCGCATCAATTCCGGCTGCGTAAGGTTCGTAATCTTTTATTTCATCCTTTGGAATTCTTTTTAATTGAGTTAATCCATTTGCTCGCCCGCGACTTTCAAGTTCATCTAATTTTTTGCGTTCATTTTCATCTGTTGCCAGAACAAGTTTTCCGCATCGCTCATATTTTATTTCATTCTCCTCACAAAATTGGTACATCAAGTTTCTCCCTTTAACGCAATTCTGCGCCTTTAAAGAGCCGGGTTTATAATAAAGTCCCGAATGAATAACTCCGCTGTTGTTGCCCGTCTGGTGAGGCGCTAATGAGTTTTCTTCTTCAATTAATAGAAGTTTTAGTTGCGGTTTTTGCCGAAGGAGTTGCATCGCTGTTGCGGTTCCAACGATTCCTCCGCCGATAACAAGAATGTCGTAATTTTGCATAAAGGCTTTTGGATTGACTATTTAGAGAATAATGCATTATATTTGAAACAAAAATAAAGAAATTTTTATATTATCGGGGACCTCGATGTTTGGATTTTTGAAAATGGAAGAAGAAGAAAATATATTTATAGATTTTAAGCAAATACATTTCCTAAAAGAACGTAGAAGAAAAATCATTTTATACGTTGCGGGAGCTATTGCTTTTATTCTTCTTAATGTTGTGCTCTATCAATTGAGCGGATTTTAATCTTAAAAAAAAGCCCATCCCAAACCCTTCCCAAAGGGAAGAGCTTTAGCGCATCAATGGTGAGACATGAAGGGGATTTTTAGCTTACACAATTTTTGAAATATTTAAATGCAAAAAAGTAAAGTATATATTGAGACTTACGGCTGCCAGATGAATTTGGCAGATTCCGAAGTAGTTATGGGAATCCTAAATTCTCAAGGGTATGCAATTACACAAGAGGTTAAAGATGCCGACGTTATTTTACTGAATACTTGCAGTATCCGTGATAATGCCGAGCAAAGAATTTATGGAAGGTTGGGAAATCTTAAAGCTTTAAAAGATAAAAAACCTGCATTAGTTCTCGGAGTTCTCGGCTGTATGGCTGAGCGTTTACGGAAAGACTTAATCGAAGAAAAAAAAGTTGTTGATTTGGTCGTTGGTCCGGACGAATACAGACGTTTGCCTGAATTTATCGATGCAGCTTTTGGTGGAGAAAAAGGAATCGGTGTTAAACTTTCTCGTTCCGAAACTTACGACGACATTCTTCCTTTCCGAGAAGATGGTTTGCACGCATGGTTATCAGTTATGAGGGGTTGCGATAAATTCTGCTCTTTTTGCGTTGTTCCTTTTACCCGCGGAAGGGAACGGAGCAGAAGTCTTGAATCAATTGTAAGTGAAGTGAAGATGCTTTCCTCACGCGGTTTTCGTGAAGTCACTTTACTTGGACAAAATGTAAATTCTTATTTAGATGAAAAAAATGATTTTGCCGATTTACTTGCCGCTGTTGCCGCCGTCGACAAAAAAATGCGGGTTAGATTTTCAACTTCGCATCCACAGGACTTATCCGACAAACTCCTTTACACAATTGCTGAAAATGAAAATCTCTGTAACTACATTCATCTGCCGGTTCAGTCAGGTTCAAATAGAATTTTGGAATTGATGAATCGAACCTATACAATTGAACATTATCTTGGATTGATCGATAAAGCCAGAAAAATTATTCCGAATGTCTCCTTCTCTACAGATATTATCAGCGGTTTCCCGTCTGAAACATATGAAGATCATCTTGCAACGTTAGATGTGATGCAAAAAGTGAAATACGACGGCGCATATATGTTCAAATATTCGCCGCGTGAAGGAACAAAAGCTTTTAAAATGGATGATGATGTTGCTGAAGCGACTAAATCAAAACGTCTGCAGGAAATTATCGATCTGCAACAGCATATTTCTTTTGATGTGAATCAACAACTTTTAGGGAAAAATGAAATTGTTCTTGTGGAAGGTTCAAGTAAAAAATCAGAAGACTTTTTATCCGGAAGAACAGATGGGAATAAAGTAGTAGTTTTCCCTCGCCAGGAGAATATCAGCGAGGGAGACTACATTGAAGTTTCAATCAACCGCGCAACTTCCGGAACATTGTTTGGAACTGTAGTTTCGGTTATAAATAAAAAAGAATCTTCGGCTGTCCGATTGGCATGCTAACAGAGAATAGTGATAAATGTTAAAAGCAATAAAAAATTTTATCTTCTTTACTTCACTTCTTTTCTTTTTCAGTGAAAAATCTTTTTCACAAGAATACAATATTATTCCTCTTCTAAAAAAAGTTGAAGAAGGAAAAAGCGGAGAGGTGAAAGAGGAACTTCAGCCTTTAATTAAGCGCAATCCGGGAGATCCATCTCTGCTTTTCTTGTCTGCTTTGCTCACGGAAGACGGGGCAAAAGCGAATGATAAATATTTAAAAATTGTAAAAACATTTCCCAAATCAAAATATGCCGATGCGGCGCTTTTTAGAATTTACAGCTACTATACTGCAATCGGTGATGAAAAAGAAGCGGCAATCTATCATAATAAATTAAAAACAGAATATCCGAAATCAAACTATCTTCCTTCGACTGCAAAAGTAGCAGTTGAAAATTCCGATGAAATTAAAGCTCCGAAAGCACCTCCTAAAAAAAATGAAGATTATCGTTTCACGATTCAAGTTGGTGCATTCAGCGACGCAAAAAACTCTGAAGCCTTAAAAATTGAACTTGAAGATTCCGGTTATGAAGTAAATATGACAGAAAAAAATGTTGCCGGAACAATTTTTAATGTTTTGTATCTCGGCAAGTTTGAGGATAAAAAATCAGCCGAAATAATTCTCGAAAAAGTAAATAACGATTTTCAACTCAACGGCAGAGTTGTTCCGAAAGAAAAATAATCAGCAGGAAGTTGAGTTGCAGATTATCGGAACAAGTTCAGTTAAAATTTCTCAAAACATCACCTTCTTACTTTACACAACCAATTTATTTCTTATTTTTGCAGAAGTAAACTCCTTATAAATGATGACTATAGAACAACTACAAAAAAAATTCGGAATCGTCGGAAAGTCAAAAGAAATTCATGACTTGATGGATATCATCATTCAAGTTGCGACTTCCGATATCTCTGTTTTAATTTTTGGCGAAAGCGGAGTAGGAAAAGAAGTTTTTGCACGGGCAATTCATAGCGCCAGCCGGCGTGAAGAAAAACCATTGATAAGTGTAAACTGTGGCGCTATTCCGGAAGGAATTTTGGAAAGTGAATTGTTTGGTCACACCAAAGGTTCATTTACCGGCGCAACCGATGCGCGCAAAGGATATTTTGAACTTGCCAACGGCGGAACTTTATTCCTTGATGAAATTGCCGAAATGCCGATTACCACACAAGTAAAACTTCTTAGGGCAATCGAAACGAAAGAGTTTATGCGCATTGGGGCGGAGACACTTACCAAGGTTGATGTTCGTTTTCTTGCTGCAACCAATAAAGATCTGCAAAACGAAGTTGATGCAAAAAGATTTAGGGAAGATTTATTTTTCCGATTAAAAGCAGTAACGATTCACATTCCGCCTCTCCGGAAAAGAAAAATCGATATTTTTGAATTAGTTCATTTCTTTGCAGATAAATTTGCCGAAGAAAATAAAACCGCTAAACCGGTTTTTTCAGACGAAGCTTTAGATTATTTGCACGATTATCCGTGGCCAGGCAATGTACGCGAATTAAAAAACGCGGTTGAAACTTCAATAGCGCTTACAAAAAATGCCAGGATAACAAAAGAGATTTTCGAGCAAATTATTCCAACCCCGAAGTTGGGAACTTCGATGAACTTTCCCGTTGTTACCCGAAAAAGTTCAGAAGAGGTTGAAAGGGAATTCATTTATCGCGCCCTCTTTGAACTGAAGAAAGACATCCTCGACATAAAAGAAATTCTATTACAAAAAGAAAAAGAAAATCTTGAAATAAAAGAGGAGCCAGATGTGGTTCAAAGTTTTGATGAAGCGAGCAAAAAAGCGGTTATCCTTGCTCTTGAAAAAGCAAAAGGAAATAAAAGAATTGCATCTGAAATACTGGGGATCAGCGAGCGAACGTTATACCGAAAAATAAAAGAGTATCACCTTTAAAAAGTTGGCGAAAAGTGAAAAAAACAGATAATTTTTACAAATCAGGATCGTTTCTAAAACCGTTCATTTTGTTGTTTCTCATCGGAATATTCAGTAATTTTGCGGGGTGTTTCGGATGCCCTTATTCATTTTCCGGAGCTTCTGTTGCTCCACATCTTAAAACCATTGCAATTCCTTTTGCCGAAGACCGAAGCGGTTCAGGTGAACCTGGATTGAGAGAACTACTTACTGAAAAATTAACTCAAAAATTTATAGACGATAATAATCTGCAAATTTCTGAAAAAAGCAACGCCGATGCGCTTCTTGAAGTAGTAATTCTGCCGATCTCTGATGTTCCTGCAATTGTTTCTGCCGGTGAAAATGTTGCATCAAGAAGATTGACGATTACGGTGAAAGTTACTTTCAAAGATTTGGTAAAAAGACGAACCGTTTTTGAAAAACAATTCTCTAACTATGGTGATTATTCAGGTGGAATTTCGGAAAGAACTGCAGGCATTCAAGAAGCAATTAATAAAATAAGTGATGATATTCTGTTAGATACGGTGTCAGGTTGGTAATTTAATTTATAGGAGAAGTTATGGATGAGATAGTACTTATCTCATATTTCGTTTCATTGTTCATCTTATTTGTGTTTAGTAGTCACGGATTTTTTATGATCTACTATTACAACAAATACAAAAACGTTAAGCCTGCGGCTAATGTTGATATTAACCCCGATACAAAGGTTACTATTCAACTTCCGTTGTATAATGAATTGTATGTAGTTGAACGTTTAATTGATTCTGTCTGTGAAATTGATTTTCCAAAAGATAGAATGGAAATTCAAGTGCTGGACGATTCAACCGATGAGACCGTAAATTTAGTAGCTCGCAAGGTTGCCGAAAAGGTAGCGCTCGGATTCAACATTCTTCACGTGCGTAGAGAGTTGCGCGAAGGGTTTAAAGCCGGAGCGTTAAAAGAAGGAATGAAAACCGCTACAGGCGAATACATTGCTATTTTTGATGCTGATTTTATTCCCGCAAAAGATTTTTTAAAGAAAACCCTTTCTCATTTCACCGATGAGAAAATCGGGATGGTACAAACCCGCTGGGAACACCTTAACGGCGATTATTCAATTTTAACTAAAGCTCAAGCATTAGCTCTCGATGGACATTTTGTTATCGAACAGAATGTAAGAAACAAAGCCGGATTCTTCATCAACTTCAATGGAACCGGCGGTATCTGGAGAAGAAGCTGTATTGAAGACGCCGGTAACTGGCATGCAGATACGTTAACAGAAGATTTAGATTTAAGTTATCGCGCACAATTAAAAGGATGGAGATTCGTCTTCCTTCGCGATGAAACTTCTCCTGCAGAATTACCATCAGAAATTAATGCGTTAAAAGCTCAGCAATTCCGCTGGACAAAAGGCGCAATTGAAACCGCGAAGAAAATTCTTCCATTAGTTCTTAAATCAAAATTACCGTTGAGAGTAAAACTTCAAGCCACTTTTCATTTAACAAATAACCTGGCGTTCCCGTTTATTCTTTTAGCTGCGATCCTGAATGTTCCTTTAATCTTTATTAAGAACAGCGGTTCGCACGAAGCTTATTTTGCAGTGATGTCAATCTTCATTCTTGCGTTCATCGGTTCTTTTATGTTTTATCTCTATTCACAAAAAGATATTAGAACTGACTGGCGGAAAAAGATCGTACTTTTCCCACTGTTTATGGCGGGAAGTATGGGCTTTGCGGTTAATAATTCACGCGCGGTTATTGAAGGATTGTTGAGCCGCAAAAGTGAATTTGTAAGAACTCCGAAGTTTAAAGTAGTCAATCAAAAAGATTCATGGTCGAACAACAAATACGTGAACAAAAAATTAGAACCATCGGTAATTGTAGAATTGATTATGGCTCTTTACTGTTTAGTTGGAATCGGCTCATCAATTTACTTTTTAGAAATTGCTGCAATTCCGTTCCAGTTGTTATTCTTCATCGGATTTTCTTTCGTCTCGGTAACGTCCATCAGACATGCCTATTCTAAAAAATAGGTTTTAAAGTGGGAAAGACCGCAAAGAATATTTTCGACGAAAAAGTAAGTTTAATTTACGAGTATAATAAAAAATCTCCGTTGTTTGTCAGAGAGGCAAACACGGAGATTTTTGTTAATAACGTAGAGAAAGCCGTTGAAATATTAACTCAGGGTCTTCGTCTTTTTCCCAACTATCCAACTGCTCACATAGTGCTCGCTAAGGCTTTAACAATGCTTGGCCAGTATGACGAAGCGTTAGCTTCCTTTAAAAAAGGATGCGGACTGATCAACTCGGAAACCTCGTATAATTTTTTTGCCGAAGAAGTTGCCGCAAGCAAAAAACTTCGCTCGGCTTTCGGAAAAATTCCTCCACGCCAACCTTTTACTTTTGAAAATGGTTTTGACGAAGAAAAAAGCGCTGCGGATGTTTATGATTCCGAACCATTGATAGTAGAAAATAATTTTGAAGACAGGCTTGATGAAATTGCAGAACAAATAGCGGCGATAAAAATGCCTCCGCCCTCACATCAAACACGAGAAATCGAAAAGGATTCCGACTTTCCTTCCGAGGTAAAAATAGCTTCTGAAACGCTTGCAAAAATTTATGTCGCTCAGGGCGAATTCAATGAAGCTATTGATATGTACAAGCGTTTGATTCCCAAAAATCCGGCAAAAAAAGAATACTTCCTTACACGAATTTCTGAACTTCAAGCCAAGTATAACCTTGACTAACTTCAAAGTTTCACTTTTTATTTTGCTATGAACGTCAAGCAATTCCAAAAATTACCAAAAAAGTTTTACCAACACGATTCTCTTTACGTAGCTGAAAAACTTCCCGGAAAATATCTTGTAAGAAGAGAAAATCAAAAATATTTAGCTGGTAAAATAGTTGAAGTTGAAGCTTACACAGAAAAGGATGATGAGGCGTCTCATTCGTTTAACGGTATAACAAAAAGAAACGAATTGATGTTCGCTTCCGGCGGGAAATTGTACGTTTACTTTATTTACGGAAATCATTTTTGCTGCAACGTTGTGTGCGATAAAGAAGGGATCGGTTCGGCAGTATTAATCCGCGCGCTTGAACCGGTTGAAGGAATCGAATTAATGACGCAAAGAAGATTTCATAACAGTGAAGTTACGCGGAAAGAATTCTTAAATTTGACCAACGGTCCGGGAAAAATTTGCAAAGCATTTGGTATTTCAAAACTTGAGAACGGAACAGATCTCTGCGGCGATGATATTTTTCTTACGGAAGGAGAGAAAGTTCCGAAAAAAAATATTGTATGTACTTCAAGAATTGGAATAAAAAAATCAAAAGATTTACCCCGGCGATTTTATATAAAAGATAATTCTTTTGTTTCTAAAAGATGATCCATCCTAAAAACATATTGTTAGTCCGCACCGACCGAATTGGTGATGTAGTTCTTTCGCTTCCGCTCGCGCAGGCAATTAAAAATAAATATCCCGATTGTAAAGTCACCTTTCTAGTAAAAAACTACACAGTTGATTTAGTAAAAAATCATCCTTTCATTGATGATGTAATTACGCTTGATGAAGTAGATAATGCTCCAACGCTGGTATCAAATGTGCGGAAAATAAAATCAAAAAGATTTGATAGCTGCATCGTCGTTTATCCAACATTCAGAATAGCGTTCATATTGTTTCTTACCGGAATAAAAAACCGCATCGGAACGGGATACCGATCCTATTCTTTCTTCTTTACAAAAAAAATTTATGAACATCGCAAATATGCCGAACGCCATGAACTGCAATACAATTTGAATCTGCTAAAAGTTTTTGGAATAGATAAGCAATTAACTTTTGGTGAAGCGGATTTTCATCTTCAAATCAGTGAAGAAGCGAAGCGCGAGGTTCAAAAGTTTTTTATCGAAAATAAGATTGACGACTCGAAACCACTCGTCATTGTGCATCCGGGCAGTGGCGGTAGCGCCGTTGATTTGCCATTGAACAAAATGAAACAATTAGTGGAAAGACTTTTAACTTTGGATTTTAAAATTTTGATTACAGGCGCCGCCGGTGAAAAAGAAATTTGCCAATCGCTTGTTGTGGATGATAGAACCATAGATGTTGCCGGATTTTTTTCGCTCCCTTCGCTAATTGCTTTAATTGAGCGATCGGCAATCTTTATTTCAAATTCAACCGGACCTTTGCATATTGCGGCTGCTTTAAAAAAATATGTTGTCGGATTTTATCCTAAGATCGATGCTTGTTCGGTGCGCCGCTGGGGACCGTTCACCGAAAAAAAAACTATCTTCGAACCGACGATAAATTGTACCAATTGTACCCGCGAACAATGCGAAAAATTAAACTGCATGGCTTCAATTTCAATTGATGAGGTTTTTGCCGAAATCAAAAAAAATTATATGTTGCTTCAAAAGAACGGAGACTTTTAATGAAAAAATTTCTTTTCCCGATTCTGTTAGGACCTTTGTTATTCCTTCTAATTAACGCGAAGCTTTTTGGACAGAACTCAGGAACTGATTTCAGAAAAATTGAGAATAAAGCTTTTAAAGTTGGTGAAAAATTAACCTTCGACGTAAAGTACGGTTTTGTAACTGCCGGTGTGGCTACTATGCGGATCCCGGAAATAAAAAAAATTACAGGAAGAGATACTTACAAAGTTTTATTCGAAGTGAATTCCGTTCCCAATTTTGATTGGATTTATAAAGTGCGAGACCGCTACGAAACATATATTGATGTGGAGGGAATCTTCCCCTGGCGTTTTGAGCAGCATATCCGTGAAGGAAATTATTCGAGAGATTTCTCCGCTTTTTTCGATCAGCGAAAAGGGAAGGCAAAAACTTCCGGCGGATCGTATGATATTCCAAAATATGTGAACGATATTATTTCGGCTTTTTATTTAGCGCGAACATTCAATTACACGAAAATGAAAACCGGTGAGAAAGTACATCTTCAAAATTTCTATAAAGATAAAGTGTACGATTTAGATGTCCGTTTTCTTGGAAAAGAAAGAATTACCGTCGGCGCCGGAACGTTTGATTGCGTAATGGTTGAACCGTTAGTGCAAGAAGGGGGATTATTCAAAAGCGAAGGAACGATTGTAATTTGGCTTACCAATGATGAATTGAAAGTTCCCGTTAAAGTAAAAACAAGAGTGATTGTTGGAGCAATTGACGCTGAATTGAGCGCCTATGAGGGATTGAATGGAAAAATTCAGGCAAAGAAGTAAATGATGGATAACCTAAATAATCAGGACCCATTAAATAATTCTTCAAATACTTCTCATCCAGAAAAATTAATTGAAGATGTTAAACCTGAATTAACCCCCAAAATATCTCCTGTTAAAGCTGGTTTGATTGGATTAGCTGGTGGATTTTTCTTTTATCAAATTTTCGGCGGTTTGCTTACTGTTTTAATTTTTGGACTCAATTTTGAAAAAGCTGACCCGAATGCTCTTCGCTTGATAACAATGGCGGGTCAAGTTCTTTTCATTCTCTTACCTGCATTGATCTTTTCTAAAATTATTTATGAAGATGTTACAAGGGTTATCCGCTTTCGCTCTGCTCCTTGGATAGAAATCGGATTGTTTACGGTGGGGATTATAGCGTTAACTCCCATTCTTCAAAATTATTTGTACATACAAAATTACTTTTTTGATCAACTTGCAAAACAGAATGGATTTGTTCAGATGATTAAAGAATCGCTCGATTCTTTGGATAAGTTGGTTGAAAGTTCATACGGGAGTCTCTTAAAAATAAACTCAACAATGGATGGAGCCATAGTTATTGCAGTTGTTGCAATTACCCCTGCGGTTTGTGAAGAAGTCATGTTTCGTGGTTATATCCAAAAAAGTTTTGAGCTAAAGTTTAAACCATTTCTTGGCGCTTTGATCACTGCAATATTTTTTGGGATTTATCACTTCAATCCATACGCATTTTTACCACTTACCGCACTTGGTTTCTACCTTGGTTATTCAGCTTATAAAAGTAATTCGATCCTTGTCCCGGTGGTACTTCATTTTAT
>Ga0172379_10011306_pt1 | contig 10644 bp, 9 predicted proteins | sample GrowelOW334metaG_FD_119756 | JGI IMG/M metagenome (GOLD analysis project Ga0172379, IMG submission 119756) | Groundwater microbial communities from an aquifer near a municipal landfill in Southern Ontario, Canada - Groundwater well OW334 metaG | ecosystem: Environmental > Aquatic > Deep... | reverse complement strand
GAGGAAGGAAGCGAGGTCGTGACATTTTGTCACGGACTGAAATTAATGTCTAATGACGGCAAATATTACGAAACCGATTGTGCCGATACCGAAGGCATGTTCCGCATTATCCAGTCCATTCCTTCGCCCAAAGCCGAACCGTTCCCGTTTTTGGAACAGTTGAAAATGAACCGGCCACAAGTTGTAACCGGCTATGAGAAGTAAAATTTGTCAGATAGAAATATTTATATGTCCGATATCATTCCCTTGGAAAGAATTGAAAACAAAATATTATTGATGAGGGGCCTGAAAGTTATGCTGGATCGGGATTTGGCCGAGCTTTATGGCGTGGAAACAAGGGCCATCATTCAAGCAGTGAAAAGAAACAAGATGAGGTTCCCCGATGATTTTATGTTTCAGCTTACCAGAATGGAGGCAGAATATTTGGTATCACAAGATGTAATACCTTTGAGGTCGCAATTTGCGACCTCAAATAATGAAATTGCTAATGATAAAGAAAAAACAGCAAACTTTAAGTCGCAATTTGCGACTTCAAGTTGGGGCGGCAGAAGGAAATTGCCTTATGTTTTTACCGAGCAGGGAGTGGCAATGCTATCCTCGGTGTTAAAGAGCGAACGGGCGATTTTTTCTGTCATTGCGAGAAGCGAATGGAGCGTAGCGGAATGAGCGACGCGGCAATCTCTGGTTAGAAAGAAAAACTATGAAATGCGAAAAATATTATTTTGTATACATTAATACCAATAAATCGCATAATGTATTTTATACAGGGGTAACCAATAATTTACTAAACAGAAACAAAGATCATAAGAATAAAGAAAATAAAAATAGTTTCACGGCCAAATATAATGTTAATAAATTAGTTTATTATGAAACTTTTAACGATGTTTATGGCGCCATTACTAGAGAAAAACAGATTAAAGCCGGTTCCAGAAAAAAGAAAATAGCTTTAATTAACAAAATAAATCCTGTTTGGAAAGATTTGACTCTGAACATGTAAAGCGCTTATTACCAGAGATTGCCGCGCCGCCTTGAGTACAAGGGCGGCTCGCAATGACAATCCAATTATGAAAAACAAGTTTAATGAAATTTTTGTTTGCGGTTCCATCGTTTACGATAGGATCATGAATTTCCCCGGGAAATTTTCCGATCATATTCTGCCGGATAAAATTCATATTTTAAACGTTTCCTTCGCCCTGGACAGGTTAAGCGAAAGCTATGGCGGCACGGCCGGCAATATCGCCTATAATCTGGCTCTCTTAGGCGAAAGACCGAAGCTTTTCGGCGCGGCCGGAACCGATTTTGAAAAATACGCCGACTGGCTAAAGCAGAATGGGGTGGATATTAAAAATGTTAAAATTGATAACGACGGTCTGACCTCTAGCTGCTATATTATGACCGACCGGTCGGACAATCAGATTACCGGATTTTATCCGGGGTCGAAAATGCAACCCCTCTTGCCCTCGTTGTCAGGGAAGAGCTCGCTCGCGATCGTGTCGCCGGACGCAGTTGCCAGAATGATAGAATATGTTAAAATATTTAAACGGTTTAAGACGCCATATATTTTTGACCCGGGCCAGCAGATTACGAGCTTAAGCGCTAAAGAATTAAAGTGGTCGGCCAAAGGCGCTAAGGTTTTGATCGGTAATGATTATGAAATAGAGCTGATTCTAAAGAAAACCGGTTTGAAAATGGCGGCGCTCATAAAAATGGCGGAAATTTTAGTAATTACTAAAGGAGAAAAGGGTTCGGAGATTTATAATCAGGGCCACCGCAGAAGCGGGGCAAGTGAAAAAATTGTCATTCAGCCAGCCAAGCCGAAAAAGGTTTTAGACCCGACCGGGGCCGGCGACTCCTATCGCGCCGGATTTATGAAAGGTCTGATTATGGACTGGCCTCTGGAAAAATGCGGCCGATTGGCCGCGGTAGTCGCGGTTTATACCGTGGAAAAGTACGGCACGCAGACGCACACGTTTAGTTGGGGGGAGCTGGAAAAAAGATACAGGGAGAATTATGGGGAGAAGCTATAATCAAAACTATTAATGACAAATGTCAAAATCCAAATGTCAAACGTAGTTTATTTGAAATTTGTCATTTGTCATTGAATTGACATTTGTCATTTGAAATTTGTCATTTAATAAATAATTTGTTGATTTGTAAAAATTATGAAGTACGACATCAAAGACCTTAAGTTAGCTGAAGGAGGAAAAAAGAGAATTGAGTGGGCCGAAAAGGACATGCCGGTTTTGAACGCGATTAAAATCAGGTTCGCGAAGGAGAAAACGCTAAAGGGCGTCAGACTGGCGGCCTGTTTGCACGTTACTGCCGAAACCGCCAATTTGGTCAGAACTTTAAAAGCCGGCGGAGCCGAAGTTTTGCTTTGCGCTTCCAATCCTTTATCAACCCAGGACGACGTGGCCGCTTCGCTTTATAAAGATTACGGCATCGCGGTGTTCGCCATTCACGGCGAAGATAAAGAAACCTATTATTCTCATTTGCGCGCCGCCCTGGCTTTTAAACCCAATATTACCATGGACGATGGCGCTGATTTGCTGTCGCTTCTGCACACAAAATACAAAGAGCAGGCTGAAAAAGTTTGGGGCAGTATGGAAGAAACCACCACCGGCGTAATCCGCTTGAAAGCGTTAGAAAAAGCCGGCCGGTTGGCCGTGCCGATTATCGCCGTTAACGACGCTAAAACCAAGAACATGTTTGATAATCGCTATGGCACGGGCCAGTCAACGATTGACGGGATCATTCGCGCCACGGATATTTTGATCGCGGGTAAGAACGTGGTCGTGGCCGGCTACGGCTGGTGCGGCCGAGGCTTCGCCGCTCGCGCTCGCGGCATGGGAGCTAAAGTGATAGTCACCGAAGTGGACAAAATCAAGGCCTTAGAAGCGGCCATGGACGGCTTTCAGGTTATGCCCATGAAAGAAGCGTGCCGAGTCGGCGATTTATTCTGCACTTTAACCGGCGATAAAGACGTTTTAAGAGGCGAGCATTTTAAATTGATGAAAGACGGCGCTATGATCGCCAACTCGGGCCATTTTGACGTGGAAATAAATATTCCTGAACTTAAGAAATTAGCCTTAAAAGTTAAACAGGGCGTAAGGAAAAACGTGGATGAATACGTGTTGGGAAAATCCCCCTTACCCCCTTTATTAAGGGGGCAATCAGCCGTCAAGGGGGTAAATAAGAGTATTTATTTATTAGCTGAAGGCAGATTAGTGAATTTGGCCGCGGCCGAAGGCCATCCGGCCTCGGTTATGGACATGAGTTTCGCCACCCAGGGTTTGGCGTCCGAGTATGTGGCGAAAAATTACAAAAAGTTAGATAAAAAAGTATATAACGTGCCGGTTGAAATTGAAAACTGGGTGGCCGGATTGAAGCTTAAGTCCATGGGCATAAGCATAGATAAGCTGACGCCCGAGCAGGAGAAGTATTTAAGTTCATGGGAAGTCGGAACGTAGCTTTATATGTCATTGCGAGGGAGCGTTAGCGACCGAAGCAATCTCACGAACGGTGAAGAATAGCTATAATATAATAGTGGCGAGATTTAATGGAATATAGATATACGTGAGATTGCCGCGTCGGCCGAGTACGGCCTCCTCGCAATGACAATTGCGCGATATTGCTTTATCTCCACCAGAAAGAGTTGTGATATAGAGATTATTTAAGTATTAATAATTAATAAAAAGCATTCTTAGTTGTTTGAATTTTAATCTTTGTCGTTTTGGGCTTTTAGAATTTAGAAGCTCTGGGAAAATGTTTTTATAATATTTTTTTCCCGCTTAAATGGATTTTAGGGAGCGGGTAAAACGACTAAGACGGAAATTACCTTACATCTAAAAATGCCAAAAGAAAATTATGCCGGAGAAAAATGTCAGGCTTATCACTTCGGAGTCGGTCACCGAAGGCCACCCTGATAAGGTTTGTGATCAGATCAGCGACGGTATTTACGACGCCATGCTAAAAGTTGACCCCATGAGCCGGAGCGCAGTGGAAACTTTCTGCACGACAGGCTTGGTCGTGGTGGGCGGCGAAGTGACGACTAAAGCCTACGTGCAGGTTGATAAAGTCGTGCGCGAAGTTTTAAGAGGCATCGGTTATAATAAACCGGAAGCCGGTTTTTGCTGCACCGACATCGGCGTCCTGGTTTCCATCCATGAGCAGAGCCCGGATATCGCCCAGGGAGTTGACGAGGGCAAGGGCGAGTCTAAAGAGCAGGGCGCGGGCGATCAGGGCCTGATGGTCGGCTACGCCACCAACGAAACCCCGGAATTAATGCCCTTGCCGATCACTTTAGCTCATAAGTTAACCCAAAAATTAAGCGAGGTCAGAAAGATCGGCTTGCTGCCGTATCTAAGGCCAGACGGCAAGAGCCAGGTTACGATTGAATATCATGACGGCAAAGCGGTCAGGGCGGAAACCGTGGTTATCGCCGCGCATCACAGCGAATCAGTTAGTCTGGAAAAATTAAGAGCCGATATTAAGAAGGAAGTGATTGAACCGGTTATGGGCAGTCTCTTAGATGATAAGACGAAATATTTTATCAACGCCACCGGTAAATTTACTCTGGGCGGTCCGGCGGCCGATACGGGCCTGACCGGCCGGAAAATAATCGTTGATACTTACGGCGGAGCCGTGCCTCATGGCGGCGGAGCCTTTTCCGGAAAAGACTTAACCAAGGTTGATCGGAGCGGCGCCTATATGGCGAGATACGTGGCGAAGAACGTCGTGGCTTCAGGTCTGGCTGATAGATGCTTACTGCAGGTGGCTTACGCCATCGGCGTGGCTCAGCCGGTCGGAATTTATATTGATACTTACGGGACCAATAAAATTTCCGAAACCAGGATCTTGGAGTTGATTAATAAGCACTTTAACTTCAAGCCTAAGCAAATAATTGACGCGCTTGATCTGCGCCGGCCGATTTATCAGAAAACCGCGGCTTACGGCCATTTCGGCAGGGAAGACAAGGATTTTACCTGGGAAAAGACGGACAAAGCGGAGATATTAAGGCAAGAAGGGAAACTGTAGGAAATAATTTTCAATTGCTTAATTTTCAAATATCTAAAAAGTATAAATTGGAAATTAAGTCATTGAATCATTGAAAATTGATTAAAAATTAGAAATTTAAAATTGAAAATTTTGATAGCATGATTATGCAGAAATTGTTCAAGATGGAAAAACAATGGGTCTTAGGCGCGCTCTCTATAATGGCGGCCGCTCTGCTTTGGAGTCTGGACGGAATTTTTATTAGGCCTAAATTTTACGCCTTGCCGGCCGGTTTGGTGGTTTTTCTGGAGCATGCTCTGGGTTTTATCGTGTTGAGCCCGTTTTTGTTTTTAGGCTGGAGACGGATCAAGCTGCTGAAAAGGAAGGAGTGGCTGGCGATTTTGTGGGTCTGTTTTTTCGGCGGCGCCTTAGGCACCCTGATGATAACGGAAGCTTTTTTTTCGGCGATTGATGGAGAAGTAACTTTCGCCACCGTGGTGATACTTCAGAAACTTCAGCCGGTTTTCGCCCTGATTATGGCCAGGCTGATTTTAGGCGAGCGCCTGAAGAAATCATTTTACTCCTGGGCCATAGTCGCCATCGCGGCCGCTTATTTTTTGGCTTTCGGCAAAACCGGTTTAGGGGAAGTCAATTTATTCCATCACGCGGCTTTCTACGCGGTGATCGCCGCTTTCGCTTTCGGCTCGTCAACCGTCTTTGGCAAGCGCGTCGTCAATCATCTTGATTATAAATCCGCCGCGGTTCTGCGTTTCGGTATCACCGGCATAATCATGTTCTTTTATTCCTGGTTTACCGGCGACTTGTTTAAGATCGCTTCGGTTGGCGCGAGCTACTGGCAGTACTTGGTTTTAATCGTCTTTACCAGCGGCGCCGCGGCCATGTTCATATATTATTACGGCTTGAAAAGAGTTACAGCCTCGGCTTCCACCATTCTGGAATTGTTTTGGCCGTTTTCCGCCATCGTCCTGGATTATTTTATCAACCATAATGTCCTAAGTCCGATCCAGCTAATCGCCAGCTTGGTTTTGCTCTTGGCCTTTTTTAAGATTGTGGCTCGGGAATCAGCGCCCAAGTTTGAATTTACGGCTAAAGTTAGAAAAGGCAGCGGCCGGGGAGCCGGGCTCGGCTTTCCCACCCTGAATCTGGATCGTCCGGAAATGGACATAAATTATGGCATATATTTAGTGGAAAGCCAAATTAATGGTAAAATGTATAGAGGGCTCCTGCACTTCGGCCAAAAAGAAACTTTTAATGAGCCGGCTTCTTTGGAGTTGTATATCAGAGAGCGAATTGAGGGTTTGGATAATAAAGAAATAAAAATTAAAGAAATTAAAAAAATTAGAGAAGTGAAGAAATTCGCGAACGCCGAAGAACTGACGAGGCAAATGATTGGAGACGCGAAAGAATTGGAGAAATAGACACGAAGGAAACGAATAGATAACGAAAGATACGAATGATATCAATAATTTAGCAATGTGTTTCGTTTTTTTCGTTTTTTATTCGTTTTATTAGTGTTTACGCCCATGCTTGGTTATCTCAAAAAATTTAATAGCTTATCGGCTGAATTAAGAGAAAAAGTTTCCAATCCCGAGGCGATGGCGACGATTGAAAATCTGGAGCGGAAGTATCGTCTGCCTCTGGCGGCTTTGGTTATGAGAGTGATGGTTAAAGAAATCGCTTTGAACGATTTGGTTTTATTTTTGCGCGATAATAATTTGACCGAAACAGAAGCCGGCGGTTTAGCCGGAGAATTAAAAGATAAAATATTTTTTTCCGTAAAGAATTATTTGTCGCCGGCAGAATCCGGCCGGTCCATCGTCTTGGCAAGTCCGAAGCCGGCGGCCGCCGCCCAGACAGCAGCGGAAAAACGGTTAAGCCCGCTCAAGCCGCCGGTTAAAACCGCGGCCGCGCCGGTCAGCCGGCCTTCGGGCAAGGGCGCCGGTTTTTTCTTCTCGCCGGAAGACGAGAAGGAAATCAGGGAACTAACCAAGAAAATCGGTTTGGCGGAAAAAACCGAAATCTCGGCGGAAAAAATTGAAGCTGAACTGGAAAAGATCGTCAACCGCGCCCAGATTAATTTCGGTTCGGCGAATTTAGCCGATAGATTTAAAGAGATTTTAAGAACCTATTTGCGCGGCATCAGGAACCGGCTGGACACGGAATTAACTCTGACCAAATCTTTTACTAACGGCGGTTTGAGTTTTGATAAAGTTTCAGCCCAGAAGGTAATGGCCCTGGCCGGCAAAGTCTTGAACCCGGAGGTTGACTTAGCCGACGAGCTGGCAGGCCTGCCTGCGCCAAGGCTCCGGCAGGCAAGCGAGGCGATTAAGCCTGTTTCTAAAATTAATATTCCCGAGTTGGGAAAAGGCTCCTTCAAGAAACTCGGGGCAAGCGAAAGTGGAAGAGAAAAAACCGCGATCGGGCGAGACGCGCCTTATGATTTTTCAAAATTAGCTAAAGCGGTTAAAACTCCGGCCGCGGTATCGTCCAGCCCGTCCGCCGTGGTTAAACCAAAACCTCAATTTGAAGAATTGGAGCTTGAATTGGCTCCCCTAACTCCGGCCCTTCTTCCTGCCTCGCCTGCCTACCGGACAGGCAGGCCGGACAAGCAGGTTGTTGCGCCAGCTAAACCAAAACCGTTCGTTCCGGCACCCCAAGAGAATAAGCCGCCAGTGAAAAAGGAAAATAAGATTATAGAACCGAGACCGAAAGCGGATTTACCTGATCACGGCGCCGCAGACGAGGTGGCTGACGCCGGCCAGATGCCGTTAATCAGACGACGGTTTGAAGCGGAAAATTTAAGTCGCAGCCAAAAAGTTAAGGTTGAAGACGTTAAATATATACCGAGGGTGATGAGCCCGCTGGATGAAATAAAATATTTGGATTTAGTGAATTTCCGCCGGCTGGATAAAGATCCATCCGCGGCTGCGGAAAAAATCAAAGCGAAAATCAGTTTGTTGGAAGAGGAAAGCTACGGTAAAAAGCTGGAAGCGATTAAACTATGGCGGGTAAGCCCGGTTAACCGGCTATATTTGGAAATCGGCCGTTCCAGCATTGGCGGAAACAAGCCGGTTGATGTTATAATAGAAGAAAGAAAAATCGCCGGCCGCGATTATTTAACCGCGGCTGAATTTAAGGCGATAATGGATCTTAATAAAAGTTTGCGTTTTTAAAACACGAAAATAACGAATAGAACACGAAAGAAACGAAAAGCATAATTGAATACGTAAAATAATTCGTGGTTTTCGTTTGTAATTCGTTTCTTTCGTGTCTCCTAATATGCAGCAATTCATCGTGCCGCAATTTATTGACGTTGAAGATAAGATCATCGGCCCAATTACCACCAGGCAATTTATCATTCTTCTGGCCGGGTTTTTACTTATCGGCATTTCCTATAAAATTTTTGATTTCGCCCTGTTCGTTACTTTCGGATTGATCATGCTCGCCATAACCGGCACGATCGCTTTTCTAAAAATAAACGGCCGGCCGTTCCATTATTTTATTTTAAATTTATTTCAGACCATGAAAAGGCCGAAATTAAGGATTTGGTATTATGTTACCAATAGTTTTGATTATAATATAGAAAAGCCTAATTCGGCGCCGTCGGCTAAAGCCGCGCCGGAAAAACGTTATTCCACCTCCCGCCTAGCCGAGCTGTCGTTAATCGTGGATACCAAGGGAGCGTATCAGGGAGAAACTAATGGAGGGGAGATTAATGTGGAGAGATGATAAAAAATGTAAAATGTAAATCTCAAAGTTGAAAATGCTAGCTCCGCTAGCACCCCGCATTTGCGGGGTCATTGCAGAGCAATGACAATGCAAAGTGTAAAATTTCTAATTGCTCTAATTACTAATTAACCTAATCAAATCCCAATGATCAATTTCTAAATTTGATTTATTAGTCATTAGAAATTGAGCTATTGGTTAGAAATTAGATCAATTAGACATTAGAAATTAATAATTTTTAATTTTAAACTGTCATTTTCCATTTTGACTTTTTCACTTTCAACTTTCTATGGCCAACAAATTAGCCAAAAATAAAATCACCGTTTCCACCCAGCAATATCTGGATATAGCAGAATTCCGCGAAGACACCGTTATCATGCGCGACGGGACTTTACGCGCGGTTTTACTCGCGGCCAGTATTAATTTCGCCTTGAAAAGCGAGGAAGAGCAGAACGCCATTATCGCCGCCTATGTCGGTTTTTTGAATAATATTGATTTTCCTTTGCAGATTGTCATCCAGTCGCGCGAGTTGAATATTGATAATTATCTGACTTTTTTAAAGCAGAAAGAAAAAGAGCAGACCAACGATTTATTGAAATTGCAAACCACCGAATATCTTCAGTACGTTACCGAGCTGATTTCTCTTGGTAAAATCATGAGCAAGCGGTTTTATGTCGTGGTGTCCTATAATCCCTTGTCGGACAAGCAGAAGGGCTTTTTCTCAAAAATAATAGATTCGCTTAAGCCGGCTTCGCTGATTAAAATGAAAGAAGAGAAGTTCATGAAAAGACGATCAGAATTAACTAGGCGGACGGAAAACGTCATCGGCGGTCTGGCTTCCATCGGCATAAACTCCCTGCCCTTGGACACGCAAAGTCTGATAGAATTATTTTATAATACCTACAATCCGGAAACATCAGCCAATCAAAAATTGGTTGATGTCAGCCAGATTAGAGTAGCCGAGTAGAAGTTAGAATTTAGAAGATAGCAGTTAGGAATAATGAATTATTATTTATTTATCCTATATTCTATTTACATATGTTTGACCCAGCGCAAGTAAAACAACAAGAAGCGGCCGAACTTAAGGCAAGTCTTTCGGCGGCCAAGAAAACGCAGGCGCAGGCTGAAGCCACGCCGGCCTTGACCCGCGAGCTCGTGGAAGAGGAAAAATCCTACCGCCGCGGCGCCTTAACGATTAAAGATTTGATCGCTCCGGCTTCGCTTGAGATAAACTCAAACTTTTTAAAGCTGGGCTCAAAATTCGTCCGGACAATTTTCGTGATTAATTATCCGCGCTATATCAACGTCGGCTGGTTCGCCCCGATTATAAATTTAAATTCCACTTTTGATATCGCCATGTTTTTCTACCCGGTGGACAGCGCGGTGATCTTAAAACAACTGAAGAATAAAGTCGGCAATCTGGAAGCCCAGATAATTTCTGATTCGGAAAAGGGCGCGGCCAGAGACCCGCTAAGGGAAACCGCTTTAAGGGATATTGAATCCTTGCGCGACGCCCTGACCCAGGGTATAGAAAAATTTTTTCAGTTCGCTTTGTATGTCACGATTTATACTTCCTCCAAAGAAGAACTGGATAAACTATCGGACGAAGTGGAAAATATTTTCGGTTCGCGGCTGGTTTTTTCCAAGCGGGTTTTCTACCAGGCCGAACAGGGCTTTAATTCCACCCTGCCCTTAGCCAACGACGAACTCTATATCGCTTTCAACATGAACACTTCGCCGGTGGCCTCGTCTTTTCCTTTTATCTCCTCGGAATTGACCAGTGATAGCGGCATCCTCTACGGGATCAACCGCCATAATAACAGCTTGATTTTATTTGACCGCTTTAGCCTGCAAAATGCCAACAGCGTGGTTTTCGCGACTTCGGGCGCGGGCAAGAGCTAT
>Ga0172379_10011305_pt1 | contig 10646 bp, 11 predicted proteins | sample GrowelOW334metaG_FD_119756 | JGI IMG/M metagenome (GOLD analysis project Ga0172379, IMG submission 119756) | Groundwater microbial communities from an aquifer near a municipal landfill in Southern Ontario, Canada - Groundwater well OW334 metaG | ecosystem: Environmental > Aquatic > Deep... | reverse complement strand
TTGTCACACCTCCTATCGGCGGTGAATTGCCGATTACCGGTGGTGAGAATACGATTATGACGATTTTGACCATAATCTCCGGCGGTCTCGCTGGTGTTTATGCCAAGTATCGCAATCTACTCGCTGCTAAGATTTGGTAAGAAAAATGAAAAAACGCTCTGACAATTGTCGGAGCGTTTTTTTGTGCAGTAATACCCCCTCCCCTTTGAACGTTTCTCCCCCTGCCCGAGGGGGAGTTAGAGGGGGTGGGAGGAGGGGTTGGGGGTGGTGAAAGTACACAGTTAGGCCTGTAATTGTATTCTCACCCCACCTAACCTCCCCTCGGAGAGGGGAGGGAATGCTCGCAATGACAAGCTGATTATGTTAAAATTAACTTATGAATTTGAAGAAACGTCTCGAAGAATTGAGACAAATCCTAAAGATCGATCCTAAGTTGACGCGGATCAAAGAAATCGAGGATGAGATGCGTCAGCCTGATTTTTGGTTGGACGAAAAAAGATCGACAGAAATCAGTAAAGAACTGAAAAATCTCCAGGACGAAACGAAACAATTTACCGATATTGCTGATATCGCCGACATCTCAAACGAGGCAGAGCTGGAAGTACTTCGAGCTGATATTGATAAGCTGGAAACATTGGCGCTGTTTTCTCAGAAATACGACAAGCACAATGCGATTTTGAATTTCTACGCTGGTGCCGGTGGTGTCGATGCGCAGGACTGGACACAAATGCTGTTGAGAATGTATTTACGTTGGGCGGAAAAGGAAGATGGCAAGACGACGATTATCGACCAATCGATCGGGACAGAGGCGGGGATCAAGAGCGCCACGGTCGAAGTCGATCTGCCATACGCATACGGCAAGCTTCGTGGTGAGTCTGGTGTCCATAGACTGGTGCGTCAGTCGCCATTTAATGCCAAGGGCTTGCGTCAGACCTCTTTTGCTCTCGTCGAAGTATTGCCGGCGATCGAGGCTGAATCAGAGCTAAAAATCGATCCTGCAGAGATCAGGCTCGATGTCTTTCGTGCTGGCGGTCATGGCGGTCAATCCGTCAATACGACAGACTCTGCAGTCCGGATCACCTACATCCCGACCGGTATCGTCGTCACTTGTCAGAACGAACGAAGCCAGCTCCAAAACAAAGAAACGGCGATGAAAGTCCTGCGGTCTCGGTTGGCCCAGTTGTTGTCTGCACAGCACAAGGAAAGAATAGACGAACTTCGCGGTGATTATTCATCTCCGGAGTGGGGGAATCAGATCCGCTCGTATGTCTTGCATCCATACAAGATGGTCAAGGATCATCGAACCGATTTCGAATCACCAAATCCGGAGGCGATCTTAAATGGCGAACTGGACGGATTTATCGAGGCAGAGCTGAAGAAAATGAATCAGGAATAATGATTCTAGCCCGGTTGTCATTTCGACCCTCGCCGAAGGCGAAGTTGGAGAAATCTTTTATGATAAAGACCTATTACGTTTATATTATGGCGAGTCATAACGGTGTAATCTATATCGGAATGACGAATGACCTAAATCGGAGAGTAGCCGAACATAAGTCTGACTTGATAGATGGGTTCACAAAGAAATACAAATGTCACCGCTTAGTGTATTTTGAATCCTCAAATGATGTTAAACTTGTGCTAGAAAGAGAAAAACAATTGAAAAGATGGAATAGATCTAAAAAGTTAGAATTAATTAAATCAAATAATCCAACACTGAAAGATCTCTCCGCCCTCCGATAACTATCGGAGGAGTCGAGATGACAAGGTATTTATGTCTGCAGTTGCACAATTTTTTTCGAAATTAGCCCATACTGTGGCGACTAATTCTCATTTTAACCTGCATTCTGATCTGGGCCATCTTTTTCTGATGATTGTTCTCGTCGTCGCGATATCGGGAATGGTCAATTTTTTACTCGTAAATTCTGTTTTCGGTCCGAGCTATCGTGTCTTCGTTGCTCCAGGCATAGTTGTGCATGAATTTTCTCACGCTATAATTTGTTTTCTGACCGGGGCAAAAATTACCAAGATTTCCCTTTTCGACAAGCAAGGCGGCAGTGTCACACATCAGCCGTCAAAATTACCGATCATCGGACCCTTACTAATTTCTTTTGCGCCATTTTTTTTCGGCACCGCTCTGATCGTTCTATTTGCTCATTGGCTCGGGATCAAGACGACAGAGATGACCACTTTTCAATTTAGTTTTGCGAGCATATCTTCATACATTGTCACACTTTTTCATCGAATAAATTTTGCCGATTGGCGCAACATTTTTATCCTCTATCTGGCTCTTTCGGTCGCCGTGACGATGACGCCGAGCCGACAGGACATTTTGAACGTCGCTATTTTACTCATTTTCATCACGGCAATTTCCTTTTATCTTTTTCAGGTCAGACATCTCAGTCTAAATCTCGCTTTCTTGCCGATCGAAAAAATAACCATTTTAGTCTCGACGGTGATTATTTTATTGATTTTAGCACTTGTTTTGAGTATTGTTATTTTTGGAGTCAGCAAAATTTTTAAGAAATAAGACCCATAGGACGTATAAGTCAGATAAGTCCTATGACAAGGAGAAACTATGGTGGATTTTAGCAAGATGAAAGATCTGTACGAGTTGCAAAAGAAGGCTCGTGCGGTTCAGAAAGAATTGAAAGATGTCGAAGTCGAGGCCTCGAGCAATGATGGTTGGGTGACAGTCGTCTTCAACGGTGAACAGCATATGACAGAGGTAAGTTTGGCCGAGGAGGCGCTTCGTCCAGAAAACAAGAGAGAGCTGGAAAAGGATCTGAAAAACACCATTTCTCAAGCAATATCACGCGCTCAAGCGGTGGCTGCAGAGAAAATGAAGGACGTCGCGGGCGGACTGGGGATACCAGGCCTGTAGGCCTTCACGAACGGATAACGAATTTGTCTAAATGACGAATAACCAATAGACAAATAATTAGTCGATCCGTCATTAGTTATTTAGAACATTAGTCATCCATTTGTGTCATGAAATTAATTGTTGGTCTTGGCAATCCGGGAAAAAAATACGAAGGCACTCGTCACAATGCCGGTTTTATGTTTGTCGATAAACTGGCCGAGGAACTGGGATCTGAAATGGGGACGTTTCTCCCCGGAGAGAAGCGTCCCCATTTCGCGAATCAAGATAAATTCAAATCCGAAATACTTGAGGTCACTTGTAAAGGCGAAAAATTTGTTCTAGTCAAACCGCAAACATATATGAATTTATCCGGCACAGCAGTACAAAAAATTATGAAGTATTACGATCTCACACCTGATGAATTGATCGTTGTCTCTGATGATGTTGATATTACTGTCGGTCAAGCTCGGATCAGACACGATGGCAGTAGCGGTGGGCAAAAAGGTTTACAAAATGTGATCGATATTTTGGGCTCCGATCAGTTTGTAAGAATTAGAATTGGGATTGAGTCAGAATCGACACAATCAGATCGGCTTGAAACTGCTGATTTTGTCTTGTCAAAGTTTTCCAAAGACGAATTGAATATTGTTGATAAAACGATAAATCAGTTAATCGAATACACACTGCCTTTTCTCGAAAAAAACGAAAAAATTCCGGCACATACGCTGAGTGTTGAATCATAAGTTTTACACTCTTCCTCCCCTCTGCGAGGGGAGGCTAGGTGGGGTGAAAATCAGTTGTGATTTCTTTTGTTTCACCACCCCTAGCCCCTCCTCGGGGAGGAGGGGAAATCACCATTGAAAAATAGGGTTAATCGTGCTATAAATAGTTCTTAGTTCAAATAACAGTGGGAGCCTGCATTATTAAATTAATGGGCGCTCGAACCACAAAAGGAGAAAAATGCGAAATGAAATGAAGTCTCCAGCCAAAGGCGGACAAGCTGCCTTTGGCGGAGCGAAGAAGGACACTAAAAAAACGGCGAAAGTCGACCCTACTACGCCAAGGCTACGCGGGGAGAGCGAAGAGATCGAAAAAGTAGCGGGCGAGGAGACAGAAGAAATCTCTGAAACCGAGCTGGTAAAACAGGCTGAGGAGCGTGAAAAAGAGCGCAAGGAAGCTGCTGATCTCGAACGCAAAGAAGCAAAGAAAGCTGAAAAAGAAGCTGAGAAGGCAGAAAAAGAGGAGCGAGCCGCTATCCGAGTGACGAAGAGAGTCAAGCCGCTTCATGGCAAGAAGTATCGGAAACTAGCTGAGAAGATTGAAAAAGACAAAGAATATCCGGTTTCTGAGGCAATTGCGCTGGCGATAGAGACAAATCCAGTCAAGTTTGATGCGACTGTCGAGATGCATGTCAAGGTGAGCGTCAAGGAAAAAAATATTCGCGGGATGGTCGTCCTGCCTGGTGGCGTGACGAAAGAGAAGAAAGTTCTCGAGGTCAGCGAGGCAAATGTTGACGAAATTATTGTCAAAGTCAAAGCGAACAAAATTGATTTTGACATCATGATTGCTGATATGAAGGTAATGCCAAAGTTGGCTTCACTCGCCAAGGTGCTCGGTCCGAAAGGCTTGATGCCATCGCCAAAGGCTGGTACAGTCGTCGATGATGTCAAGAAGGCTGCGGCTGAGCTACGTGGTGGCAAAGTCGAGTATCGAGCTGATAAGAACAATATTGTCAATATGGCGATTGGACGCATTTCTTTCGGCGCGGAGAAAATCCACGAAAATTACGTTGCTATTCTCGATAAATTGCCAAAACGAATTGAATCGATCCATCTCTCAACTTCGATGGGGCCAGGGATCCGAGTCGCAAGGAAATAACGACTCGGAAAATCAGAATTTCTAATTTCTAATTCCTGCCTCGCCGGACTTCGGCGAGCTCAGTCGAGTCGCAGGCAGGTCTAATAAAATCACAAAGTTCAAAATCCCAATTTTCTATTCTCCAAGCTACCGCCCAAGCTGTCATTTCGACCCTATGAGCTTTGCGAATAGTCGGAGAAATCTTTTAAAATAATCAAGAAGAGTTACTATTGTAAGATCCCTCGGCTCCACGGAGTTTACCCTGAGCTTGCCGAATGGGTTCTGCTCGGGATGACAAAATTATGATGTGGGCGATAGGTTGCAATTTTAACTCTTGACGTGAGGCTGGTATTTTGCTAGATTTAGACTGTTCCAAAGACCACTAGCGTTGCCGAGAGGTAAGTAAGACTCGTGCAGGAAGAAGTTCATAAAGTTTATAAGGTTAAAAGTTTATAAAGTTTATTGGATGTTTTCCTGCGCTTGTCGCAGGTTTTTTGTTCCCCTTGGGTACAACCTTTCCGTGGCTCTTTGAGCGAAGTAGAGTGAGTCAACATAATTCTTAATTCTTTATTCTTAATTCCGGAGTACAAATGGCTAAGACAAGAACAAAAAAAGAAGAGATAGTTTCCAAGCTCGACGCTCAGCTAGCTGAGGCCAAAACTGCCGTTCTGGTCAGCTACAAAGGGATGAAGGTAAACGAGACTGAAGAGTTACGGAATATCTTGCGTGAAAAAGGCGTTTCTTTCAATGTGGCAAAAAACACATTGGTAAAAATTGCTTTGACCAAGCAAGGTATCGAGTTTGATAAAACAATCTTTGAGAAACCGGTTGCTATTGCTTTCGCCAATTCTGACGAGGTGGTTGCTGCCAAAGAGATCGCTCTTTATGCCAAGAAAAACGAAGCTTTAGAGATTCTTGGTGGCATCCTTGAAAATAAAATGATTGATGCTGCCATGGTTTCGCAACTTGCTTCTCTGCCATCGCGTGAACAATTGCTAGCAAAGATGGTCGGCTCAATCTCAGCGCCGCTTTCCGGTATGGTCAATGTGATGGCCGGAAATTTGAGAGGATTGGTCAATGTGCTGAAAGCAGCTGCTGAAAAGTAGTAAGTAATAAGTGAATAAGTTGTAAGTTGCATGTTATAAATATTTAAATTAGTTTAAGGAGATCAAATGACTGATGAAGAAAAAAAGGACGAGACTCCGGTAGAAGCCGAAGTTGAAACCAAAGAGGAAGCTAAGGAAGTTGTTGAGGTTAAAGAGGAAAAAGTTGAGGAAAAGAAAGAAACCAAAGATGTTCCTGCTAAATTCAAGGATTTGGTTGGAAGTATCGAGAAATTAACGGTTCTCGAGCTCGCTGAGCTAGTCAAGATTTTGGAAGACAAATTTGGCGTCTCTGCCGCTGCTCCGGTAGCAATGATGGGTGCTGCTCCTGCAGCTGGCGGTGCCGAACCAGTCGAGGAAAAAACAGCCTTTGATGTTGTTTTGACATCATCTGGTGCACAGAAAATCGCCGTTATCAAGGCTGTGCGCGAGATCAAGCCTGATCTTGGTTTGAAAGAAGCCAAAGATCTAGTTGATGCCGCACCAAAAGATATCTTGAAGGGTGCCAAAAAAGAAGATGCTGAAAATGCCAAGGCCAAGCTTGAAGCCGCCGGCGCAACTGTTGAAATGAAATAAATTCGTATAACGTATTTCGTATTAGGTATTACGGACCAAGATTGCCCCATGTGGGCTTTTTTGGTATGTTGTAATAATGCCAAAATCCGAATTACAAATGTCAAATAAAAAACTAAATTTCAAAAATCAAAATGACAAATATTTGGCATTTTTGCATTTATTTTTTGACATTTATTTTGAAATTAGAAATTAGGATTTAGAAATTAGCTCATGTTTACTCTCGAAAAAAAGTTATCAAATGGCACTAGGGTTGGCTATCTGAACACTCCCCACGGCTGTGTCCACACTCCTTTTTTTATGCCTGTTGGCACTGTCGGCAGTGTCAAAGCGATGATGCCTGCGGAATTACGCGCTATGGGAGCTGAGATCATACTTAGTAATACTTATCATCTCTATCTGCGTCCCGGGGAGAAAAACATCAAGAAGCTTGGCGGATTGCATAAATTTATGAATTGGGATGGTCCGATCCTGACTGACTCTGGCGGTTACCAGGTTTTTAGCTTGGGAAAGGTAAATTACCATGATTCCTCACTCCTCCCTTCATCGAGGGGAGGTAGGGTGGGGTGTGAGACAAAAGAACAACTAAATAACGTTGCTGTTCTCACCACCCCCAACCCCTCCTCGGAGAGGAGGGGAGAGAGTTTGGTCAAAATTACTGAAGATGGAGTTGAATTTCAATCACACCTCGACGGCAGTAAACATTTCTTTACTCCGGAAAAGGTGATCGATATCCAGCTTGATCTTGGCGTCGATATCTTGATGCCACTCGACGTCTGCCCGAGCGGTAAAGCCAGCAGACAGGAGGTTGAGGAGGCGGTGCGCTTGACGACAGAGTGGGCAAAGAGAGCAAAGATTCATTTTGACAGACGAGTCGCAAGTACCGAGTACCCCACTTCGCTCTTCGAGCTACGAGGGGCAGGCCGAGTACCGAGTAATCGCCCACTGTTACACGGAATAGTCCAGGGTGGTTTGTATGAAGATTTGAGAAGAAAATCAACCGCGGAATTGATCGCACTTGATTTTGATGGCTACTCGGTCGGTGGGCTGGCAGTTGACTTCGAAACTCGCGATATGTGGAAGATCGTGAAGCTGATGGGGGAGATCTTGCCGGAGGACAAACAGCGTTATCTGATGGGTGTCGGTACGCCAGACGATATAATCAAGGCGACTCGACTGGGTATGGATATGTTTGACTGTGTCCTGCCGACACGACTAGCACGGCACGGATCAGTCTATGTCAGGAAGACTGATGACGAAGTATTAAACAGAAAGACTGAAGACAAAGGACTAAAGACGAAGGCTGAAAACACACAGCTTGTCATCTCGAGTGAAGCGGAGCGGCGTCGAGAGATCTTATACCAAAAGATTTCTCCACCCTCTGATAATTATCGGAGGAGTCGAAATGACAAGGATAATCAATTCGAGCTAATAAATTTATTCAAAAGCGAATATCGCCTAGACGAAAAACCAATTGATGAAAATTGTGGCTGTGAAGCGTGTCGAGGAAATTTTCCGAAGATCTCGCCGAAGCTAAATGCGAAGGCGGACAGAGGGGGATTCAGCCGCGCCTATATCTCACATCTCCTGCGCTGCAACGAAATCCTCGGCATGCGACTGACGACGATGCATAATCTTTGGCAGTACCTGAATTTAATGATAACTATCCGTGCTGGAGAATAGTAATTTCTTGACACCGGCTTACTAGATAGGAGACAATAGTGTCGAACAATTCACTTGTTATTTGGAGGAAAAATGTCACCAATCACACCGATCGGAGAATATAAGGACAGTGTTCCTGATGATGAAACCGTAAACGATAAGGATCTTCGTGCAGGGATGGAGACCGTTTCTCGCTCTGACACTGAAAGCTATCGCCAGGAACAGATCGAAGCGAAAATGGCCGATCCCGGTTTCTTCAGTTTTGCCAGTGCGAGAGCCGAGGCTGATGGAGGTAATGTTACTGAGTATGTTGCTGACACTGGTGCAGAGATAATTGTTCAACTCGCTGAGCAGTATGATGCTAAGGTCAAACCAATCGTCGCAAAATTTGTTGATTTTTCGGGTAAGGAATTTTTTAACAAGATAAAACTTCTCCAAGGCAAAGATCGTGTACAGGCTGAAGGGGCGATTCTCTCTCACCTTGGCAAAGAAGCTGCCAAGGATATAGATGCTTTCAATCAGAAATATACGGAACTTTTTAATCGTTTTGAGCAAAGAACCGCAGAAATTAAACAGTTACGTGGGAAATTGGAACAAAAGTACGGTACAAGTAAAAACAGCGATCTTGTCAAGATAGCTGGTGAACAAGAAGCTTGGGCTACAAAACATGAGTCTGCTCAGGACGACAATGACAAGATGGGTGCTATGGCGAAACAGCATCTGAATTCAGGCAAGATGCAGCGATTTGCAAAAGGATTGAGGTCGCGGCTAAGGCAGCTTCCCGGGATGGCTCGTATCATAAGTGAAGATACTCGAGGTGAACGCGCAGAAGATGCAGCCCGAGATGAGAACAACGAAAAACTAGATGAAGAAATTACCAAGCTTCGTGCTAGGAGTGCTGAGATAAAGTCAGACCTAGCTACAAAGAACGGTCTCGAAGCCGACATAGATGTCACAAGGCGAGATATTTTTGGTGAACTAGAGAGCCTTGACGAACTTAGAGATGTTCTAATGAAGGCAACTGAATCAGCTCTTACTAGCGCTGACGGATTTGATGCGGATAGTGCTGCACAATCACTAGATGCTATGAATGGCGTCTGGCGTGAGGGATTGGATGATACGGCCGACGCAACAATGAAGGGGATGTTGAAAATAGTGTATGAAAGAGTTGTCGAAGAATCAACTCCGGAGGATTCTGCCAGGGCTATCAATCCAAGCAAGATGAAAGAGTTTAATCGCTTTGTCTCAGCCAATATTTCAAATCCTTCCGCGATCAAAGCCATGAAAGAAGTGATTGATGAAAAAATACCAAGGGGTAGTAAATCAGCTGACATCATGCGTACGCCAAAAGGGGCACAATTAGCGTTGATGCGACGTCGTGTCGAAGCGCTTGGTTAATTAATTTGGAGGTTAGATGGCAAATTTAGATTCCACAAAATTTAATCAGCTTTTATCTGAAGGTAAAACAGAAGAAGCGAAACAGTTGCTTCGAGACTTCATCGATAGTGAGTGGACAAAGGATGATGATGGCGAGTATTATGTTGGCTTGATTACTGAATATATCAACAAAGCTGACGCCATCAACGAAGTTTATTTAGATGAATTAAAAAACATATCTCGTCAACTACAAGAGTTAGATGACATTTCTAATGTTACTGAGAAAAATGCTGCTTTGGGTAAAATTCGCGACGATATTGCCAAGCTCTAATTAGCCAAAATACTAAAATATAAAAAACTTTGTCGAGACTACTTGACAAAGTTTTTTTATCGTGTTACAATGCGAAGTTCTGTGGTTAGACTTCACTCACCACATCGGAGGGTGAGGAGGCGGCCTCAGGAGGCGCGTCGAAGACGCAAAGAAAACAGACTAAAGACAAAAGTCTAAAGACCAATGTTTGAGATCGGGTTTATCACATTTAGTACTTATCACCAGTCTTTCGTCGTTGGTCTAGAAAAAATCTACGCTAAAGTTCTGGTGTTCGTTGGCTCCCCTCCGCCTCCGAACGCCAGAACTTTGGCGCAGATAGAAACGGATAAATTGCGCCAGAGAAGGCGCCAACTAAATATCAGGCGATAGTGTCCTGTGTAGTCATTCTTGGTCTTCGGGTCGAGACTATGGGTTCCCCCTCCACCCGTAGCGACTATACAGGACGTTGTCGCCTGTTTCTAAAACAGGGACAAAGTAGAACCTTAAAAATGTATAAATGGGTAAACATCTCGAGCAAGTAGCTGTCAAATATTGACCATTACTTGCTCGAGATGAGCCCGTAAAAGTCAGGTCAACTGACTCCGGAAATTGTTTCCGGACGGTGAGCGCCTGCGCCGCCAGGCGCAAGGAAGCTGAAACAGATGAAGACCAGCATCAGTTGGCTCGTCAGCGCCTTGGTGGCGCTGTGTCTCGTGATTGCTCCGGTGTTCGCCGAAGGCTCCGTGCCGACGGCGAAGCCGGAGGTGACGATCACGACCGTGTCGCCCGAACGGGAGGCGTTCGACGCCGCCCGCGAGAGCGGGGACGTCGCGGCGATGCAGGCGGCGTTGGCCGCCGGCCGCGGCCAGCAGGTCGCTGCCGTCCCGACCGTGGATTACTCGGG
>Ga0172379_10011304_pt1 | contig 10646 bp, 8 predicted proteins | sample GrowelOW334metaG_FD_119756 | JGI IMG/M metagenome (GOLD analysis project Ga0172379, IMG submission 119756) | Groundwater microbial communities from an aquifer near a municipal landfill in Southern Ontario, Canada - Groundwater well OW334 metaG | ecosystem: Environmental > Aquatic > Deep... | reverse complement strand
TTTGTCGGTTGAATTATCGTCCACAACAACAATTTCGTTGATTGTTTTAACTTCTTTTAACCAACCCCAATACTCCCCTACTCTGTCCTCTTCATTTTTCGTTAATAGTATTATGGAGATCACCTATTTTGAAAATAATTAATAATTTAGTTTCAATAATAAATATATATTTTAGTATTTGGCCTAGTATACCTTTAAAATGCTTTCTAAAGTAATAATCGCGAGAGGTGTACCAGTATTTATGAATAATACCGTAATTATTGTGACTACTATATCCACCTATATGAATTATCTGGGAACGGGGATCAAAATAAGTTTCATAATCATTCTGCTCTACTATCGAACCAAAGTCTAAATCTTCAAGATATAAAAAATAATTTGTATCAAAAAATATTTTATTAATATCTTTTCGGATAAGCATGAAAGCGCCACAAACGCTGTGTACTTTAATTGGTTTTGTTACTTTATTATTTGACTCAATCCAAAATTTTTTGCTGAAGATATTATTACTAAATATTTTTTTAAGTACTGTAAATTCAAATATTGTAGTTAAAAAACTAGGTTTATTTGTTGCTGAAAAACGTGTTTTCTTGTCTAATCCATATATTTTACCTCCTACAACACCAATTTTTGGATTATTTTTAAGTAAATTGATAGCGTTTATTATGGAGTTATCAAAAAAACATGAATCTGGGTTGACCAATAAAATATATTTATTTTTCGATGCTTTAAGCCCGTAGTTGACAGCTTTTGAAAACCCTATATTTTTTTTATTAATAATGCAGGTAGTTTTCGCTTTAAGTTTTTTGCTTATTATTAGGTCTTTAATATCTGTTGAATTATTATCGATAATTATTATTTCATTAATTAAAGGATAAAGATATTTTTGTACAGATTTTAGTAACTTGTTTAATTTGTTCGTTGAGTTGTAGTTAACAGAGAGCAAAGTAACTGATTCCATATTTTTTCTCTACAATGTAAACGAGCTTTGAATTGTTACATGGTTCGCATATAGGTACTTTTGGAAGTCAAAAAAAGTAGAGCGTATTTTGTCTACTCCGCCCAGGGTTCTTTCGGCATCGTCGATGGCGTTGTATTTTAGCTTTAATAAATCAGGAATCTTCCATTCGTCCAACTCTTCCACACCCTTATCAATATATTTGGATAAAACAAAATTGATAAATTCTTTTTGTTTATCGTCTAAGCCCTCCATGATTTTATTTTGGGCCTCCGCCACTCTTTTGTTTCGGCTGATCGGTTGAGTGGCAAAGGAAACATAGGACAAGACATCAAACAGATCACTATCCTCGGCGTTAATTAATTTTTGCAAAGATGTTAATTCTTCCTTGCCATATCCTAAATTTTCAATCTGTTCTAAAAAGTTCTTTCGAGTCAATGGATTAGACCAAATTTTTCTTAATTCGTCTTCATTTTTGAAGAAATCGGGCAGGGCACCAAACATATTATTCATAAAATCTTCGGCTGATAGCGGTTTGCCGTCGGCTCCCCAAAACGAGGTTGACATCATATGTTGAATTTCTCGTTCTTTGCCATCCCGTAGTTTAATTTTTATTTTCTTTTTGGGAGGTTCATCACAGATACAGGGATCTTGATTACAAACAGGGCATAATTTTTTTGTCGGTTTAACACAAACACAGGGTTTTTGTCTGCAAACGGAGCAAACTTTAGGTGGTAATGGCTCACAGATACAAGGGTCTTGGCCGCATTTTTTACATAATTCCAAGATTGGTTCTCCGTCCCATTCTGGATCAGAGAAGTGTTTGTAAGCGTCGACAAAATCATAAATGGTGAAATAATCCTTGCCGTCAAAAATACGAGTACCACGGCCAACAATTTGCTTAAATTCAATCATTGATTTAACAGGACGAAGAAGGACAATGTTGCGAACATTACGGGCGTCGACACCAGTCGAGAGTTTTTGGGAGGTGGTGAGAATGGTGGGAATAGTTTTTTCGTTATCCTGAAGAAAATCCCTCAAAAATTGTTCTCCCCTTGCCCCTTCATTCGCAGTGACTCTGGCGCAATAGTTAGTATTTGGATTTTTCTTGTGCATATTGACCAAATCCCGAATGATGGCGGCATGGGTTTGATTGGCGCAGAAGATAATTGTTTTTTCGTTTTGGTTAATGTCATCCATCATTATTTGCACCCGTTTGTTTTCCCTTTCAATTATTTCAATCCGCTTATTAAAATCTTCCTCAAGGTATAGTTTGCCTCTTTCCACTTCCCCTTCTGTCACTTCATCGTCGGGAGTATAAACATAATCGTCAATCGTCGTCTTGATTCTTTTGGCTTTGAAAGGGGTCAGAAATCCGTCGTTAATACCTTCCTTTAGGGAATATATATAAACAGGTTCGCCAAAATATTGGTATGTGTCAATGTTGTCTTTTCGTTTTGGAGTAGCAGTCAATCCCAATTGAACCGCAGGCGAAAAATATTCTAAAATTCCCCTCCAGCTACTTTCATCACGGGCCCCGCCACGATGACATTCATCGATGATGATGAAATCGAAAAAGTCTACGGGGTAATCACCAAAATATGGGGTATTGTCGGCTCCGCTCAAAAAGGTTTGAAAGATGGTGAAGAAAATACTGCCATTGGTGGGCACACTACCCTTCTTTTTAATATCTGAGGGATTGATTCTGACTAAGGCGTCTTCGGGAAAAGCATTAAATCCGTTAAAAGCTTGGTTGGCTAAAATATTTCTGTCGGCTAAAAATAAAATGCGGGGACGACGGACACCGTCACGAGATAAATTCCAGCGGGATTGAAATAATTTCCAAGCTATTTGAAAGGCAATAAAGGTTTTACCTGTACCTGTAGCCAATGTGAGCAAAATTCGATTTTTTTGATTGGCCACGGCTTTCAGGGCTTTGTTGACGGCAATTTCTTGATAATAATATGGTGGCTTGGTGCCGCCATAATCTTCAAACGGGATTTGAGAGAATTTTAATCGCCATTCGTTTTGATCAGCATAAGTACTATTCCATAGTTCCTCTGGCGTCGGGAAGTTGTCAACATAGCTCTCCTGTCCCGTTTTCAGACAAATTTCATAAATCCGTTTACCGTTGGTTGCATAGGTAAAATCAATTTTTAGTTTGGTAGCGTATGCTTTGGCTTGGGTAACTCCTTCGGTTGCTTCTAATTCTTCTGACTTAGCTTCAATAACAGCTAATTTTTGATTTTTATAAATCAAAACATAATCGGCAATATCTGGCTTGAGTCTACCGCCACCTGGTTGAATCCTCCCAAAGGTTATATGATGTTCCCGTAGTACTTTTGACTCTGCTACTTCTCCCCAGCCGCTGGCTCTTAGTTGTGGATCAATCAATTCTGCCCTAGTTTCTGACTCATTCATTGAAGTATTATAGCTCACTAACAATATACTTTTTTACAATAAACCCGCTAAATTTTGATAGCTGACTAGCCTCAACATTGAAGCCATTTTTGATGAAAAATCTTTTTCTAGCCTTCATTGGCTCCCTCTCCTCATCTTTTTGAAGATCCCCCACAATATAGTCGATACCATTTTCCAGGGCTATTTTATTAAAAATTGACATAATTTGATTTCCTGCCCCCTTACTTCTAAATTTTTTATTTAGACAAATATCCATGATTTCCATAATTCCTACACACCTTCCATCTATTAACTCGCAATAATAAAAATCCACAAAACAAACTTCAATGATTTTAGATGCATAAAATTTATAAATATATTGCCTGTTTACTTTTGCAACTTCAAAGCCAAAGATGCGCAGTCTATCGCTAATACTGTTTTGTGACTCCTTATCAATCTTTTTATAAGCTCCAATTCTACACGGTTCAAATTCAATCTTTTCCTGCCCCCACCACTTTTTGATAGCTAGCGGGTAGGTTTCATCGATCTTTAGTTCCATCACTTACAGTTCACCACTAAAAGCTTTGTTCAAAATTGATTTTTTGAGTTCGTCCAGTGCGGCCATTTTTTTTTGGTAAATTGTTTTTACCTTTTTAGTTTCCTTTGAAAGATAATTAAGTTTTTCCACTATCGCTCCCTGTTCTTTCACTGAGGGGAACTGAAAAAGTTCATTTTCAAAGGTAGCCAAATTTATATTTTTTTGGGCGGCACCTTTTCCTTTGGCTTGAATTACACTTCTAAACGACTGAAGCAGATATTCGATAAAATCTGAATTGGTTTCATTCGGATTTGGTACTATGCCGATGATACTGTCAGGGAAACAGGCTTCAAAACCTAAAATTCCAGTTTCAGCGATATTTGCGGCTATAGTTATGCACACTGTACCTTTAGGCCACAACTTACTTTGAGCCATACCAACATCATTATATGTTTGTGTATATTTATCGATGATATGGGAAGAATTCCTAACATCGCCAGTTTGGATAAACGGATATTGACCGTCAAATAATCTTTTGTCGTTTCTTGGGCGATGCTTAGATTTTCCTCGACCAAACACATCAGCCACTTCCTTGAGAGTTTTTCTTTTCCAGCTATCTTTCGGACTAATTAAGATACTAGCTAGATATGAATTAAACAATGAGTCGACATTATTTAGGTTTCTTTCTGCTGCTGCTCTAGCCTTATTGATCGACTCAAATGCTGAGTCGAGGATTTTGACAATGCGGAGTTGATCGTCTTTATTTTCAGGATAACTGATTTTCACATCATTTTTTAGTGTGTTTCGTGATAATTCTATTTGGCCGCCGCAGCCATCGCCCAGTTTTTCAATCTCTTTCTCAATACTGACCAAACAATAACCAAAAAAGTTTTCATCAAAAATACCTCTTATCGGTCTCAATATGGTCACATGAGAATCGACAGTGGCTTGGACGGGTAGTTCTTTGACTAGTGCCACCCTGCCAAGAGTACCTGTGCCCGTGGAATTAACCAAACCATCGCCAATTTGAATAAGTTTTTCTTCTGATACCTTTTTGCTTTTACAGTCATGGAACCTTGCAAGGTCAAAGTTAATTTTATGATCTCTAATACATTTTTGGTTAATAACAATTAGCCCGTTCTTTTCAATATATTTAGGTGATATTCCACGATTGATAAAGTCGCAGACATCACCGAGTTTTTTTATTTGCATACCAGCACCCATATGGCTTTACTTCTGTTTGTCTTTAATAAATTTAAATACTTTTTTAAAGTTGTCAGTTGTCTGGGCAGAAATATTTACAGCTTTTTTTTGTATAAGGATCTGATTGATTGCTTGGTTAAGAACTTTTTTACCTGTCTGTGATTTTCCAAAAGCGGCATCGCAGATTTCTTTTTTATCTAAGTCTGCAATAATACCTTCGGTTGGCTTTGATACGTTCAAAATATCTTTTAAAGTAAATATTTTGTCCTTGATAAATTCACCGAATTCGTCAAAATATGCTTTTTTGGCATTTTCACCTTCCCCGTCACCGTCTATTATGACTAAAAAATATTTTCCCCATGCGAGATATAGCCTTATTATGTCCCAAAGCTTTGTGGCCCCCGCACCAGGATAAAAATTATAAGAATGCTTATCATTTAAAATGATTTCTTGAAAATATTTAAATGTATACCAGTCATTCTTGCCTTCAAGAATACAAATATTGGGAATCGGCTCGACATTACTAGGAGCATAATCAAGGGCGTCCAAAATTGGCTGAAAATATGAAACTTTGTCGTCTCCAGAACCATCTCCAACGTATGTAAAATATTTTTTGGCCACAATATTTGCCTTATCAGAAAAAGCAATGTTACCGTCCAAAGTGTCTTCAAGGACTTCATTTATTATGATATAAGCCCCAGAAAGCCAGTCGATCTTAATCAGGTGATGGCTGTGGGTTGCATATATCACCAAGGCTTCCTTAGAAAGTTCTCCCAAAGCGTCAAGGATTTTTATTTGGGCGGATGAATGCAGATTGGAAGCTGGTTCGTCAAGCAAGAATAAAATATTTTTTGTTCTATTTTTTCTAAACTCAGTAAAAAGAAGAAAAGAAAAGAACCACTTGCAGCCCTTGCTTCGTTCGTCAATCCTAAAACTTTCATGGGTGGTAGTTATCACATCGAAAGATACGTTTAAAAAGTTACCACTAGGAACACAATTTAATTCGATTCTTTCAAAATTTAATTTCTTTCCACTTTCTACAAAAAGTTGTTTCCATCTACTAGTTATAATTTCATTTAGTTTCCCTTCCATTTCCGACAAATGTTGTTTGGCCAAACTTGGATCACTATCCCACTTGTCGACAACTCTTTCTTGGAAAGATACAAAAGCTGGATTAGTAGATTTTAAAATATCATCCATAACCAGCTGCCAGGTTTTGTTTACCTCCTCGTTTTTTGTATCTAAAACCGTTCCCTCGGGTGCTTCCTTCTTTATAAACTGAATTTGCTTTGGGATTTCAAAGATAAAGTCATCATAATAAAGTACTTCGGCCACGAGTGAGTCCTTCACGAAATTAATCAACTTGAGCCAATCTGATTTATTCGAGTCAGCCAAAACTTGTTTCGATGTCTCTGTTTTTATACTAAATCCGCAAGTTTTCTCCGTTTTTTCATAATTGTCTACTTTAAAAATGAATTTGTATGTATAGGAGAATGTCTCGGGGATTATTAACTTAGTTCTTTTGTTTAATTTATCTTTCCAATAACTGTTAATTTTATCTTTATCTACATCTTCGAATTGGAGTTCTCCATTAATCTCAATAGAGCCAGTGAAACCAGTACCTTTAGGTCTTATTGCTTTTAATTCATCGGCACCCAAGTCGTCCCCTTTAAACATTTTGTAAAATACCCCGATTGATTCCATTATAGTTGTTTTTCCGCTTTCGTTTAGGCCAACCAGGGTAATAATTCTGTTTGTCGACAAATCTATTTCTACTTTGTCAATTCCTTTAAAATTCTTGATTACAAACCTTGAGTATTTCACTTAGTATCTATTAATAATTTATAAATATTCTTTATAAGCTCACTGCTATCTGCATCAATCTTTTTTATCTCTTCTAGAATTTCTTTTGGATCTCGTAGGACATTATCGTCAGTCTTGTTGGGATTTTTGACTGAGAGATCATAGGTTTTTGAATCAATATCGGCGCCGTCAGTCGACCAGGAGTTGGAGGAGTCGGCTTTGATTTTTTGGAGGGATACGAAGTCGGCTAGATCTCTTTCGCTTAGTGGATTAGTCTTACCCAGATTACGGTCAAGATTGAGTTGGTAGTACCAAACTTTTTTGGTCTCGGTTCCTTTGTCAAAAAACAAAACGACTGTTTTGACTCCCGCACCTGTAAAAGTGCCGCCAGGTAGATCAAGAATAGTGTGGAGATTGCAACTTTCTAGTAAATGTTTCCGCAGAGAAATGGAAGCATTGTCGGTGTTAGAGAGAAAAGTATTTTTGATGACTATACCCGCTTTGCCACCAGCTTTGAGAATCTTAATAAAATGTTGTAAAAAGAGGAACGCCGTTTCTCCTGTCTTGATTGGAAAATTTTGTTGTACCTCTGATCTTTCTTTGCCGCCGAATGGAGGATTGGCGATCACAACATCATAACGGTCTTTTTCTTGAATGTCAGATAAATTTTCGGCTAGGGTGTTGGTGCGGATTATATTGGGTGCGTCGATCCCATGAAGGATCATATTCATCAGTCCGATAATGAACGGCAATGGTTTTTTCTCTTTGGCGTAGAAAGTATTTTTTTGTAGGGTGGCAAGATCATTGGTGGTTAATTTTGAATTATCCTGGGTAAGATAATCATAGGCTTCAACCAAGAAGCCACAGGAACCAGCGGCACCGTCATAAATCTTGTCGCCAATATGAGGATCGACCACTTGCACGATAGTGCGGATGAGTGGACGGGGTGTGTAGTACTCGCCACCATTGCGGCCAGCATTACCCATATTTTTAATCTTTGCTTCGTAGAGGTGAGAGAGTTCGTGCTTTTCGGCCTGAGAGCGGAAACGCATAATATCGACAATGTCGAGAATATTGCGTAAGGTATAGCCACTATTAATTTTGTTTTTTATTTCAGAAAAGATTACCCCGATTTTATATTCGATTGAATGACTGTCCTCATTTTCTTTGAATTTTTTGAGGTAAGGGAATAAATCACGATTAACAAAATCAATCAGATCGTCACCACTGAGAGCTTTATTATAATCAATCTTGCCGTCTGGGGTCTTGGGTGCGGCCCACACTTCCCACTTAAACTGGGGATCAATAATGGCCTTGTAGTCGAGTCCTTTTAATTTAGCTTCGGTAGCCTTAGTGATTTCCAGGTCATCCAAATACTTAAGGAATAAAATCCAAGATGTTTGTTCGACATAATCGAGCTCATTACTGACTCCCGCATCTTTCCATAAAACATCATCAATACTCTTGAACGCTTGTTCGAAACTTATGTTGGTACTATTGGCCATATTAATTCTATTGATTTATTTAGTTACTGCTTATATATTACCATCAATTATAGGTACAAACCCTATAAAATAACGGCATGGTAATCCCAATCATCAACGCTCCACGAGATGGAAAATATACGGAAAATGTGGCTTAAACTTTAGAGATTTTTGCAGATGCAGCTAAATCTCAACGACCATGTTTATAAAGCATCTTATTTGCCATCATTGCACTGTTTTCTTCTGTTTCTGGATAGTGAAGTAAAATACAGCATGAATTTCGATGTGATTGGACTACATCCAGATAATGCGCTCAAAATAGCACTTAGTATATTCGACAATCTGGAATCTACTGACTATAAGGTTAAGGCACTACTAAACAATCGTCCCATTAAAAGTCTTAACTCTATTGATCTACCAACTAATTTCAGCAGCGGCAAAACTATAGACTTAAACTTAAGTGAATTATTGGGAATAGGTTGTGTAGCTTCCTACTTTATGTGGTTAAGCCAGCAAAATAACACGAATAACACATATCAAGCCATAGTCGGCGTTGAGGATTCTGCGAAACAACAAATTGAAAGCTTGCTGTCTGATGGTGCCGTTTGGCACGACCAAGCACATATAAAGATGCTTGCGCAGCAGGTGATGACGCAGGGTTTCTACCCTGAAAAAACGATAACTAACGATGATGTCATCGCAGCTATAAAGAAAAAGATCGAACAACGTGATATATACCCCGAAAACTGTATGTTAATAATCAATGCTTTTGGTAATCAAATCAGAATAAATGTATCAAGGATCTATAACGGAATTAAAGATCTGACCAAGTCATTCTCTGATACATATCTTGTTGTTTACAGTTTGCCTTCTCTCTCGCATGCGAGAGTAAGCTACGTTAGTGAGTCAAGTGCGCCAGACCTCATTATTGATCTAAAACGTTATGCAGATATAGATGAATGGAGATTTAATAAAGTCAGAAGACAACCGACCCGTCAATAGTACCCGTGCAAGTTATTTTTATTCAACTCCCCCGCGTGGAATTTCGCTTGAGGTGGACGTAGCGGATCAATCATTGCTTGGGCTGAGCCACAGTGAGAAGATATTAAAAAAAGTAGGAGTTGGTTCCAGATGGCTTCGGAGTTGACGGAAGAACTATAAAGTGTGGTTGTTAGAGGACTCGGACCTCTGACCTCATCGATGTGAACGATGCGCTCTAACCAACTGAGCTAAACAACCTTGCGATATTATAACCCATTGCATTTGAGGGGTTGTGAGTCTTGGTTTAAAAATATAAACTTAGTAATGAAAAAAAGCAACATAATTAGGCAAAGAGGATCAATTGGAGGATTTATTCTAGAGTTTATTCAATCTATTGTCTTGGCATTATCGGTATTTGTACTACTTTATTTGTTTGTGGCCCAACCTAACGAAGTTAAAGGTAGCTCAATGGAACCAAATTTTGTAAACGGAGAATACTTATTAACTGACAAATTGTCTTATCAGTTTTCGACACCAAAAAGAGGTGATGTGGTGGTATTTAAAGCACCTCCGAGTGAGCCTTGTGCGGCCGAAGAGTGTGAGTATATTAAAAGAGTTATTGGTGTGCCCGGAGACAGGGTTAAAGTGGAGAGCAATAAGGTTTTCTTAAACGGTACGGAATTAGCCCAACCTTTTTTGCCCTCTGATTACGTGACTACAAGCGGGTCATTTTTAGCGGAAGGAATAGAAATAACTGTGGGTGATGGTGAGTATCTTTGTTTGGGAGATAATAGATCTCACTCCAGAGACGGCCGGGAATTTGGACCCATCAAAAAAGACGCTATTGTCGGTAAAGCCTTTTTAAAATACTGGCCAATAAATTCAGTTGGTTTAGTTCCTCAAATTAAGCTTTAGGAGTTGGTTCTAAGGGGTCAAGAGTTTTTTGACAAACCTGAGTATACAAATGACGAAGGTGACTAAAGCGATGGTCAATAGGACCGCGGAAGGTAAAAGTAACCCGGGTTAAGGCTTTGGTTTGGGATATTTTTACTTTGGAGGCAGGATCGGAAAAGAATGATTCAAAATCATTACCAATTAAGTCTAGTTTGGATTTAAGAAAGTGGGGAAGGTTTTCGGTAGTAATGGGTATTTGGCCTTCTTCAATTTGTTTTTTCATGCGCCTGGCTATTTCTTCGGCGCGACGGACGGAGGCTTTTTCTTTTAGAATTATTTTAAAGGCCTCAATCATTAAGCGGGTATCACCAATGCCAGCCAGAGC
>Ga0172379_10011303_pt1 | contig 10647 bp, 12 predicted proteins | sample GrowelOW334metaG_FD_119756 | JGI IMG/M metagenome (GOLD analysis project Ga0172379, IMG submission 119756) | Groundwater microbial communities from an aquifer near a municipal landfill in Southern Ontario, Canada - Groundwater well OW334 metaG | ecosystem: Environmental > Aquatic > Deep... | reverse complement strand
GCTAATTTCACATATCTACCATCGCGACCTGTGAAGGCTTCGGCCACAAACATCGGCTGTGATAAAAATTTCTGTAATTTTCTGGCGCGGGAAACAGTCAATTTATCTTCGTCAGATAATTCTTCCATTCCAAGAATGGCAATAATATCTTGTAAATCTTTATATTTCTGTAAAACTCTTTGAACTTCGCGAGCAGTATTATAATGATCTTCACCCACGATTAATGGATCCAAAATTGTGGAAGAAGAGTCAAGAGGATCTACAGCAGGATAAATACCTAATTCAGATAATGAGCGAGATAAAACTACAGTAGAATCTAAGTGAGCAAAAGTAGTAGCTGGAGCGGGATCGGTTAAATCGTCGGCTGGCACATAAACGGCCTGTACCGAAGTAATAGAACCTTTAGTAGTGGAGGTAATGCGTTCTTGAAGTTGTCCCATTTCTGTAGCCAAGGTTGGTTGATAACCTACGGCAGAAGGCATACGACCAAGGAGGGCTGATACTTCGGAACCAGCTTGGGTGAAACGGAAGATATTATCGATAAACAACAACAAATCTTTTCCTTCTTCATCACGAAAATATTCAGCCATGGCCAAAGCGGTTAAAGCCACGCGAGCACGGGCCCCTGGTGGTTCATTCATTTGTCCAAAAACCAAAGCAGTTTTTGCCAATACTCCAGAATCTTTCATTTCTTTATACAAATCATTACCTTCACGAGTACGTTCACCTACACCGGCAAACATAGAATAACCACCATGTTCTTGAGCAATATTACGGATAAGTTCTTGAATCAAAACAGTTTTACCTACACCAGCTCCACCAAACAAACCAATTTTTCCACCTTTTAAGAATGGGCAAAATAAATCTACTACTTTAATACCAGTTTCCAAAATCTCTGACTTGGTAGATTGATCTTTAAAACTTGGGGCAGCGCGGTGAATTGGATATTTTTTAGTAGTCTTTGATGGTCCTAATTCATCAATCGTATTACCAGTAACATCATACATGCGACCAAGAGTTTCTGGTCCAACTGGTACAGAAATTGGTGCGCCAGTGTCGGTTACTTCATTGCCACGCTGTAAGCCATCGGTTGTTGACATAGCAATAGTGCGGACAGTGTTTCCACCCAAATGCTGTGAAACTTCTAATACCAAAACTTTATCATTTGGCATTTTGGTTTCCAAAGCAGAATAAATTTCTGGAAGTTTATCCGGAAAATTTACATCTACTACTACGCCGATGATTTGTGAAACTATTCCTTTGTTTTGTGTTGACATATTTTTTATCATTCTGAGCGAAGCGAAGAATCTTCCTTTCCTCGCACTCTGTTAGAAAATAGATTATTAAATTTAATTAAAATTACCAACGATTATTTAAAATATCACATGCTTTTTTACAATCCATCCCTGAAAATCTGGCTTCCTTTGATGCATTATGCATAAAAGCATGTCCTTTATCATATTCACAATTACTAATACATTCATTTAAACTTTTCTTGTTATTTTTATTTCCATTCACAGTTACAACTAAAACACTAATTATTGCAACCACTATTAAAATCAAAATTAGTATTTTATCTTTTTTCACAATTATATTTTAGGAAAGATCCTTCGTCGTCTGCGGACTCCTCAGGATTGTGAACGACTTATTCCAACGCCGCCGCACCACCAGCAATTTCGGCAATTTCTTGCGTGATACCAGCTTGGCGAGCCTTGTTAAAGATTAAACTTAATTCTTTGATCATATCAGAGGCAGCATCACTGGCATTTCTCATGGCGAGCATACGAGCACTGTGTTCGGAAGCAGACGATTCTAACATTGCTTGAAAAACTTGAGTTTCTACTAAACGTGGTAAAATAATTTCTAAAACATTATCTTGGGTTGGTTCAAAAATATAATCATCCAACTCGAGTTCGGAGTTCAGAGTTCTTAGTTCTGAGTTTTTTTCTTCAATATCTGTATTTAAATCACTCAACATTTTCTCAAGATCAAACTGTGATATTGGTAGAACCTGTCGTAACTTAGCAACTTGATTAATAGTTGATTTAAAATCTGTATAAGCTACAACAACTTTATCATAAGTTTTTTTCTGATATTCATCTATTACCATTTTGGTGATTGGTAATACATCATTCAGCTTGGGAGTATCAGAAAATTCTGAAAAACTGGCAATTAAATTATAACCCATTTTTTTGGCAAAATCAGCACCTTTCTTACCTACGCCGACTACATCCACCTCTACTTGTCCCGAAGTCTCCAAAACGCCATTTTCTACCCTCTGGCGACTAATATTCCGAGGATCAGCCAACTGAAGAGCGGTTTTTTTGATAATATTGGCATTAAAACTGCCACAAAGTCCACGGTTGGAAGTAATTAAAATAACTAATAATTTCTTGACTGGACGAACTTCCAATAAAGGAAATTCAACTTTTTTAACACCAGATAATTTTACCAGTAAATCCCAAGCCAGCGTAGCATAAGTACGAGTATTCACTGCTGCTTCAATAGCTTTACGCATCTTTACAGCGGATATCATTTCCATGGCGCGAGTGATTTTTTTAGTCGAGCCGACGGATTTAATTCTTCTTTTTATGGCTTTGGTATTTACGGGCATAAACAATGCTTACAAGGCCGACGAGGCTTACTAGGCTTACTAGGCTTTTTGTAAGCCTTGTGAGCATTGTAAGCTTTGTAAGCCTAAATTTTTTATTTCACGAATTCATTACAACTTTCTTTTAATTCTTTCTCAATTTCATCATCCCAACCGCCTTTGGCAATTTTATCTAATAAAGCTCTTTTGGTTTTGTGCATAAATTCAATAAACTTTTTCTCAGTTTCCTTAACTTCTTTTACTGCAAATTTATTAAAATATTCGTTTGATACAGCATAAATAACTGCAACTTGATCCTCTACTGCCATTGGTGAATATTGTGGTTGTTTTAATAATTCTGTCATGCGTTGACCCAAATCAATCTGTTTTTTTGTTTCTGGATCAAGATCAGATGACAAAGCTGCAAAGGCTTCCATTTCACGAAACTGGGCCATGGCTAATTTTAATTTACCAGCAACTTTTTTCATTGGTTTAATTTGTGCTGAACCACCGACACGAGAAACCGAAATACCCACATTTAAAGCTGGACGAATACCACGATAGAACAAATCTGTTTCCAAGAAAATTTGACCATCGGTAATAGAAATTACGTTTGTAGGAATATAAGCAGTTACGTCGCCAGCTTGAGTTTCAATAATTGGGAGTGCAGTAATAGAACCGCCACCATATTTTTCATTTAATTTACAAGCACGTTCAAGTAAACGAGAGTGTAAATAGAAAACATCTCCAGGATAAGCTTCACGTCCTGGTGGGCGGCGAAGCAACAAAGAAATTTCACGATAAGCCCAAGCTTGTTTGGTTAAATCATCATAAATAATTAATACATCTTCACCTTGATCAGCAAAATATTCAGCCATAGCAACACCAGCATATGGTGCGAAAAGTGACATTGAAGCAGGATCCGAGGCACCAGCAACAACTACTGTAGTATATTCCATAGCTCCAGTTTCTTGTAATTTGGCCACGATACGAGCAACTTTGGATTCTTTTTGACCAATGGCCACATAAATACACTTCATGTCCTGACCTTTTTGGTTAATGATTGCATCAATAGCAATAGCGGTTTTACCAGTCTGGCGATCGCCGATAATCAATTCACGCTGTCCGCGTCCAATTGGAATCATGGCATCAATGGCTTTAATACCAGTTTGTACAGGTTCATGTACGCCTTCACGAGTCATAACACCAGGAGCGATTTTTTCTACTGGATAAAATTTATCAGATTTAATTTCTCCTTTACCATCAATTGGTTGTCCCAAAGCATTTACCACGCGACCAATTACATTCTTGCCAACTGGTACCGACAAAATTCTTCCGGTTCTTTTAACTGCATCACCTTCTTTAATTTGTTTAAAATCACCTAAAATAACCGCACCTACAGTTTCTTCTTCCAAATTTAAAGCCACACCAAATACACCACCGGTAAATTCTAACATTTCTTGATATTGGCAATTAGAAAGACCAGTCATGCGAGCAATACCATCACCTACTTCAATAACAGTACCGACTTCTTCAACCTCTACGGATTTTTCAAATTCGGCAATGTGTTTTTTTAGTTCTTCAACGATCTGATTTGTAGACATATATTTTAATAGTAATTAATTATTTTTTTTCGCTTAAATATTCTTCTAAATCATAATGCCATGAGTCATCGGTGTTGGGTAAATCAATATCGTGTTTTTTCTTGAGGCGTAAAATAATTTCCTTAGTTTTTTCAGAATTTCTAGATTGAGCCACACGAAGTGAATATAATGGATTTAAAACTATTTCCAACATTCTCATCTCTTCTATTTCTTCTTCACTGTTTAAATTCATTCGTTTCTTATATTCTGCAAAAATTGCTTCTAGCTTTTCGATTAATTTTCTATTTTCTGCTGTTCTTTTTTTAAAATCCAATCGACCATGTGCATATTCCCGATAGTCATCATAAGGACGAATCCTGATTCCTGATGCTGAACGATTTATTCGAGCCTTAAAAGTATGCCAAACAACTCTTAATCTCTGCCCGGAAACACCAATATTCTTTGCAACATCCGTAATCGTTTCATCATTTATGATACCTTCAATCATTCTTTTAACATACTCACGCTGTTTTTCTGATAATTTTTTTTCTAAAAGTCTTTCCAGTTGTTCAATTTGATCAATCAATACTTGATATTCAGCCAACAATTCGTGTTTATTATTTTTTTTTGGAATATTAGTAGCCTCACTAAGTACAGTAGGTTCACTAAGGGATTTCATTTGTGGCTTTCCATCTTCTATTGACATAAAATTTTATTAAGCTTCTGCAATTGTTTCTTAATGCTGCCATCAAAAATCTGGTCTTCGGTGTTTATTTTCACTCCCCCCAACAAACTTTCATCCAGACCTTCAGTCATATCTGTTTTTCCACCAAATGCTTTACTAATTAACTCCAAGGTGTGATTACTTAATTTTCTAGCGGAAATAACATTCATTTCCACAATCCCCTCTTGTTTTTTACTATATTTTACAAATTCAGCAATAACTTTATCAGCTCTTTTTAATTTATGATTTTGTATTAATACCAACACAAACTGCTTTAAAGCACTGTGTAATTTCTCGCCTTTTAAATCCTTGATCGATTCATATAAGGCTTTAGCAAATTGTTTGTTGGTAATTTTTTTTCTGGACATAATCTCGAGCCACAGCGAGAGATCCCTTTTCTTTGGGTAAAACCTCGCAATAATTTAATGCATTTTTTAGTGTGTTGAAAAGGGATTCCCTCAAGAGGATCTTCGACCTCACTTCGTTCGAAATGACGAAATCGTTTCTTCAATCAATTCTTTATCTTTTTTATCATTTAATTTTTCGCTCAAAATCTTTTCCACAACAGCAACCACCAAATTAGCTGTTTCTGACTTAATGCCACGCATTACTTCTTCTTTTTCATCCTGAATTTTAACTCGAGCCTGGTCAACTAAGTTTTCTATTTCTTTCTTTGCTTTTGCTTTCATTTCAACTGATAAATTTTCTGCCTCGGCATGCGATTTTTCAATTATTTTATTAGCTTCTACTTTAGCTTCATCAACTTTTTCTTGAAATTTTTGATTACTCATTATTAAATTTGCTTCTACTTCTTTTGCTTTATCTAAACTGTCATCAATAATCTTTCTTCTTTCTTCCAATTTAGAAGTTAAAGGTTTAAGAATCAAAAACCAAACAATAGCTGCTACGATAGCAAAGTTGATTAGTTGAAAAATAAATAATTGGCCATTGATACCAAGCGAGGCAGCGACACCCTCGTTTTTAGGTGCTTCACTTGTGGTCTCAACATTTGTTTGTTGTTCAGATGTAGCGTAAGCAATATTAACAAAGTTCATAATTTTTAATTTTAAATTTAAAATTTTTAAACAATATAACAATTTATAAATTTTAAATTATTCTATTTAAAATTGTTTTCAAATTTCAAATTGTAAATTTCAAATTAAATACGCCAATCTCAGTAGACCAGACAAATCTGATCCACTGGATTGAAATACTTTACTTTAGTGTAAATACTACTACCAACGCATAAATAGCGATAGCTTCGGCAAAAGCGGCTCCCAAAAGCATTGGGACGAACAATTTGTCGGCTGATTCTGGATTTCTGCCGATTGATTCCATAGCTTTGGAAACAATTTTTCCAATAGCTAAAGCTGGAAAAATACCACCGATAGCCATAGCAAATGCTTTAGCCATCACCACGATTGAGACGTGTTCCATACAATTAAATTTTAATATCATTTCCGTGGGACTTGTTTTTGTAATTTAAATTTGCCTCGTTTAATGATACCTATTGTAAAAATACAATATACATGGAATAAAATACAATTTGTATATTACTCCGTGTATTCTGTATTTTGTTAATGTTCTTCCGCGTGATGTTCCTCACTACCATGTGGGGCAGTTGAGGCGACTGTTAAATATACTATTGTTAACATAGAAAACACAGCAGCCTGAATTAAACCTACTAATAATTCCAATAGCATAAACGGCGTCGGCACCAAAGCAGCAATTAAACCGGAAATTACTGAAATTAAAACTTCGCCAGCAAAAATATTACCGAACAACCGAAGAGAAAGTGACAAAACTTTAGCGACTTCTGAAGCAATTTCAATAATTCCTACCATAAATTCAATCAAAGCGGTAAAAATTGCAATTGGTCCTTTTTTAATACTTTTAACAATCGTTCCCAACTGAATAAACTTACCAAGTTGAGTAAAAAAGCCAATACTAAAAAAAGCCATTATATGAGACGACAATACAGCCACCAAGGCCATGGCCAAAGTTAAATTTAAATCGGTATTGGCCGGGCGAAGCAACATGGTGTGTCCGTACTTAATACTACCGGTACCTGGAAGTAACCCCAACCAATTTGATAATAAAATAAAAAAGAAGACAGATCCGACAATTGGTAAAAACCGCAATGTCTTTTTTCTGTCTCCGGTTACTTGATCAAAATACTTCATGATACTTTCCAAAAAGTATTCGCAAATATTTTGTAATTTTCCTGGTCTTAAATTTACACGTTTGCGCAGAGCTAAACCTAAGATCAAGAAGATTAAAATTGCCAACCAAGCATTCAACATGGTGTTTGTAATCGCAAATTTACCTATGTGAAATAGAACGTCTGGTGCTAAAGTTGGTATGTGAATTTCGGTCATACTTTCTTATTCAAATCCTTATATTCTTTTCCATACTCTTTGGCTTTTTTGTAAATAAGCTTGGCTGATACTAGCGCCGCTAAAACAAAAGCCAAAATTGTAAACCAGGGACTTGAATTGTATTTGCCGTCCAACCACTGCCCAATAATAACAAACATGACTATTGGTACCGCAATGGTTGCCCCAAAATCACCGGTAATACGAAATCCCATTAACATGTTCTTCCGGCTCCTTGGATCAGACGGCAAAAGTCCCATAATGTAAAGAATTTAAAACGCCACTATTTTATACTATTTTTAAAACATCGTCAACAGTATTTTTAGCTTATACTGTGAATAAATAATTGCTTAGGTTGTCTCTAGTGATTTCCAACTATTTTTGTAAACAAGTTAAGAGTATTTTGATAAACTGTTTCTTCTACAGTTTCTCGTGACAAATGCTTAATTTTAGCGATTTCTTTCACTACTTCCTCCACCATCCAAGGTTCACATTTTTTACCCCGATATGCCTGGGGAGCCAAATATGGAGCATCAGTTTCTATTAATATTCTATCTAAAGGGCACTTTTCCACAACTTCTAGCAAATCCAAAGTTGGCTGGGGGTTTGTTTTACGAGCTGGGAAAGTAATTACCCCAGTAAAGCCAATATAAAAACCCATATCTAAAAACTTTTGTGCTTGTTGCCAATTACCACTATAACAATGAATTACCCCTTCAACGCGGTTCCCCTCCTTAGACAAGGAGGGACGGACACGAAGTGCCGGGGCGGTTGAAAGCGATTCAACCCCACCCTGCCTCCCCTTGTCTAAGGGGAGGAACTGTAGTAATTGAATCTGTTCCTCGTAAGCATCTCTAACATGAATCACCAAAGGCAAACCATGTTTCAAAGCAAAATTATATTGTTGAATAAATATTTCTTTTTGTTTTTCCAATATTTTTTCCTTATCTACTCCTTCTGGCAGATGATACAATTCCAAGCCACACTCCCCCACTGCAATTACTTTTTTTGACTTCGCAAGTTCATCATAAAATACTTCATCAAAATTTTCTTCATGCGACAAAAAACTAGATTCTTCTTCATCTACTTGCGTCGCATGCAAATGAATTGGATGTAAACCTATTGTAGCGTAAATATCTTCATTAGCTTCTGCCAGTTCCACAGCCAACTTACTAGTATTTTTTTGTGTACCAACAGCATTCATTTTCACGCCCTTTTGACGGCAACGAAGAATGACCTCATTACGGTCATCCTGATAGCCTTGAAATTGAATGTGACAGTGTGAATCAAATAACATAATTACATCCATCCTTTTCTTCTAAAAAGAATAAGCATTGTGGTTACTGATGTTAACATTATTCCTAGCACAAATAAATAACCAAAAGGAGAAGATAATAAGGGAATATAATGAAAATTCATTCCATAAAAACCCACCACCAAAGTTAATGGCATAAAAATTGTAGTAATAATTGTCAGTACCTTAACAATTTCACTAAGTTTATTATTTATACTAGATAAATAAATATCTACCATACCCGATATCATATCACGATAGGTTTCAATAACATCAATAATGTGAACTGTATGATCATAAATATCACGAAGGTACAATTTGGTGCCAGTTTTAATTAAACCATTATCAAATCTTTCTAAACCACTAATAACCTCTCTTAAGGGCCAGATTGACTGTCGCAAAAAAAGCATTTCTCTTTTTAAATTATGAAGATTTTGAATTGTACCCTTACTAGATTTAATAAGATCATCTTCTAAGTATTCAATTCTTTCACCAAACTTTTCCATCACCACAAAATAATTATCAATAATAACATCCAAAAGCGAGTATAGAAGAAAATCTGGATTACTTTTTCTTATTTTATTTCCTGCAACTTTAATTCGCTCTCGTATGGGATTAAAAACATCTCCACCGGGAAGTTCCTGAAAACTTAACAAAAAATTCTTTCCTAAAATAAAACTAATTTGTTCAGATTCAATTTTTGAATCTTGTTCATTAAAACTAATCATTTTTACCACTAAATACAAATATTTTTCGTAATCTTCTACCTTTGGTCTTTGATCAGTATTACTTATATCTTCCAATACTAATGAATGAACATCAAAAGTCTCAGTAAGACTTTTTAATTCATCAACATTTTGCAAGCCATCTACATTAATCCAAAATTGCTGTTCACTTTTTTTTGAAAACTTGCAACTTTCATCTAATGAGCCAATCTTATGTTCACATTTACTATCATCATAACAAAATGTCTCAACATTAAAAGAAGCGCTTTTTTTATCACCAATATAAACAGGCGTACCTGGGGGCAAACCCACTTTCGAGGAACGATTTTTTAAAGCTCTCGCCATATTATTTGATCAATGCTTTTTGTAGATAATCAACTGAGGATTTTAACATTTTTAGAGCTTCCGGAAGTAAAGGTAAAAGTATTGCTGCAGCCGAAGTGGTATAAGGCGCCACTGTAGATGTCGCTACCCAACCCATAAATCTGTCTGATAAAGGAAATCTTTCAATAAAATAAATAATTAAACCAATAGTTACCACGCCTTCAAATAAACCTAATAAAAATCCCAAGAATCGATTAAGAGAATTTATAAATGGCAAATTAGTAATAAATCCAGCCATTTTATCGAAAATCCAAAAAGCAAAACCAACTAAGCGGTTGATGATAATAAAACAAACGACAAACATTAAAACACGAGTAAAATTTGAACTCCAACCAGTAATATTAATTAGCCACTCTGCCATTGGCTCATAAAAACGAGAAGCTAAATAAGCTCCAAACACTGTACCCAATAATGAACCTAAAGTATGAATTAAACCAAACCAAAAACCAAACATGGCGAAGCCACCGATGATGATTAGGAGGATGATGTCGAAGAGAGACATACAATTAATTTTAAATTTAAAATTTTTAATTTAAAAACAATTTATAATTTTCAAATTTATTAATTTAAAATTGTTTAAAAATTTCAAATTAAAAATTAAAAATTATTTTTCTAATCTCGGGAATAGTATCTGTCCTTTTGTTATTATACCACCTTCCTTAAGTTTACCCCAGTCGTGTGATAAATCTTCTGTGCCTAACTGTTTTAGAATATTTTCCGCTGTACCCGGTATAATTGGCAACAAAGCTACAGCAATATGACGCAACCCTTCGGCTAATTGATATAATAAACCAGAAATATCTTCACCATTTTTAGCTTTTTCCCAAGGCTTGGTTTGGGAAATTTCTTGATCTAAATTAGCAATCTGTTTATTAATTTCAGCTACTATTTCATCAAATCTATACTCACCAATATACTTATCATAAATTTCCCAAAAATTTTTAATTTTAAATTTTAAATTCTCAAACAATT
>Ga0172379_10011302_pt1 | contig 10647 bp, 10 predicted proteins | sample GrowelOW334metaG_FD_119756 | JGI IMG/M metagenome (GOLD analysis project Ga0172379, IMG submission 119756) | Groundwater microbial communities from an aquifer near a municipal landfill in Southern Ontario, Canada - Groundwater well OW334 metaG | ecosystem: Environmental > Aquatic > Deep... | reverse complement strand
GCTTTAATTTGATTACTCATATTTCACACTATATTCTTTTTTCTTTACCACTTCATCTTTGGTGATTTTGACAATTGCCTCAAATTCTTCCCTCTCAAGCGATTCTTTTTCCATCAAGGCCACGACGATATCATCCATGATCTTGCGCTTGTCTTTAAGAATCTTCATTGTTGTCTCTTCGCAGGCATTTACGATCCTTTTTACTTCTTTGTCTATCTCGCTCCGCTTCGAGTCAGATACATCCGTAGGCTCCATAAAGTTACGGCCCCACTCCGATAGTCCCTCTTGTGGTCCAAAATCAATTGGCCCCAGGGGCGACATACCATAGTCGATCACCATCGCTCTAGCTAGTTTAGTCAATCGGTCAATATCAGACGAGGCTCCAGCAGTTAGATCGTTGTAAATCAACTTCTCTGCGGCCCGACCACCTAGGAGCGTACAGATCTCTTCTAGTAGTTCCACTCTCGTACTTTGATATTTATCGACTGCCGGGGGGATCATGGTAAACCCAAGCGCGCGCCCACGAGATATGATCGAGATTCGGTGGACTGGATCGGTATGTGAGAGGAAGTGGGTCGCAATTGCGTGTCCTGCCTCGTGATAGGCCGTCATGCGACGATCATCATCACTCTGGATACGTTTCTTGGATGGTCCCATCTTGACCTTGGTAGCCGCCTCTTCGATATCGTCAAAAGTAATGGCAGCTCTATTCTCACGCGCGATGAGAATTGCCGCTTCGTTTAACATGTTCTCTAGATCAGCTCCCGTAAATCCAACTGTTCGTTTTGCTACCGACGTCCAATCAATATTGTCAGTAAATGGCTTGCCCTTGGCGTGGATGGCAAGGGTTGCCTTGCGACCTTCGATATCTGGCATATCTAGTGATACGCGTCGGTCAAAACGACCAGGCCGTACGAGCGCTGGGTCTAGCACATCAGGTCGGTTTGTGGCTGCTAGGACTACTACATTTTCTTTGATCGTAAATCCGTCCATTTCTACAAGAATTTGGTTGAGTGTCTGATCGCGCTCATCATGTCCCCCCATAGATCCCCCACCTCGTGTCCGACCGATTGCATCAATTTCATCAATAAAGATAATCGCTGGACTAGCTTTTTTGGCTGTATCAAACAGGTCACGGACACGGGAGGCTCCAACTCCAACTAGCATTTCCATAAACTCCGATCCTGCCATCGAGAAAAATGGCACCCCGGCTTCACCAGCTACTGCCCTAGCCATCAGGGTTTTACCTACCCCAGCTGGACCAATGAGCAGAACTCCGCGAGGAGTTCTGGCCCCCACTTTCGCGTATTTATCCGGATTCTTTAAAAAGTCGACCACTTCCTCTAACTCTCTCTTGGCTTCGTCCACTCCCGCCACATCCGCAAACTTCACATTTTGCTTACCCTTGGCAAACAACTTGGCTTTAGATTTACCCATCCCAAACATCCCTCCACCCATGCCGCCTGCTCCCCCATTTTTCATCTGACGAAGAATAATGACAAAAAACAACGCCATGAGTAAGAACGAGAGGATATTGAGTACTCCTCCCAGTTTATCCATAAAACTCCCGTTTTTGATTTTGATATTCACGGTAGCGGGATCAATTTCGTATTGAGTCAAAAGCTCGGTAAAAGACTGACCAGTTTCTTTGGTACTAAACTTCATTGTTTGCTCGCCGCCTGCCTGCGTAGGTAGGTAGTCTAGGATCACTTGGTCACCCACCACCTCCACACTCTTTACCTTTTCGTCTTTGAGGTCCTGCATCGCTTGTGACTGGGTCACATTTAGTTCAGCTGCAGCCCCTCCAAGCCAGGTCATAATTGCAGGCACGAACAAAAACAGGATTAGTGACCAAATAAGCATTTTTTTGAGGTCAAATTTAAAGCTCCACATTTTTACGGCTTTCATATCTGGAGTCATAGTTGGTGCTACTTTGTCACTTGTCAGTTTTGCCTTCTCACTTACTTTAGTTTTTGCTTTTGTCATATCAGCCATTCTACCAGAAGAATCACACAATCAGAAGACAACCAATACAAATGATTTTAAGCACGGAGCGTCTCATCTGGACTCGCCAGATAACTGTGAGTACTACAAAATTGTTTGTGTTGGTTGAAACACTAGTGAAACTCACTTCCCACTTCTACCTCTTCCCCCACCCTCACAATCACTGGTTTCCCCTCTTTATCGTCGCATGCAAAAAACATTCCTTCACTGTCCCCAAATGGTGTCTTCTTTGGCGCCAAATTTACTACCCACATCGTCTTGACTCCCACGAGCTCCTCAGGACTATACCACTCTTTAATACCGCTAAATATTGTTTTCTGTCCAATTTCAGATCCAAAATCTACGCTAAATTTAATCAGTTTATTGCTCCCCTCTGGCACTTCTGCCGAGACAATCTGCCCCACTCTGATCTCAATCTTTGCGTAATCATCAAAATTTATTATGTCTTTCATATATATTCTCCAGATATTTAAGTGATATAATGATTTAAATCATTATATCATCCAAGACCCATTTTTTGTTTAACTTCAGACACTGTTACGCTCGCGATTGCTCGTGCTTTTTCTGCCCCTTCTTTGATTACTTTGTCGACATACGAAATATTGGCTTCTAGTTCCTTCCTCTTCTCCCTAATTGGTGCCAGTTCTTTATCTATTGCCTCAGCCAGTTCACTTTTAAGATCTCCGTACCTAACTCCATCACCAACATACTGATTTTCATATTCTTTTCTTCTATCTACACCCTCAAACAGCTCAACCAACTTCAACAAGTTAGTCACACCTCCCTCAGTGGGGACCACATTACCTTTACCACTGTCTGTAGGAGCCCCTGCAAGTCTCTTTTTTATTGTTACTAAATCATCAGTTAGATTTATGTAGCTCCCAGCGATACTCTTACTCATTTTGCCAGTCCCAGTCAAACTAGGCACATATTCGCCAGTTGTAGCAAAGCGAGTCGGCTCAGAGAAATCCATCCCATACTGGGCATTCATTTTTCGTGCAATCTCGCGAGCAATTTCTATATGCGGCTCTTGATCGATTCCAACAGGGACCAAGTCAGCTTTATAGAGCAAGATGTCCGCAGCCATTAACACTGGATACTGGAACAAAGCCATCGAAACATTTCCTTGTTGTTGATTAAATTTATCTTTATAAGTAGGTAAATGTTGAGCTCGCGCCACAGTTATCGCAGTTGATAAGAGATATGCTAGTTCCACGTGCTCCCTGACATGTGACTGTACAAAAAGAACAGATTTTTCTGGATCTAGTCCTGCTGATAAGTAGTCAATTATTACGCTTCTTGTATCATGCTGAAATGAGGATACTTTGTATGGCGTGGTGATCGCATGCAAATCAGCAACCATATAATTAGTCGCATAACGTGGATCATCTTGTAACGCGATCATCCCTTTCACAGCCCCTAAATAATTCCCCAAATGCAATTGGCCCGAGGATCTAATCCCAGCCAATACTCTACCTTCTCCCGCATTCATGGTCTCATTTGCCACATCCACAACTCTACTATTTGGTATTTTCTTCAAGTCTTCCGTCAAGTATTTAATTGTTACCGAATTACTCCCACTCCCACCCATCAAATATTCTTTTTCAAACATCTTCTCATCAAACAAGGTTATCTCAACTGGAGCCAAAGGCCGCGCCGCCCCTCGGATTAACCCTGTTAGTTTTTCAAATTCCTCTGGAGGCACCATTTTAAGCTCATCTACCCCTAACACTTCTCTCACTTTTGATAATTTAAGTTTAGTATCATCTCTCCTGTTAATAGCCACATACTTGCCATCTGCTATATATATCAATGTCGAAAACCCTTCAGAAACCGGAAGTCCCAAATACCCCATTACATCTACCACTTCCACCATCTCTGGATGAACAAGTATTTCATGTCTAACACCAAGCTTATTTAGTTCTTCGCTATATTTATTTACATCAAATGTCATATTTCCTCCGTTTTTTATATTGTACCTGTAATTCCTTTTTCTGTGGTACCCCGTTGTGGCGCGGGGTACCACAGAGTGTTTTATGGTGTCGGAGTCATCGTTGAATACTCAATATAACTTCCTCCACCATACGCCCCAACGAATATTCCTCCCCCAGTTGTGTTGTGAACTTGCGTCACACAACTACTACGGTCGCTTCCACACAATGTGTCTAATCTCCGATCTTCGGCTTGTACTTTTTGCGCAACAAGACCGAGTAGTCCTAGTACCACTAGGATCGACAATCCATATTGTAAATGTTCCTTATTTATCATATTTATCCTTAATTTTGTAAAAATAATTTGTCAATCAGTTACTTATGCCAACGCCAATAGGTCATACACCCTCCCCTCGAAACATCGCCAATTCACGAGTCATCAACTCGCTCGTCCTTTCCTTCAACTCCCCCATCAGCAGGTCGCCATCAGCATACCTTCGATACAACTCCTCAGCTTCATCATCATTTGGATTAAAAGCCTGCTGGAGCGCAAACACACTACACGCTTCTGGTACCCCACCAAATCGCTTGTGATCATCAAGCGATCCCACCGACCCAGTATATGCTCGCTTAATTTTACGCTTGATATCCTCTGGATTATCATCCAAAAACAACGCACTCTCAGGACTAGATTTTGACATTTTCTTCTCCGGATTGGCTAAACTTGGGAAGAATCTAAGCACTAGTTCCGATGGTGGGACTATCCCTACTTTCTTCGCCACGTCTCGTGCCAAGAGAATATATGGATGCTGGTCAATCCCCACTGGTATTAAAGTGTGTCGAGGTCCTCCATTTTGCGGCAACTGAGGCATCAAAATCTCGGCTAGTTGTACACACCCACGATAGAACACTTGTCCTGGGTTGGTTAGTGACTCCGCGCCAAACAAATGAGTCAACTCGGCCATACTCACATATCTACTCAGTTCGATCGCAAACTGATATAAGTCAACCTGTTCTGTATCTACCAAATAATGCGTTTTGTTGAGATCAAATCCCATCCTCTGTAATATAGGGATTATTTTCTCTTTCGCATTTCTCGTCCCATCTGACAATTTATCCACTTTGCCGTCTATGTAGCTCTCGTCATCAGTCAAGGGAATATATAACTCTCCACCCATTTGCTGAAACTCAAGTAACATGTCAAAAAGTACTTTGTGACCCAGATGAAGTTGTGATGATGGATTGAGTCCCGATACCACTGTAAAGGGTTTCTTCTGACTCATTAATGCCAAAATATCACCGTACCCCATCTGTGCCACAACAAGTCCTCTCCGCATAGCCAGTGGTTGATATTCTAGTGGAGTATAGGCTAACACCTTTTCCATTCCGCCCAAACCATTTTTAGTGCTTTGACTTAGGTAGTACTTCGCCAATCTCTGCTTTATTGCCACCTTTTCCTGGTATTCTTTAGATGAATTCTTCATACAAGCTCCTTCAACAGCTCCACAACTTTTGAGGCTAACTTATCTCTGTTTTGCACCAATATTTTGATTTGTTTTCCAAAGTCAAAAACATCAATTTTGTCTAGTCTAATTTGTTCGCTCATCACCACAATACTTGCCAAATCCACTAGTGGGTTTGCGTAGCTAATATCTCTTGGCACGTAGCAAGTACTAATCAGTTCCTGTATTTCTTCGTAACTCGTCCTTCCAAGTACAATCCTCAGGTTTTGCATCTTATTGCTCCCTGCTTTGTACGGAGTAAGTCCATATTCTTCAATCTCAGGATGAGTCAAATAAAATGAAAAGTCAGAAGTAAATGAGTAACTCGGTCGTAAATATATCGAACTATATTTTCTCCTAAACTGCTGTCCAATCGCCTGAGCTATTTTGTCGTAATTTTCTTCTCGTGGTGGACCTACTTTCAAATCGAAATTTAAGGCTAGTCCAATCGCCTCAGCAGCATATCTAAACCCACTCTCCTTTTCCTGTGTAACTCTATTTCTTAGAACTGTAGGGATCAATAAATCCTGCAAGTCTCCTCGCTCTCTAACGATTTTCGAAACTTTATTCACTAGGGACACTATCTTCTCCTCGCCAAACAATTCAGTCATTAACTTAACCTTCACATGTTTAAGATTTAACACTTCAAATATTTTATTTATCTGTCCTACTCTTTGTACTCCCTCTTGCAACAACAAATCTTTTTCAATTACTGATGGATTTATTACAGAGTGTAGGTCTCCCTCCACCACAATACACTCAGTATCTCCATCATGGATTCTTGCCAAATATTCTAGAAACAAATAATATTTCAGCGAATCAATTGTGATTCCGTATTTGTCATAGGTCTCACCATATAAGACTCTTCGCCTCCCCTTCTGTGTGACAAAATTACCTAAAGTTTTTTGCACGATGAATTTCTCACTCAGTAGTAAGTTCAGTCGTTGTCTGGTATTCGCTTTCGTATTTGTCATAGGTGGGAAAGATAGGATTCGAACCTATATTTCTCGTTTTGGAGACGAGCGTCCTAACCATTGGACTACTTACCCATTAAAAAGGCCCTTGCACACCCACCACAAAAATCTGTGATAGATGTACAAGGGCCTTCAATGAGGGCGGTACCACCTTGATACTTTTTCTTACAAAAAACCCACCTAGTCGGTGGGATAATCGCAAGAAAACTCTTTCTCTGCGAGCTTTATCCTTTCGGCAACACTCGTTGCTGTCTGTTTACGGTTTCGCCTCCGTATAGCACCTCTCCTTTAGGAGTAGCACTATCAGCTCAGAGATTCCCAATCAAATCTCGTCATCGCTTTTATTCAATTGTGAGCAATATATCAGTCTCTATCATCCTTGTCAAATTACCAGATCACCTATGTATCATTTTCTACCTTGATATAATACCTGTATGGCCGATTTTTATTCCCAAGCGGATCAGGATTATGACCTAAATATCATGGATTCATGTCTCACGTCACGAGAACGTGATCTACCAGATCCACTCACTATTCCCTTTTTCCATGACTTTATATTGTTTCTCAATCATCTCAAAGAACACCCTATTCAAAAAACCAAGACAGGTTCAATTTCGATCAAGCCGATCTTACCTCTCCTCAATCAATTTAAAGATAATCGTCACCTTTTAGAAATTCGAAAAATGGGATGGGAGCTCCATCGCGAAGATGAATACAATGCGTTATTGCAAATCAAAATAATTGCTCTCAATATGTATATTATTTACAACCGCAAAGAATACCTCTATCTCTCCAAAAATGGGCGTGGTTATCTAGATAAAGTTGATCCACTTGCCCAGTATTCTGCCATGGTCCTCCATTACTGGTATCGTACAAACTGGGACTACATCTCTCCTACCCACCCATGTGGTAAATCCAATTTTGGAGAAATTATCTACCAGAATCAAAACGAGCTTTGGCAAATATTACTCAAGGAAAAAGATAAATGGCTAGATTTTGAGTCATTTGCGAACACTCTAATCAGTTATCTGCACCTTAATGATTATTTCAAAAACACCTATGATCCACATGAAGACTCTCAATTCTCTATAAACCTTGCGGTCTACTTTGACCTTTTTGCTCATAACTTACTGAGATTTGGCATTGTCGAATTTGAACCATTCACACCAAAAAGTACTTGGCAAGACCTCCCCTATCAAAATAATGCTCGATTCCGCCTCACTCCAATGGGTATTTACATACTTGAGCAAGCTCTCTTCCACAATTATCTCTAGACATTTCGCTTCAAACCCTCTATATACCCATGTATTTTCCTCAAAAAATCTGAACTTCTCCTCACCCTAATCCGCAAGACTCCAAAGTATTCCTCTGGGTGCTCGTAAATCTTCTGCCATTTCGCTTTTTGATAAAAAGATTTTTGAAATCTAGATATGCTAATTCCAAACATATTCGCCCAATATTGCACGATTTCATCAATGCGATATTCGTGTGACTCATTTACTGTCACTCGAAATAATAAATCATCAATCGAATAACCAAAACATTCCATGATCCACCTGACGTAAAGCATCATCATTTTAGGATCTGAGCTTCCAAGACCAACCTGAGAATCTTTTTTGTATCCTTCGGCCCAATAAAGCGATATTCCCACAAGCAATAATTCTCGCTTCGTTAATTTTCCTACTTCCTCAATACCCTCACGTTTTAATCTATCAGTTTTTTCTATGCGAATACTTTGCTGTTTTAAAGAGTTTTGTAATCTCCTCCCATAATTAGGGTCTTTAGAATTCCTCTCTAAAGTCTCGAGCTGCTCACTAGTTAGAAAAATATCTCTGCACCACAAACTAACGGATCCATGAGAAACCTCAAGTTCTTTTGCAATTGCTTTAATACTCTGACCATCTCTTCTTAGATTTCGCGCTAGTAGTTTCTTTTCTGATTTTGCCATATTTCAGTTCCTATTATCAGTATATACGGGTACATAAATATTGCAATATCCCCTACTTCGAGATACAATGACCTAGTTCTTTAAAACAACGCGCGGGGTAGTGTACGGTGCACGTGAGGCTCAAAATGGGCCCCTACCTAAGCAATTAGAATAGGTGAATTTGGCTATATCGGTGAAACCCCTAGTGGGCAATACCGAGGGAAGATTCCGATTTATCGGAAAACCCGTAGAGACTACACGCCAGACATCCATAATTAGTGGATGAAGATATAGTCCGACACTCCAAGCAATTGGAGACAACTGATCGCATAATCTCACAGGCTGGGTTCAACTCCTAGCCCCGCAACAACTAAAAAACCACTCAGTAATGAGTGGTTTTTTGTTATGAGTAGCAGGGGCGAGGTTCGAACTCGCTACCTGACGATTATGAGCCGTCCGCTCTAACCAATTGAGCTACCCTGCCTCGAGTAATTCATTTTACCACATGAATCGAATCCTTATCTGACATTCCGTCGATACTTCCAATGATTTCGTAAAACAACTTTGTACACTTTTTAACTAACAAGTCCAAAGTACCATAATGCTCATAAAAATTCTCATATACCTTTTTGTTAACCACTTTCTTAAAACTAGTTGTCCTAAACTGAGATAGTGGTATCCCTGTCATATTTGACCAATAATTTTGCACCTCAGTAATTCTTTCTTTGTGAGCCTCATTAATGCCAACTCTACAAACAATATCGTCAGGCTCGACATGAATACAATCCTTCAACCATCTAATCATTATCACAATCATTTTAGGATCGGAGTTTACAAACACAAATCTCTCGGATCTAATCCCCTTACTCCCCTCTGCCCAATACAAAGCTATACCAATCAAAAATAGCTCTCTCTGAGATATCTCACCAATTTTTTCAAATCCGACTTTTTTATTGCAAAATACCCGCTCATTCTTCCTCTTTTTTGCTAGTTCAGCTGCAACTATTCTTCCCCTAGCGCCACCCAATTTGTCTTTCTCAACCAAAATGTCTAACTGCTCTTGAGTAAGCACTATATCTCTACACCATAAGCTGGAGCTGCCTCTTGAAATACCCAGCGTCTTTGCGATCTCACGAATACTCTCCCCTTTCTTTCGAAGCTCCCTTGCCAACAATCTCTCGCGACTCTTTGCCATGCTTCTATTTACCCAAATACTACCCGAAATGTCAAGTTAGATCACCAACAGTCCGAAAATTCCCAGGATTAGCAGAAGCAATCCTACCGAAATGGTTCCCATCGTCACCTCAAATACTCCCGTGACTGGTGTCCCCTCACTGGTATCAGGCATTACTGTTCTTGGAGAGGACGAAGGAGATGGAGAAATTGTCGCAGAAGCTTTGGCTGAGGCACTTGGACTTGGGCTCAGACTCGGACTAGCCGAAGCACGAGCACTGGCCGATGGAGACGGTGACACGGCACTTGACGTCGACGGGCTAGGCGAAGCAGAGGTCGTACCAGGCACATATCCCCACACCATATAAAAATCATTAAAATCATAACTCGCAGGATCTTTTGGATCTATATCATCGGCCCAACATTGTCGAGCATAAATTGTTTTCCCAACACCCAGACTCTGCTGCGCAAAAGCCAAACGAGCTGTTTCATTTACTTTACCCCCCGTATTGGCTCCACAAATCTCCCCTGTCCCTGGGACAATCCACCCACCCATCTTTGCTCCGCTCGTACTATTCAAATAGGCATCAATTGTCCCAACATCCCCAGCCTTTACTTCGAATGTCGAATCAACATAATTCATATTTGGTTCTACAAGAGCTTTACTTGGAATAGTAAGGTTTTTTTTCACTCCCGAAATGGTCACAGTCACCACCAATTGAAGATTGCTCAAATCCGAAAATATCCGTATTTTACCTGTCTCAGGAAAAGTAATCGTATTAGCAACTTGAGTCACCAAATTCGTCTGTGGTACAACGGGCGAAGGAATCGCACTAGGTACTATACTAGGCTTCGTACTTGGCAATACTGCGACCTTTGGAGTAGGACTTGGCTTCACCGCTGTCTTAACCGATTGCTGGTACACCACCACCCCAAGACCCACTCCCATCACTACACATCCAAGCACAACCCAAATAAACATAGACTTTTTGGGTTTAGCTATGGCAACATCGGATGTTGCCGACATCATCTGATTTATATCTTGTGCGTCTTGGTCTGCCATATAAGATCCGTCAAAATAACAGCTCTCCTTCTATAATGGCAGACTAAGTAAGATAGGTCAATCATTTATAAGT
>Ga0172379_10011301_pt1 | contig 10647 bp, 15 predicted proteins | sample GrowelOW334metaG_FD_119756 | JGI IMG/M metagenome (GOLD analysis project Ga0172379, IMG submission 119756) | Groundwater microbial communities from an aquifer near a municipal landfill in Southern Ontario, Canada - Groundwater well OW334 metaG | ecosystem: Environmental > Aquatic > Deep... | reverse complement strand
TAAGCTGCCGCATTTCTTACATTTTACCCTTTTATGATGTTTACACGCATATCATACACTATATTCAATTCGTTAAACATTGGCTAATCTTGATAAATAACCAACCAATTATGTTACAGTGCCTAAAAAATCATTGACATGGCCGACGCAACATGTTATCATCAGCTATTACCAAAATTATGGTAATCTATCGTAAAATCACGGTAGTCGTACATTCACAAAAATAGAAAGAGAATAAACGCAATGAGTAAGTATGAATTCAATCGTCCGCCCGAGCAAATTTACGCTCGAGTAAAAGAAATACGCGAAACGCCTCGTGGAAATCGCGTCATCACTACCAGCGAGTATTTGACCGGGGAGATTTCTTTTCCCACCGACCAAACTATCTGGCAAGGTCAAAATCTGCCGAACGTCGGTGATCAAGTGGTGTTAAGCCGCTTAGAAAAAAGTCCGAACGGATGGTATGCAAAATGCGCTCGACCAAAAAAGGATAGCGAGGTCATTAAAAGACCGACCTACGCCAGACAACAATCATTTACTAAGTCAGGAGTTTAAAGTGAACATTACCAAAGGAATTGTGTCGGGAGTAATTCTTACTGGCAAAGTGCCAAAATTTACTGCGATTACTTGCGACTCAAGGAAAATTAAAGTAGTTATATTTGCCTATGCTCAGAAATGGCAGGAGGAGTGCTTACCAGAAAAAGGCGCTCTCGTTGCCTTATGCGGTGATTTTTATCAAAATAGATTCGAAATCATCACTTGCCGTTTTGCCAGGTATTGGACGAATGAAGATCAAAAACGTCTAGATGCATACCTTGAATACCAAAAAAATACACAGCTCATGTCCCTGCGAACCTAAACCAAACACCCGCGGCGGTCAATATGCAAAATGTTGGCCGCCGCTCTTTTTTTTAAATAATAAACCCTTGCATTTTTCAATAATATATGATAAATATGATTTATTGTCCTTTTAAAAATCCCTATTAAACAATAGGTCGTTCGAAATAATTTTCGAATCAGAGCTAGGTCTTGAGCTTTTCAAGATGACACCAAGTAGAAAAGGAGTACAAATGTATTCGACTCAAATCGGAGCTTACGTGATTATTGAACTTAACAATTCTTTTCCGGGCGCAAAAACCAAAAGTATCAGCATCATAGCTGAAATTGTAGGCGAAAATCCACCCATGGTTAAGCTCTCAGATAATGTGCCGCCGCTCCAAAGCGTTCCCTTGGCACATCAACACGTTCTGACAGATGAGACAATCGCTTTCCAGGAAAATCCCGAACGGTTCTTTGAGGAAGCAAAAAGACGTGGCAAAGAAATCATGACCGGTCTCACGAACCTGGGCGTACCTGATTCAAAAAAAGCTGGACGAGTGGTCATGTTTCAAATAATCGATCGCATGCCCGGCGACCAAAAAATGGACGCCAAGTCAATTAATTGACAACGACTCCCTAAGAGCCTCGCAACATATTTAAAGCGAGGCTCTTTTTTTAAAAAACTAATTTGAAAAAAGAATTAAAAAATGCTATGATAATAAAACTATTTTACCTTTAAATAAGGCATTTTATTTATCTTGCAATCATTTATGTTATTTAAAAATACTAAAAAGATTTTAGCTTTTACGTTGATTTTAAATTTATTATTTTCTCTTTATCCACAAAACTCTTGGGCTCAATCCAGTATTTATGCCGACGATCCAGATTTTAATCAAAATTTAATTATTTCGGATAGCGCGGTTAGAGATGCTCAGTCAATGACCATGAGCCAAATCAAAGACTTTGTCGCTAGTCAAGGCGGCACACTCGCCTCTTACATCGATCCAATGACTAATCTACCGGCTTATGTCGTGATTTTTATGACGGCGCAAGAATTTCAAATGAATCCGAAATTTATTTTAACCATGTTACAAAAAGAGCAGGGTTTAGTAACTAACCCAACGCCTACCCAAAATCAATATGATTGGGCAGTTGGTTATAGTTGTTACGGCGGAATTTGTTTGGATAAATACAAAGGTTTCAGCGTCCAAATCCGTTCCATGGCCAATAAATTCATGAATGACTATTTAAGCGATTTAAATCAACTCAGCAAACATAAAACCAATTTCTTCTGCACTTTTACCAAGTGGTGCGTCGGTGATGCTAAGCAAACTCAGGATGAACAATTGATCATTCCGCAAAATAAAATTACCGCGGCACTTTATACTTACAACCCATATCGCGGCGGCACAATTACCGATAACGGTAAAGTCGGAGCTAATTTTAATTTCTGGAAAATCTGGAACAATTGGTTCAGCGATAAAATGGATTTTCGTCCAAACGGAACTTTGGTTAAAAACGCAAACGAAGATACGGTGTATTTAATTCAAAACGGACAAAAAAGACCTTTTGCAAATTTCTCAGCCTTAGCTACCAGATATAATCCGGCCGACATTATCACGATCGAAACAACTGAACTTGCCAAATATCCAACCGGCCCAGCAATTAAATTCGCTCAATATTCCTTGTTAAAAAATTCTGGTGGCGAAATCTTTTTAGTCTTAAATGACTCTTTAAAAAAAATTGCCGACATGCAAGTTTTTAAAACCCTGGGCTTTAACCCGGAAGAAGTTGAAGACGTGACCGATTCCGAATTAGTGGATATTAGCCGCGGAGCTGAAATAACAATTAATGACAGTTATCCGACCGGTGCTCTGATTCAAGATGCAAAAACCGGCGGTATTTATTATGTGGAAAACGGCATTAAGTATCCGATTTTAGCCAAAGAACTTATAAAAACCAATTATCCTGGTCAAAAAATAATTTCCATTCATCCCAAAGAATTAGAAAAATATCCCAAAGGCGACGCAATTAAATTCAAAGACGGCAGCCTAATCAAAGCAAAAGATTCTTCGCAAGTTTATTTTATTTCGGATGGCAAAAAATTACCGATCGCCGATGAAAAAGCATTCTTATCTCGCGGTTATCAATGGAACAAAATCATCGAAACCAATCAAATCACGATCGACATCCACCCCACCGGCCAAATCCTAGAAGCAATAATCGTGAATCGTTAATCGTGTATCGTATATCGTGTATCGCGAATCGTGTATCTATTAATCTATAATCTATTAATCTATATGTCTATAGTCTTTGCCGGTTTAATGCCTCATCCGCCGTTACTATTACCAACGATTGGCGGTGAAAATAGTGAGCTTTTAACCAAAACTGCTGCTGCTTTTGATGAACTGGAAAAAGAATTTTATGTTAAGGCGCCGGAAACAATTATTATCGTATCTCCTCACGCGCCTGCCGGAACAAATACTTTTTTATTACCTCATCATCCAAAACTGACAGCTACTTTTGAAAGTTTCGGCGACCCTTCAACCAAGCTGGAATTCGAACATGATTTAATTTTGGGAGCAGCGATCAAAGAGGCCGGACAAATCACTCACAACATTGCTTTTTCACCGGAAAATAAACTGGACTACGGTTCCGCCGTACCACTCTATTTTTTAACCCGTCATTTAAAAATCCCGGTAGTGGTAATTGGTTATAGTGATTTGGACAGACAGAGTTATATTAATCTTGGGCGTTTATTAAAAAAGATCGCCCTCTCTTCTCGTGAACGAATCGCTTTTATCGCCTCTGCTGATTTATCTCATCGTTTAGATAAAAACTCTCCGACCGATTATAATGCAAGTGGTGAATTATTCGACCAAGAAATAATTAACTTCGTAACAAAAAATCAACTAAAAGACTTGGTTACTATGGATGAAAAATTAATTGTCAATGCGGGTGAATGTGGTTATCGCTCTTTATTGATCTTATCTGGTCTATTGGAAGGATCATTATATGAAACCAAAATTCTAAGCTACGAAAAACCTTTTGGGGTCGGTTATCTGACAGCTAATTTTTCCCTCAAATAAACTATGATTAATTTCAGTGACGCTTTTATTAATCAAGTAGTTGCCGGCAGCGCTTGGACTTATCCGATCATTCTGTTTGCCACTTTATTTGAAGCAATACCTGTTCTGGGTTTTTTTATTCCCGGACAAACCATTTTGATCTTGGCTGGTTTTTCCGCAAAAATAAATCACTTATCGCTTGCCGGTATTATTTTTTTAGCCGCTTTAAGCGCTTTGGTCGGAGATTTTAGCGGTTATTTTTTAGGCAAAAAATTCGGTTACGAACTACTAAAAAAATTCGGCTTATTTTTTCGGATCAGTCATAAAAATCTTGATAAAACCGAACAGATGATCAAAAACAACACTGGCAAAACTTTGATTCTGGGACGTCTTAATTCTTTTAGCCGAGCCTTGGCGCCATTCGTTGCCGGCGCCAGCGGCGTATCACTTAAAGATTTTATAAAATACAGCGGTGTGGGCGCTTTACTGTGGGCCGGCATCTTTGGCCCGCTTGGTTATTTTTTCGGCCATAATTATAAAACAATCGCCTTGTATGGCGACGTTTTGTTGATTATCTTTGCAGTCGTAATAATTATCGCTATTTTATCGAAGATTATTTTTTTTCGGAATCGCGATTAGCTACCACTTTAAAAAAATATTTCCAGCGTTCTACGCCGTCACACAATTCTTTAGTATCCGCCAGACAAGCTTCCACGAAAATTCTGGTATTTTCCTTGCAAATTTTAAAAATCGAACTTCGCTTAAAAGGTGGCACTCTTAATTCGCCAATGATTTTTAAAGCCAAATCCTGCCATTGATAAGCCGGAGCTTTAGTAGTTGTAGCACGCTTAGCAAATAAATCGCCGATTTTTTCAAACTCTCCTTTTCTGGGCATAACTTTACTGATGATATTGATTATAGTAAAATTATAGCAACAACCGCTTAAAATTAAAAATCACCATGAATATCCTAAAATATCCGAATAAAATTCTTCGAACCAAATCGAACAAAATAACCGATTTCAAAAATCCTTCCAAACAGTCTTTTTTTAATGATCTAAAAAAAACCATGCAGACCGCTGACGGCCTAGGACTGGCAGCTAATCAAGTCGGCGAAACAATCCGTGTCATGGCAGTTAATTGTCAAAACGGACCATTGATTATTTGCAATCCTTTTATTTATTGGAAATCTTGGAAAAAAAATCTGGCCGAAGAAGGTTGCTTGTCTTTTCCTGGAATTTTCGGTTCAGTCAATCGAAATAATCAACTGTATTTATTTTATCGCGACGAACTCGGCAAATTAAAACACTTACGAGCTTCCGGTCTTTTGGCCAGAGTAATTTTACATGAAAACGATCACCTGAATGGACGCTTATTCATTGATAAAATAACAAAATACAGCAGCGGCGAAAAACAATTGATCGAGTTAAGAAACCAGGCTCAAAACGATGAAATCTAAAAAATATAAACTAGTTTTTTTTGGTACCCCAGATTTCGCGGTACCGACTTTGCGTTTACTTGCGCAAAGCGATTTAGTGGAAAAAATTTTAGTGGTCACGCAAAATGACAAGCCGGTCGGACGTGGCCAAAAAGAATTTCATTCGAGTCCGATAAAGCTTTTAGCCGAAAAATTAAATTTACCACTAATCGATGATTTAAAAACCGGACGAAAAACCATTGTCGATTTTCAACCGGACTTGGCAGTAGTTTCGGCTTATGGCAAAATTTTACCTCAAAGAATTCTTGATCTTTTCCCTTACGGTTGCCTGAATATCCACCCCTCACTATTGCCAAAATATCGTGGCCCATCCCCTATTCAAAACGCAATTTTAAACGGCGACGAACGGACCGGCGTCAGTATTATTAAATTGGATCAAGAGATGGATCATGGCCCAATTATCGCCCAAACAAGCATTCCTTTAACTGGCACAGAAAATGAGCCCTTTCTAACCTCTAAACTAGCCGAAATTGGCTCAAAATTGCTTCTGGAAGCCCTTCCTGACTATTTAGCTGATAATAGCCGTGGTTGCCCCCAAAACGACGATTTAGCCAGTTTTACGGCTTTGATCAAAAAGGAAGACGGAATCCTTAATTTTAATGATTCAGCGATTATAAATGACCGCAAAATCAGGGCCTATTTTCCCTGGCCAGCCGGTCAAACCGAGTTTATTAAAAATGGCCAGCCACTATCAATAAAAATTCTAAGAGCCAAGGCAATCGCCGAAAAACCAGTCCCAACTAATGGCCAGTGGCTAGTTAATCAAAGCCGTTTATTAATTACCTGCGAAACCGGCTCATTATTAATCCACGAGCTGCAACCAGCCGGAAAAAAGCCCATGCCAGCAAGTGCCTTTATTAACGGCTATCTAAAATAGCTTTGCGCTCGGCAGATTAAAATCTGCCCTATCCGCTAATTGTTAATTAATAAAGCGGATAGGCGCGAATTCATTCGCGCCCAAAACCAAGCCTTTTTATTAAATAAAAAATCACCCTCAAGGGTGTTTTTATGTAATTCTGAAACTTGCATTCGACTCGCGCAAAACTTTGCCGGTCGCAGACCATGAGCGAGCGTCAGCGAGTCGAATGGTCCGCGCAGGGGGATTTGAACCCTCGACCATCTGCTTAAAAGGCAGTTGCTCTACCAGGCTGAGCTATGCGCGGATGAAAGATAATTTTAAGTTGTCAAAATCTTTAGCGTATCAGCGATTTTGATTTTTCCACACTCGTCTCGCCGTAGTCGAGTTTGACTCGACGGAGGCGGAAGCTATGCGCGGATGAAAGTAACAGGAAAATTCTAACACAAGATTTTGATTTTAGCAACCCCCTATCTATGTCGATTCTTTTGCCAATTTTTTATCTTTTATCTTTATATTCCCTTTCCCATCTTTCTCTCCGTCTTTTTTTCCATTTATCTATTCTCCAAAAAATCTTGGGCTCAATAAAAATTATAAAATAAATAAGCAAAACTAACATTAATCCGAACGGCCAAAGCACTTTTATGACTGGCCACCATGTATCCCAGCTAAAAAAAGATTTAATGATTACGTCGTGAAATAAATCAACCACCTCTTGATTCGCTGCCATAAAATTTTGAATTAAAACTAAACAAAATAGCATCAATAATTATATAACAAATGAAACAATATAACAATTTCTAATTTTTAACAAAAACACTAACCCTGCCCCTTAAACGGGGTTTTTGTTTTATATAAATTTAATATATAATAATAACAGATCATTAAATAACGTTAAAAAACAGGAGGCATTGTGAGTTCCTTAATCCCACCACTAAACTATGTTTGGAAATGCACCAACAAAGACTGTTCGGCGCACGATAAAGAAGTGATGGTTCATCAAGATTCGGAATTTCCTGAATTATCACGAAACTGCACAATCTGCGGACAAAGCATGAGAGGCGAACCAATAATTTACACTGGTCCAGATAGAAGCGGAGCGCGTAAGTGTTATTAGTTCTTCGTAATGCTCAAAGGAGGGGGTTGTTTAAAACACTCCCCTCCTTTTTAATACCACAAACAAAGGATTTTTGTTTTAACTAAATTAGGTATATAATAGATATGGATCTTTTTTAATAATGAATTGCAATGAAACAGGAGAAGAAAAGATGATTTCGTCACCAGATTTCAAAAAAAGGTTTAATAGCTGGCTCGTATGCCAAAACCGGGCATGCGGCAAAAGCTTATTGGTTCACTTAAATAAAGACGGTTCAGTCAGACATTCCAAACGTTGCCCGGATTGTGGCGAAGCCATGAAGATTGAACCACTTTGTAAAAAAACAACCTATCGGGTTGTCTAAACAAGTGCTGCTCTTTATATTTTATCAATGAGGGGTGTGTGTCAAAACCACCCCTCAATCCATTTTATTAAAAAAATAATACAAATATATGTTAGGAAATTTTAATCAGCCACCAAGACCAGAAATTGCAACAGACGTTGAAACGGCTATGTTTATTATTCAACGCATTAAAGCCGAGGACGAACAAAAGGATCATTATATTAAAGAGGCAGAAAAACTTTTGCCAACGATTACCGATCCCGACATGAAAGAAACACTATCAAATGTCATCAAAGAATATTCAATTGATTAAAGCCTAAATATAAAAACCGTCTAAACTAAGGCGGTTTTTTTGATTATCACCTGTTGATTACCAGGTGGACAATCTGGGCATGAAATCGGGTTGTTTAAATGGCGTTAAGCGTGTTAAAATAACCTCAGTAAACAAATTTTATGACTGATTTAATTAACAAAATCCCCCCGCAAAACTTGGAAGCCGAGCAATCGGTTTTAGGCTGTTTATTGATCGATAAAGACGCTATCATCAAAATCGCCGACATTTTACGACCGGAAGATTTTTACAAGGATATTCACGGTTATATTTTGGAAGCCATGTATGATCTTTACGATAAACGCGAACCGATTGATATTTTATCACTATCTAATCGTCTAAAAGAAAAAGGCTATATCGAAGCAGTTGGCGGTCAGAGTTATCTAGCCTCGCTTGCTAATGCTGTTCCAACAGCGAGTCACGTCACAACTTACGCCAAGATTATTCAAAAAAAAGCTACTTTAAGGCGCTTGTTATCAGCGGCCAGAGAAATTACCGAACTCGGATATCAGGAAGACGAGGAAATTGATAACATTTTAGACGAAGCCGAACAAAAACTTTTCAGCATTTCCCAAAAATATCTAAAACAAAATTTCGTCCCAATTAAAAATATCTTAAATGACGCTTTTAATCGTATTGACGAACTTCACAAACAAGGCGGTAAATTACGCGGCATACCTTGTGGTTTTATAGAACTGGATAAATTCCTAGGCGGTTTACAAAAATCTGACTTAATTATCATCGCCGCCCGTCCATCAGTCGGTAAAACTTCCTTAGCTCTCGATATAGCAAGACAAGTTGCGGTAAAAGAAAAAATTCCAGTCGGCTTATTCAGTTTGGAAATTAGCAAAGATCAATTAGTCGATCGTTTATTATGCGCCGAGGCTGGTGTTGATTTATGGAAAATGCGTACCGGAAAATTATCTGACAAAGACGAAGACGATGACTTTCCTAGAATCGGCCAGGCGATGGGTGTGTTATCCGAAACACCGATTTTTATCGACGACTCAGCCGCGGCCAACATTATGGAAATTCGCACCAAAGCCAGGCGTTTAAAAATGGAACACGGTCTCGGTCTTTTGGTTATCGATTATTTGCAGTTGATCGAAGGTCGTTCTTCCGGCGGCGATAATCGTGTCCAGGAAGTTTCCGAAATCACTCGTTCATTAAAATCAATCGCTCGTGAATTGGATATTCCGGTTATCGCGCTTTCCCAGTTATCCCGTGCTGTCGAACAACAAAACGGTCCGGCTATCCCCCGCTTGGCTCATTTACGCGAATCCGGTTCCATTGAACAAGATGCCGATATTGTCATGTTTATTTATCGTAAATCAGCTGATCGCAAATACCGCAAAGACGAGTTATCCGATGAAGAAAAAAACGTAGCCGAAATTCATATTGCGAAACACAGAAACGGTCCGGTCGGCGAAGTAAAATTATTTTTTCATGAAGCCCAAGCTTCTTTCAAAAATCTGGATAAAAATCCCGATCATAATTATTTTAACAGTTAAAAATAAAAATCATGACTTTATTCTCCAAGCTGAATCAAATTAAAGATTTGCGTCAACAAGCCAAAGAGTTACAAAATGTTCTGAATGCTGAAAGCGTTACCGTGGAAAATAACGGTTTAAATTTAACAATGAATGGTCAACAAAAAATTACCGCTCTTTCAATAACTCCAGAATTCATGCAACCGGGCAATGAAAAAAGATTAGCTTCCGACATTATTAGTCTGCATAATAAAGCCACCGAAAAGATTCAAAAGATTCTGGCGGAGAAAGCCAAAGAAACCGATATTTTTAAAAATTTCGCCAATCTTAAATAAACAAAAATCATGCTGCCTGCTTCCGTTAAAAAATTGGTTGAACAGTTAAATATTCTTCCAGGTATCGGTCCGAAAACCGCCACTCGTTTGGCTTTTTTTATGTTGAAAAAAAATCAAGCCGAGCTGGAAAGATTTGCCGATGCCGTTCGTGATGCTAAAAAAGATTTAAAAATTTGTAGCATCTGTTTAAACATTTCTCAAACCAATCCCTGCACTATCTGTTCCGATGCCAGTCGCGACCGTCAAATAATCTGCGTAGTTTCTGAAAGCCAAGATTTACAATCTTTGGAACGAACCAATGAATATCGTGGCCTCTATCATGTGTTAGGCGGGGTTTTAAACCCCCTAGAAGGCATTACACCGGAAAGCTTGAATATCAAACAATTAATCAATCGTCTGGAAACCGACGGCATCAAAGAAGTCATTCTTGGTTTTAATCCCGATCTTGAAGGCGAATCAACCGCTATGTATTTACAAAAATTATTAAAAACTTCAAACGTCAAAATCACCCGCCTAGCCAAAGGTCTTCCATCCGGTGCCGACATTGAATATGCCGACGAGGTAACGCTAGCCAGCGCTTTAAAAAATCGTAGAGAGTTATAATTTGACTAATAATTAATTAAAATAATAATTATGCCCAGCCCTGAAGCGCATATTCCGAATGAGCAACTACAAATAGAAGATGTTGTTTCTCATTTCATTAATGGAGATAATGGAGATATGGAACTCACAATATCTTATTTACGAACACATCGAGATGAAATTGGAGAATTTTGTTTACAAGTGCGAGATACCTATTTAGAAAAAGATCG
>Ga0172379_10011300_pt1 | contig 10648 bp, 7 predicted proteins | sample GrowelOW334metaG_FD_119756 | JGI IMG/M metagenome (GOLD analysis project Ga0172379, IMG submission 119756) | Groundwater microbial communities from an aquifer near a municipal landfill in Southern Ontario, Canada - Groundwater well OW334 metaG | ecosystem: Environmental > Aquatic > Deep... | reverse complement strand
CAGATATCTTTTTTGCTTTTGATCAGTGCACTGCACCAACTGATTCATATGAATTCCAAAAAGAAGCAATGGAGAGAACGCATGCATGGGCAAAGCGCTCGCTTCGTGCGCACAGACAGAATTTAGACGCCAATACCAAACAGGGAATCTACGGCATTGGGCAAGGAGGACAGTTTGATGATCTTCGCCGTGAAAGCGCACGCACTATAGGTGAGATGGGTTTTGATGGTTTCGGCCTCGGCGGTTCCTTCAGCCGCAAATATGGTGACCATTCTCTCCAATCTGCACTACAGATGCTTACAGAACTTCCAGAAGGAATGCCGGTGCACGGTCTTGGAGTAGGAGAGCCGGAAGATATTCTTCTTGGTGCCGCACACGGTGTTGATACATTCGACTGTGTTACCCCAACTCGCAATGGAAGAAATGGCGGTTTGTATACAAAGAGAGGGAAGATTCAAATTCCAAATGCAGAACACCAGTACGACTATTCTCCAATAGATGAAGGTTGTGAATGTCCGACATGTCTCAATCACACCCGTGCATATGTACATCACTTGTTCCGTACGCACGAAATGCTTGGCCCAATTCTTGCCAGCATGCACAATATATATTTCCTCACTAAGCTCTGCAGCGATATCCGTGAATCCATTTTGAATGGTCAGTTCGAGCAGTTTAAGGACTCGTTCCTCGCCCTGTATAGAAAATAAAGGTCAAATATTGTAAAGTACCTTGATGGCCGGATTTAAGATCAAATCTGAATATGAACCAGCCGGGGATCAACCTAAGGCTATTGAGCAGCTGGTAAAAGGAGTAAAGAGTGGTCTAAGAGACCAGACGCTTTTGGGCGTTACTGGTTCAGGTAAAACTTTTACCGTTGCCAACATCATTCAGAAAATCGGCAAACCAACTCTCGTCATTGCACACAACAAAACGCTTGCTGCACAGCTCGCGCAAGAGTATCGAGAATTTTTCCCAGATAATGCTGTGCATTACTTCGTTTCCTACTACGACTACTACCAACCAGAAGCATATGTTCCGCATTCAGATACATATATAGAGAAGGAGGCGCAGATCAATGAAGAAATCGATCGTCTTCGCCATGCATCTACACAGGCTCTTCTTACGCGCGACGATGTAATTATCGTTGCCTCTGTTTCCTGCATCTATTCTCTTGGTTCTCCAGAGGAATATCGCAAGGTCCATTTGGAGCTTGCTCCAGGAATGAAAAAGAATCGCGCAGATCTCATTCGTGAACTTATCGCCATCTACTTTGAACGCACAACAGCTGATCTTTCTCCAGGTAAGTTCCGTGCACTTGGTAACAGTGTTGAAATTATGCCAACGGGGGAGCGCGTGCTCTACCGTATTGAGTTCCAAGGAGAGGAAATTGTAAAAGTTCGTGTTATCGATGCTGTAAGTCGCGCAGAACGCGAGTCTCTCAACTCACTTTTCCTTTTCCCAGCAAAACATTATGTTACTCCACAAGATGAACGCAATCGTGCGATTGAAGAAATAAAGCACGAGCTTAAGGAGCGATTGGCGGTACTTGAGCGTTCAGGAAAAGTACTTGAAGCAGAGCGTTTGAAGCGCCGCACTAATCACGACATCGCACTTATCCGTGAAATCGGCGTCTGTCCTGGTATTGAAAACTATTCGCGTCATTTTGATGGTCGCAAGCCAGGTGAACCACCATTTACCTTGCTCGACTATTTCCCACACAAGAAAGATGGAACTCCAGATTTCCTCACCATTATCGACGAAAGCCACGTTACCGTGCCGCAGATCTCTGCTATGTATGCAGGTGATCGCGCACGTAAAGAAAACCTTATTGAGTTCGGTTTCCGCCTCCCATCTGCAATAGATAACCGCCCACTTCAGTTTGAAGAGTTCGAAGGTGATGTTGGTTCTGTTATCTACACCTCTGCAACACCGGGCCCATACGAAAAGGAAAAATCAGGAACAAATATTGCCGAGCAGATCATCCGCCCAACAGGACTCATAGACCCTGAAATTATCGTTCGCCCAGTAACTGGCATTGATGGTAAGAAAGGTCAGGTGCAGGATTTCTTGGACGAAGCAGAAAAGGTTATCAAAGGTGGTGGCCGCGTGCTTGTAACTACGCTTACCAAGAAGATGGCGGAAGATCTTTCTGAATACTTGAAGGATAGAGATTTCAAAGCAGCATATATTCACAGCGAAGTTCTGACGCTAGACCGCATTACCATCCTTACTGAATTTAGAAAGGGAGAATATGATGTGCTTGTGGGCGTTAACCTCCTGCGCGAAGGTTTGGACCTTCCAGAAGTAGAGCTTGTTGCCATACTGGATGCCGACAAAGAAGGCTTCCTGCGTTCAGAAACCTCCCTTATCCAAACCATTGGCCGCGCTGCTCGTAACGTAAATGGTCGCGTCATTATGTATGCCGACCAAATGACAAACTCTCTTGAAAAAGCGATGAGTGAAACAAAGCGCCGTCGTGAGATACAGGTTGCCTACAACACCAAGCATGGCATTACTCCAAAAACGGTACACAAAGCAATTAAAGATATTACCGATCATCTCCGCACAGAGCACGGCAAGGCAGTTGGTGTGCTGCTTGATATAGATCGAGAGCTCTACAAAAAGAATCCTCGTAAATTTATTGCAGACAAAAAGAAACAGATGGCTCAGGCTGTTCAAGAACTTGATTTTGAAACTGCGGCCATCCTTCGTGATGAAATTGCTGTATTGATGGGGAAGGAGCCTAAAGGAAAGCTCAGCAGTAAGAAGAAATAGATTTGTGTAATCTGTGTATAACTTACACTTGACCCACACTAGCTATATCAGGCTACAATTGAATACGTCTTTGTGTTAGAGTGCTCCGTACCAACCCCTCGGAGCAGCCGTGGGGCAAATCTGCATATATGGAGGATAAAATCACAATAAAAGGAGCAAAAACGCACAACCTTAAGAATGTTTCGCTTTCAATTCCGCGAAACAAGATGGTTGTATTTACTGGTCTTTCGGGATCAGGCAAGTCGTCTTTGGCGTTCGATACCATCTTCGCTGAAGGTCAGCGTCGATATATAGAATCTCTTTCTGCATACGCTCGACAATTCTTGCGCCAAATGCAGAAGCCCGATGTAGAAGAAATCACCGGTCTTTCTCCTGCCATCTCCATCGACCAGAAGAGTCGCTCAAACAACCCTCGCTCAACTGTTGCAACTATTACAGAAATCTACGACTACCTCCGCGTCCTCTTTGCGCGTGTCGGTAAACCACATTGTCTTACCTGTGGCCGTGAAATCAAGAAGCTTTCTAACGAAGAAATCATCCACAGCATTGTCGACAATGTTTCAAAGTCGGCGCCAAAGAAAACTCGCACGGTAATGGGCGTAAACATTAACGAAGATGTGGTGCGCATTTATGCTCCAGTAGTTGTTGGCCGCAAAGGTGAGTACTACCAGCTTCTCTACGATCTACTCGGCAAGGGCTACGAACGCGTAAAGGTAGATGGTGAGCTTAAGAGCCTTCGCGAACAAATCATTCTCGCAAAGCACAAGAAGCACGACATCTCAGTGCTTGTTGATGAGATTTTGGTTGCGGAATTTAGCCGCTCTAAGGCTGCGGCTCTTGAGCGTCTCTCAGAATCTGTAGAACGCGCACTTGAAGAGGCAGATGGCCTTGTGCAGGTAGAGGACATAAACGGTACGCGCATGATCTCTGCGAAGTTTATGTGTCCCTACGATGGCTTCTCCTTCCCAGAAGTAGAACCTCGTCTGTTCTCATTTAACTCACCATACGGTGCATGTCCTGCATGTAACGGTCTTGGAACAAAGCACTTCTTTAGCGATGAACCATGTCCTGTCTGTCACGGCATGCGTCTTCGCCCAGAAGGTCTTAATGTATTTCTCTACAAAGAATCAGACAAGAAAGAAGACGGCCTTGTTCCAAAGGGTGCAAAAAATATCGTACAAATCACAGATTTCTCTATCGAAGACGCGTTTGCGTTCTTTGAAGAACTAGATCTTTCTAAGAAGGATCAGGAAATTTCTAAAACAGTTATTAAAGAAATAACTTCACGTCTCAAGTTCATGTTGAACGTGGGCTTGGATTACCTAACGCTCGACCGCCGTGCCAATACGCTCTCAGGAGGGGAAGCGCAGCGCATCCGTCTTGCCTCACAGCTTGGCTCTGGCCTTGTGGGCGCACTCTATGTGCTCGACGAGCCAACCATCGGTCTCCACCAGCGCGACAACGAACGTCTTATCAAAACCCTTGTGGATCTTCGCGATCTTGGAAATACCATTATCGTCGTTGAACACGATGAAGACACTATCTATGCCAGCGATTACTTGGTTGATATAGGTCCAGGTGCAGGCGTACACGGCGGAAACGTTGTGGTTGCAGGTGATCTTGAAAAACTTCTTACAGCAAAGAAAAACGACAGCGGTTCTGTAACGCTTGCATATCTGCGTGGTGAAAAAGAAATTGAAGTTCCAGAAGAGCGTCGCGAAAAAGATCGTGGATGGATCAAGATCAAAGGAGGGAAGGCCTTCAACATCAACAATCTTTCTGCAGAACTTCCCCTTGGAAAACTTGTAACGATTACAGGTGTATCTGGTTCAGGTAAATCAACATTCTTGTACGAGTTGTTGTACGAAAACCTTCGTGCACGATTTGATAAGAAATACCGTACGAACAAGCTGTTTAATGTTTCCTCATTTGAGGGCGCAGAGAATCTTTCTCGTGCAATTATGATCGACCAGTCACCGATTGGTCGTACACCACGCTCAAACCCTTCAACCTACACAGGAGCCTTCACCTTTATCCGCGACATGTTTGCGACAACCACAGAAGCTCGCGCTCGTGGATGGAAGTCGAGCCGCTTCTCATTTAATGTGCCACAAGCTCGTGGAGGTGGACGCTGTGAAGCCTGCGAAGGTAACGGCACCATTGCTGTTGAAATGTCATTCCTTCCAACGGTGTATGTAACCTGCGATGTCTGCGACGGTAAACGCTTTATGAAAGAGACGCTTGAGGTGAAGTACAAGAAGAAGAGCATCTACGATGTCCTTAAAATGACCGTTGAAGAGGCACTCGTATTCTTCAACGATATTCCTGCAATCTACGATCGCCTTAAAACTCTTGAAGAAGTAGGTCTTGGATACTTGGAACTTGGCCAGTCCGCAACGACACTTTCTGGCGGTGAAGCACAACGTGTAAAAATCTCTGCAGAACTGTATCGTCCTCACTTGCAGAAAACAATTTACCTTCTCGATGAACCAACCGTGGGTCTGCACTACGAAGACGTGCAAAAACTTATCGATATTTTGAATCGTCTTGTAAAAGCAGGGAACTCAGTTGTCCTTATCGAACACAACATGGATATCATCAAGAGTTCTGACTACTTGCTCGACTTTGGTCCTGAAGGTGGCGTTGGTGGCGGTAAACTTATCGCAAAGGGAACTCCAGAGGAGGTTGCAAACAACAAGAATTCTCACACCGGCAAATACCTCAAGAGGGTGTTGAAAGGTCGTTAGGGGGTTTAAAACCCGGGGTATACTTAGGCTTTAGAGCCTCTAGTACAGTGCTCAGCTCCATTTAAAACCCGGGAGGGTGTCGTGACAAAAGAAGAGATTCAAGAAATTTCTCAGTGGGCCTCGCAGCCCAGAGAAAACGTCTGGCGTAAATGGCTTGCTCTGCTTCGTGGCAAGCCAGGTGTTACAGAACACGACCTGCTCGCGTACAAGCCGCACATTCCTTTGGTGTGTGAGCCTTTGTTCGGGCGCAGGATTAAGATGGGAGGATCGAACGCGCTCGTCGCAGTCCGACCTTCCCTCAAACGCCGTATCAAAATCTACAGCGAAGCGCTCGATATCATTCGAGAGTTTTGCCAAGTAGATGATCTACTTCGTCTGGGAGTCTTTCGTCGCGAAGTCACCCAGATTGCGGGGCTCGAAGAAATCGACCGACCCTTCTACGAACTGGTGCTGCGTGATATGCACCGCATCACTCCTCAGCAATTGAGGAGGCTGTCGCAGCGTATGCCCACGGGCTCGGCAATCCAGAAGGCCTTGGTTGAACTTGGAGAAGGGAGGAGTTTACCGCTTGCGGCGGAATAGTAGTCGGCTCCGGTCATATACCGGAGTCTTCCTTTTTAAAAACGTAAAAAATGGTACTTTAGCCATATGACCCTCGAGCAATTCAAAAAGAAAATGAAACAAATCCCGGATGCACCGGGGGTGTATTTCTTTTTGGGTAAAAACAAAGAGGTTCTCTACATTGGAAAAGCTACATCGCTCCGCAGCCGTGTGCGCAGCTATTTCTCTCCAGATCTTGCTGCTACACGCGGCCCTTTGCTCGTACAGATGCTTGAGAAGGCAAAGACCATAGATTGGCGCGAGACAGATTCTGTACTTGAAGCGCTGCTTCTTGAAGCCAATCTAATTAAGTCTCATAAACCCAAACACAACACCGACCTTAAGGATGACAAGAGTTGGAACTATATCGTCATCACCAAAGAAGATTTTCCAGTAATCCGTTATGTTCGTGGCCGTGAGTTGGCTATGCAGGATCCGGATGAATATTTGCATACCTTCGGGCCATTTCCTCATGGGCTTCAACTCAAAGCAGCGATGAAGATTATTCGCAAAATCTTCCCGTATCGTGACGACAAGTGTGTACCAAACTCTGGTAAGGCTTGCTTTAACCGCCACATTGGTTTGTGTCCAGGTGTATGTACAGGAGAAATTTCAAAAACAGACTACAGAAAAATCATTCGCCGCATCGCACTGCTCTTCCAAGGTAAGAAACTTGAACTTATAAAGAGCCTTGAGAAGGATATGAAGGCTGCTGCAAAGGCAGAGGAGTTTGAAGAGGCTGCACGCCTCAGAAGCCAAGTCTTTGCACTCAACCACATCCAAGATGTTTCCCTTATAAAAGACGAATATCGTGCAAGCGGAGGGAAGATAGGGAACACGCGCATTGAGGCGTACGACATTGCACATATGGCTGGTACATCAGTTGTCGGCGTGATGGTTGTTGTTGAAGATGGTGAGGCAAACAAAGATCAGTATCGTAAATTTAAAATTAAAACTGCCAAGGGAGGAGATGATGCAGGATCACTGCGAGAAGTGCTTACGCGCCGCCTTGGACATGATGAATGGCCTCTACCTCGTGTTATCGCTGTAGACGGCAGTACGGCGCAAATAAACGCGGCTACGAAGGTATTAGAGGAACATGGCATGAATATCCCCATCGTTGGCGTTGTTAAAGATGAGAAACATCGTCCACGCTCCATCCAGGGCAAGCGCGAAGTCATTGCAGGCCGGGAACGGGACATTCTTTTAGCTAACGCAGAGGCTCACCGTTTTGCTATCACATACCACAAAAAACTCAGAAACCCTTTGAGAGGAATGTAGGTTAGAATAAGGGTATGAGAACGGTAGTTGGAGTACTACGCGGAGGACCTTCCAGCGAATATGAGGTGTCGCTTAAGAGCGGCGCAACTATTCTTGGTGCGCTCGATAAAGAAAAATATGAAGCGCGAGATATATTCATTGGCAAAGATGGCCAGTGGCACATTCATGGTGCTCCTGTGCTGCCAGAGAAGGCGTTGCGGGGCATTGATATCGCCTTTAATGTTATCCACGGAGAGTATGGAGAAGATGGTCAACTACAGCGCATCCTAGAGGCTGTTTCAGTGCCATATACAGGCTCTGATGCGTTTACATCTGCACTCGCATTCAACAAACACAACACCAGAGAGCTTGTATCGAAGCTTGGTATAAAAACTGCACATGCAGTATTGCTCGATAAAGAAGGGATTGAGGATACTGAACAGAAAGCGTTTGAGTTGTTCCGTACCTTTCCACATCCAGCGATAATAAAACCAGCAATAGGTGGTTCATCTGTTGGCGCAACGATTGTGCATACCTTCCACGACCTTGAACCTGCGATTCATAAAGCATTTGAAATCTCCCCAAAGATCCTTATGGAAGAATTTATTCGTGGCAAAGAAGCCACTGTTGGTGTTATAGATCACTTCCGTGGTGAACAAACCTACGCGCTTTTGCCTATAGAGATTATTCCACCTAAGAAACACGGTTTCTTCTCATACGATGCAAAATACAGCGGGGAAACTGTAGAGCGTGTGCCTGGCAACTTCACTGCTGATGAAAAAGAACAGCTTATGCAGCATGCGCGTGCAGTGCATGAGGCTATGGGCCTTTCGCACTATTCACGCTCTGACTTTATCGTAAGCAAGCGCGGTATATATTTCTTGGAAGTAAACAATGCAGCGGGTTGTGGAATGACAGCAGAGTCGCTGTTTCCAAAAGCGGTTGCATCGGTTGGGGCAACATTAACGGACTTCTTAAGCCATGTCGTTGAGCTTGCTCGCAAGGGCCAGAGACGATATTCTGCATCTCTATGATTGCATCTGAACTATTCGACGACCAAGACTCATCTTCTGAAAACACTCCTCTTTCTGAGAGGCGCTGCATCCCATGCGAAGGGGGAGTAGATCCACTTACAGAAACAGAAGCTCAGGAGCTCGCTAAACAGATTGACCCAGAGTGGACTCTTGTAGAAGGAGGCGGTCTTCTTGCCCGCAGCTTCTCTTTCCCCAACTTCAAAAAGACTATGGAGTTCGTAAACAAAGTTGCCGCTATTGCTGAAGAAGAACAGCACCATCCAGATATGACGGTTTCCTATGACAATGTGGGTATCGAGCTTATGACCCATGCAATCGGCGGCCTCTCAGAGAATGACTTTATTCTTGCGGCTAAGATAGACGAGATTAAATAAAAATTTAATCCACATCCAATCTCACTATGGCCCAAACTTGTATAAAACTTAAAGATGGGACAACCATAAACGTAGATGGCTCTGTTCAGGAAGTACTCAAAATACTTGCTATGTATCCTGTATCAAGTGATGTTGAGTCAATCTCTAGTTTGGGTTTGAACGTGGGATTACCTACTTCCACGTCTACGCCTGCGGTGCAATTAACAAAAAATCAAAAAGCACTTGCATGGGCAAAAGCGCAGATAGGGCGCTATGTGCAAACATGTAGAACACCTGGATGTAAATATAATTACGACAAGTCTGGAGCTATGTCGTGTTCAACTCCTAACCCACGCGCCGATGCAGATGATATTCAAAAAGAAAATCAGGAGAATTACCATCCTTTTTGGAATTTCTACTGTATGCGTTTCGTGCGTTCAACCTATAACGGTCCCGCAGAGTATGCAAAAGCAGAAGATATGTATCAGGCGCTTAGCAAGGCAGGAAAAATAAATACTGACCACAACATCCCTGAAGGTGCGCTTGTGTTTTGGTATTGGTCTACCTATGGCCACATTGGAATTTATAGCGGTAACGGAAAAGTGATACACACAGGGGTAAATCCTGCCACCAAAAAGAATGGAATAAGAGAAAGTCTCGTTGCTGATGTTACTGAAGTTTTGGATGGTTACAATCACTACCAAGCTCCACGCACGAGTTATTTAGGTTGGGCTGATCCTCCAGAAAATTGGACAGGGTAGGACTATGCATTTTTTAGGTTTTGTTATATATTAATTGACGTTCGGGCCCTTAGCTCATTTGGTAGAGCGCCTCATTTGCAATGAGGAGGCGACCGGTTCGATCCCGGTAGGGTCCACCAAAATCAGAAAGCCGCCAGTAATGGCGGCTTTCTGATTTGAAGGGATCACTCCGGTAGTTTCGGGGTTAAAAGAGCTTGGTGAAGTTTCTTTAAGAAATCTCTGTACATTTCGAGCATTTTTTTGTGAAGATTATCCCATGACTCCGATTCATAAAATGCCATTAGACCTTCTTGTTTCAACAGTTCGACGAGTCCAGATTCTGAATCTGGATGAGCAGTTTTGTTTACAATTCTATTTAGATTTCTAAGTCCAAATATATCTTTGTCTACCGTTACACTAGCGTTTGCTAAAATCATATGAAATTTATTGATACTTCCTTCAGGTTTTGTAATGCCGTCAATAACTGCAGACATTTCTTCTAGAGTAAATTCTTGCCCTGTTATGTTATCTGTAAATTCTTGAATGAAGGATCTAATATCTATCGAGTATGTAATAAAAGCTTGCTTGGTTTGTGCCGATTCAGTTTGTTGATAAATAAGTTCTGACTGAGGAAAAAAACTATAACCAAATCTTGAATCGGCGCCGGAAAAAATATTTATCTTCTTGCGTAGGCTGCCAATTTCTGCAATAACATCTGCATTGGTGAATCTTATTTCAACTGCTTTTTGAGCATCTTCTTCTTTTTTGGACTCAACTTTTGCTTGCTTAGCTCTTTTTGTCTCGATTATTTCTTTTGCGTGCGCCGACCCCTCTTTTAAAATTTTTTCTTCAAGTGATGAAACAATTTTACCTGACCAGCCTATTATTTCCTTTGTGAAAATGATTTCACTCTTTTTATTTTTAATTTCAGTAAAGTTATCGTAATAGTATTGTAAGTAAGTTTTAGGATCCTCTCTGAGAAGATATTTCAGCGCAAGCGCCCTCACGCTTTTTGGTATAGCTTCGTCTTCGAAAACAGCCTTGAGAGTTTCAATGATCGGTAAAATTGCTTTGGCATTTTTCAAGTATTCCAAATAACCTGCAACGTCATAATAATCTTCAGCTGAGAGAAGTTCTTT
>Ga0172379_10011299_pt1 | contig 10649 bp, 14 predicted proteins | sample GrowelOW334metaG_FD_119756 | JGI IMG/M metagenome (GOLD analysis project Ga0172379, IMG submission 119756) | Groundwater microbial communities from an aquifer near a municipal landfill in Southern Ontario, Canada - Groundwater well OW334 metaG | ecosystem: Environmental > Aquatic > Deep... | reverse complement strand
GCCATTGAATCGTCCTGTTTCAGAATAATCGTGCTCAGCGGGACTTGTCATCATTGAAAATGTAAGCTGCGCGATTTCCATCTTCGGTCGTAAAATAATAGGCACGCTATTAAGATTGCAAAGTTCCAATGTGATATTAAGAAAATGTCCGGGGTTGATAATTCCAGCCGTATTATGAACTATCAAACCGATTCTCGCCAAACTGCTTTTTCCTGAAATTTGAATGAGATAGTTGTTGCTTCCGACAAAATCAAGCACCGTTCCCAATACCATCACTCCCGGATGCAAAATAAACCTTTCATCATCACCTATAATCACTTCCTTGGTTTGAGGAAGAACCTTTTTCATAGGATCGATAAAATCATTGGCGAATGAATCCGTAACAATAAACTTGTTGCCCAGCAGCACATCATAACTCACCGGCTGCAAACGAGTCTCATCAAAGTCTTTCAAAACGATAGAACCGTCCTTCACCGCTTTCTTGATATCAATATCCGAAAGAAACATATTTGTAAAGTTTAATTATTCAACAACAAACACATTATCCGTTCCGTAGTACTCATCCCAATGCGCATTATAATGTGCAAACATCCGTTCAAGACGATCCTGCGAGAGTTCTTCCACACCCAATTGATTCATAATTTCCAACAATTCTTTTTTCACGCCATCAATCTGACTTTCATCATCGATAACTCGCTCAAACTCAGCCAGATATCCATACCCTGCGTTTTTGTCCAAACAAACCGTAGTGTCTCCGAAAACATATTCTTCGCGCGCTCGCGACCACTTTGCTTGGTAGGTAAGTCCTGCATCCAAAAGTATATGATCTAATTCATCAAGTGTCAGATTTTTTACAGGCGACTCAAATTCCATACGAGAAACGCCGTTCGAGCTTGTACCATCATCCGCCACAGATGCTTTTACAACCAACAAAACAGCATCGTCCGTTTGTCTTGTGCGAATAGAATGATTTTTTCCTTTTAAAAGAACTGTCTTCAAACTTTCTTGCTGTTCTTGTGAAAAAAGAGGGGCTACATCAACTGCCAACTTCGCCTTTTCCGTATCGCCACCCGTAAAGTAATGATTGAGCTGAGATTCTTTTTTACCTGGATGCGCGTCCGGAAATGCTTGCAATATTTTTTCCTTCAAGCTATCCGCCGCTTCTTTTTTTCCCAACAAACTTTTAATCTCTATTTCAAAATGTGCCATACTATTTTTGGTTAATCTTTGATGGTTTATCCTCACTGATAACCCATTATACCGCATTTCCGACAAAACAAAAAATCGCCCTAAACAGAGCGATTTTTTGTTTCTTCTCACCTACATCTTCACCTTGATACCGGGCCCCATAGTCGAGCAAACAGCAATAGATTGGATGTATCGTTTCTTGATTGTTTCCGGCTTGGCTTTTTGCAAAACATCAAACACCGCATTGAAATTATCTTTGAGCTGCGCGACATCGAATGACAGCTTTCCGATAACTTGATGGATATTTCCGCTGTCATCGTTTTTAAAACTCACTTTGCTTCCCTTCTTCAAAGCTTCCACGACTTCTTTGACCTTCACTGTTACCGTTTCAGTCTTCGGATTTGGCATCAAGCCCTTTGGTCCGAGGATTTTTGCAACCGTAGCAAGTTTTGGCATCATTTCAGGAGTAGCGACGACAACATCAAAAGCAACACCGGCCGCGAGCTTTCCGCTCTTGATCTCCTCAATCAATTCCTCGCCACCGATCAAATCAGCACCAGCCTCTTTGGCTTCAGCCATTTTGGTCGATGTGATGACGGCTACTTTCTTGGATCGTCCGACACCGTGCGGAAGCACTGCCGTAGACCTGACTTGTTCCTCACCTTTTTTCGGATTGATACCAAGTTTGAAATGAGCCTCGACAGACTCGTCAAATTTTGCCAAACCGTTCGCCTTTACAAAAGTCAGCGCCTCTTCCAAAGAATACTCCTTTTCCTTCTCGATTTTCTCAACGACAGCTGCGTATTTTTTTCCTCGTGTCATAAGTTTTTGTGTGGTATAACGCCTCGCCAAGCAAAGCTCCCACAGATTATATATAATAGTTAGCTTACTTAGTTTTTTATAAAGAAAAAACTACTCTATTTATTCCCTGGATCCCCGCCTTCGCGAGGATGACAAAATAATTTGCAATTATTCTGTCACTTTGATTCCCATCGAACGAGCGGTTCCGGCAACAATTCGCATCGCCATATCCACATCATTCGCGTTCAAATCTTCCATCTTTGTATCTGCAATCTCTCGCAACTGTGCTTGAGTCACTGTTCCTACTTTTTCTTTCAAAGGATTGGCAGCGCCCTTGGTTGCCTTGGCAGCCTTCTTCAAAAGTTCAGCGGCAGGAGGTGTCTTCAATACAAAGGTAAAAGTTCGATCATCATACACTGTGATTTCCGCAGGAATGATATCCCCCATCTTGTCGCGGGTCGCGTCATTGAACTTTGCGCAAAAATCCTGAATATTGAGACCGTGTTGACCCAAAGCGGGACCTACCGGAGGAGCCGGATTCGCCTTTCCTCCGGGGATTTGCAACTTGATAACCGTCTTGATGTTCTTTGCCATAATCTTTTCAATATGTATATAAAACTTTTTTAATTAAGCTTTCTTGATTTGGAGGAAATCCAGTTCTACAGGCGTCTCACGTCCAAACAAAGAAACCAAAACCTTGACTTTTCCTTTCTCCTCATCCACTTCTTGAATCTTACCCTCAAAGTTTTTGAACGGTCCTTCGGTAATCTTGACCGGATCATTCACCTTGACATCCATCTTGTATTTCGGCTCCTCCACACCCATACGCTTCTTGAGCTGCTCGATTTCACGAGGATCAACCGGCGTCGGAGTCGTACCCAATCCGATAAAGCCTGTCACATTTGGTGTATTGCGCACCACATACCAAGACGCGTCCGTTACCACCATATCCACCAACACATAACCGGGATAAATGCGCTCCTCAACCACGGTTCGCTTGCCCGCTTTGATCTTTATCTTCTTTTCTTTCGGAACTATCACATCAAAGATGAGCTCTTGCATATCCATAGACTCGATACGCTGCTTGAGATTGCGAGACACATTGTCCTCGTACCCGGAATAGGTATGGAGCACATACCAAGCGCGTCCGTGATGTTGAGTTTGCTTTGCCATACGATGTTATTAAAATATGTTTAAACTTTTTATTGAGACCGAGGACTTGCAAATTTGCAAGTCCTATTGTTTGGCGATAAATGATTTCAACACGTGTCCAAAACCATAATCCAAGCTTCCAAGGAAGATTGCCATAACCAAGGTCAATCCGACCACAAGTATAGTGCTACGAATAATTTGATCCTTGGTCGGCCACGTTACCTTGGTCAACTCGACTTTCGCCTCTTTTATAAACGTAAAGATTTTTCGCATAACGATATATATTGCACCTTAACATCGATATTATGCCATTGTAAAGCCATAGTATCCATATATAAGAATTTGGGTTTTTTAAAAAGCCTCCACGGGCTTTTCTATTTACTAGTGTACTAGAGGAAAGCACTCTTGTCAAATGGAAAAACACACGCCAAGGTTCAAACAATCGCTCTTGCTCGTTTGAGAAAAGATATGGTACTATGAATATGTAAAATAAAAATAGAAATGATGCGTACTAATCAATGCGACATTGATTAAATAACTCATCCAAAAACAAAATGATACAACACAATGATACAAACGTAGACGTCGAAACAAAGGAGCGAGAAGCCGCCCAAAAGATACAGGCCTTGCGCGATATGATTAACAGTGCAGAAAAGACCATTCAGGGTGCCAAGGCGATGCTTCTTCAAATTGAAGGCAAGAAAAAAGTCGGCCGCAAACGAAAAGTGGAGGAAGTGACTGATGGCACCGTTGTTGAGGGTATGTTCGATGGGCAGATTATGCTCGGCACAGACGGCAAACAATATCCCGTCCCCGCCAACTACGCCTCCAAATCAAAACTCGTCGAGGGCGACGTGCTCAAGCTCACAATCACTCCCGAGGGATCTTTTATCTACAAGCAAATCGGACCGGTCGAACGCAAGCACGCTCTGGGCATCATCAGTCAGGATGAAAATGGCAACTATTGCATCCTCGCTGACGGACGACCTTACAAGGTTCTCTTGGCTTCTGTGACCTATTTCAAAGGTGAGCCGGGTGACGAGGTGGCTATCGTGTCTCCGCGTGATACCGAGGCGACGTGGGCATCCATCGAAAATATCATCCAAAAAGGAGGTCAAAAATTATCGCATTGGATGCCTCCGCGAGAGCACGCCGCTCCTCAAAATATGCATGCTTGGAAGGATGATCTGCACGATGAGGATGATCCTGCGATAGCGCTTGTCGGACGCGATGATATAAAGTCTCTGGACGAAACACCAAAAGTGCCTGCTTCTACAAACGACAAACAAGAAGTAATCGATGAATGGGTCAAGGACCTTGAAGAAATCGAAAGCGAAATGAAGAAAGACGCTAAAGTGTAGAACTTTCTTTTAATTCATCAGTTACATAGACATGCCAACTCAAGATTCACCGAAGCTTAGTCGCATCAAGCGCCTTGTTAAACAGTTCTCAAAATTTTTCATTGTTGGTATCGTAAACACAGGAATTGACTTTGCTATCCTCAATATCGAAATATTTTTGACAGGCATCACATCCGGTTCGACGCTCGTCCTGTTCAATATCGTCTCGTTTTCCATCGCCGTCATCAACAGCTACTACCTCAATAAGTTTTGGACATTTGAAGACAAGCGTCCCGATGGAGACAAAGCACCAATAAAGTTTTCTCAGTTTATCGGTGTAAGCCTCGTGGGATTGAGCATCAACAGTCTCGTCATATTCGGATTCACTTCCCTTGTTCCGGTTATGTTCGGACTTTCACCGCAACTCTGGGTCAATGTCGCCAAGATATTTGCCACCGGCGCATCCCTTATCTGGAACTTCATCGGTTACAAACTGTGGGTATTCAAGAAATAAGAAGTGACTATTTCTTAGACAGTTACTTAACGCTAAAACCCCTTATTCTGAGGGGTTTTTGTTTATGGTATAATAGACACATATTCATTGATTTCCTGTCCCTCTTCCTATGTCCAATACTCTTTACCGAAAATACCGCCCGCAAACATTTGCAGACGTCATCGGACAAAAACATATTATCAAAACTCTCACCAATGCCCTCAAGAATAATCGCTTGGGTCAGGCGTATCTTTTTACCGGGCCGCGAGGAACCGGAAAAACCACTACGGCCAGACTTCTGGCCAAAGCAGTCACCTGTAGTAATCGATTGGGTGCGGAACCTTGTCTTAAGTGCCCTCACTGCCTCGCTATGGCAAACAACAGCTCGCTCGATGTAATCGAAATCGACGCCGCTTCAAACACCGGCGTCGACAATATCCGCGAACTGCGAGACTCTATCAAGCTCCTACCGACGCTTGCGCTCTTCAAGGTCTATATCATCGATGAAGTCCATATGCTCTCCATCGGTGCTTTCAACGCGCTTCTCAAGACCCTCGAGGAACCACCCAAGCACGTCATCTTTATCCTTGCCACGACGTCCCTTCATAAAGTACCGGAGACTATTCTCTCTCGTTGCCAGCGCTTTGATTTTTCTCGTCTTCCTCTCGATCACATCATCGAAAAACTCGCCGGTATTGCAAAAAGCGAGGGTGTGAAAATCGCCTCGCCGGCACTCGAAATGATTGCGCTCGCCGCCGAAGGAGGTATGCGCGATGCTGAATCACTCCTCACGCAAGTCATCAGCCTCGAGGACAAAAATATCACCGCCGCAGAAGTCTCGGCTATTTTGGGCATCACCGATCAACAAAAAATCGAACAACTCCTCGAATATATCGTCCGCAAAGATATACAGCAATCTCTCATCCTTATCAACCAACTCGTCGAAAATGGCGCCGATCTCTATATCTTTGCCAATTCTTTACTGCATTCTCTACGACAGATGCTGCTTATAAGTATCGACGCAAAACTCATTGATACCCTCGCGCTCGAAATGACCGAAGAACACATCGCCATACTCTCCACTTGCGCGCAAAGCCTCGCTACACCGGGCATCATCACACTCATCGATCTCTTCTCAAAAGCACGCAAAGAAATCCGCCTCGCATCCATCCCGCAGCTCCCTCTTGAAATCGCTGTAGTCACATTCTTCACAGACAAAAACGTCCCTTCTCCTCAAGAAAAAGAGAGTTCGGTGAATAGTCATAAAAATCAAACACCTCCTATCACACACAAGCCCCTCTCTCCACCCGTTGTCAAAACACAGCCCCTCGTCGTAAAAGAGTCCGCGACATCACCCTACACAACCGACACGACACAAGCGTCTGATACCATAATCGATTCATCTGCAAACACTACCATAACCATAGACACGGTCAAAGAAAAATGGCACGCTATACTTGATAAAGTACGCGAACTCAATTCCTCTCTCGCGCTCACTCTCGGCAATTGCCAACCCCTCTATATCGGTGATGGCGGCAGTATCGTACTTGGTGCCAAATTTGCAATGTACAAAGATAAGATCAGCGCCCTTGAAAACAAATTGACAGTAGAGAGCGCTTTTGATACAATTTTAGAGTCAAAAACAAGGATAAAGGTGGTCATTGACGAAAGCACGACTCCGCACAAAAGTGCTTCTTTTTCAGTACCCGCCAGTCCCCTTTTGACCGAAGCGATGAATATTCTCGGCGGAAAAATCGTCGCTTGATTTTTTCTTATCTGGGGAGTAGCCAAGCGGTAAGGCAGGGGCCTTTGAAGCCCCCACGCGCAGGTTCGATCCCTGCCTCCCCAACACTTAAATTCACATGGATATGCATGCTTCTTTTCGAATCATCGACCCATTTCTCACACGACCACCAGTGATGACCCTTGAAAATCTTCCTGAAGAAATAAAATCCCTCGTGAATGAAATTGCTCAAATAGAAGACCAGCAAACAGCCGTACGATATGCTTATGATGCTCTTTCCAAAAAATACAGAGGCTTCCGCCTTTTCACATTCCTACGTCCGGATCGATTTTTCATAACCAATCTTTCAGTCCTCTGGAAGAAAACCGGTTTTTTGCATTGCAACCATTTGAATTACTTACTCCGCACCATTCTCGTTGCCAGTAAGAAGTTTTCCCCGGAAAATATTGAAGCTCGTTGGACTCAAATCTGGTTCTTCTCTCCTCATCAATATCTTGTGTTCCATTTAAAAAATGGCGCCACCCTCTCGGTGGATCTTTGGGGGAAGGTGTACGGTATTCCTTTTGGAAAGTATGCGAGCGGACTCCACAGCGGTAGCATATTAAAATCAGAAAAAAACAAGCAATAGAAACCAGGCTGGGAATATACAGCATAAAATTTACATACAATCTATGAAAGACGCGATTATCATTTTAGGAGGAAGCACGCATCCGGACGGATCGCTTCGAGATATCCCGAAGCAGCGCGTCGAGGAGGGTGTTCGATTGGCGCAAGAAGGTGTCGCTCCACGAATTATTATGAGCGGTGGATATAGTTTTTGGCTTGATGAAAAAGGAGAAGTGCCAGCTATTTCCGAAGCCGAATCGATGCGAAATTACGCTCTTTCATTGGGGATTCATGCAGAACAAATTTTTCTAGAAAAGAAGTCGAAAGACACACTGGGAAATGCCTATTACACCAAGATTGATTTCTTGGAAAAAAATGCATGGCGCGATATTATCATCGTAACGTCTGATTTCCATATAGACCGCACGCGATTTCTGTTTAATACTGTTCTTGGTCCAAAATACACTCTGGAATATGTTTCAGTCCCTACTGATATGAGTCAAGAACAAAGAGATTCATTTGAATCTGCGGAAAAAATTACCATTGATGTTTTGAAAAATATGATAGGTTCCATACAACCCGGTAATACCAAAATCATCGAACAGGCTCTTTTTACGAAACATCCCGGCTACGCACCTCATCCTGAAATTTCTTTCGAACAATTGAAACAACTCCTCGGCCGCGGCACCAGAGAATAAATATAAATAATCTCTGCTATGCATAAAATAAATCTCATTCTCAAATCTGAAGCGCTCGCATTTTTCGTGGCGTGTTTGTGGGCGTACTCTTTAGTTGGTGCCAGCTGGACACTCTTTCTCTTGCTCCTACTCGTGCCAGATATTTTTATGATCGGCTATGCCAAGAATTCTAAACTTGGCGCGCTTGTCTATAATGCGGGACATACCTATAACATCCCTTTCCTCTTGCTTGGACTCTTCCTCCTTATCCACACTCCCATATTGCTTCCACTTTCTATCATCTGGATCGCGCACATCAGTATGGATCGAATGCTCGGTTTCGGCCTCAAATTTGATACGGATTTCAAGGATACACACCTCGGAAAAATTGGGAAATAGATCTTCACAAAACCAACAAAAAATCGCCCTGCATCGGACGATTTTTTGTACTGTCAAAAGAAGTAATCTCTCTTCATTTATTGTCCTTGGGTAATTTGGACATTTTGAGCAGCGACCGACCCATCGGCATTGTCTTGTCCGTTGACTCTCACTTGCTGTCCCACCGTCAAATCAGAAGCGCTTCCCGGCGTTGATTTTCCAACAGTTGTCGTGTCCGAATAAAAAACAATCTTTGAACTTCCATCAGGCATCTTGACATTGAAACTTGTGGCATCCTTGGATATAATTTGACCCATCATACCTCCGCGACCTCCGCCACCGGGCAAACCTCCATTGCGCGGACCACCCAAACCTGCTTGTCGATTAGCCTGCCCATTCATTCCTCGAGTATACCCGTTCGCTCCCTGTACGGAAGCGTTTTTGCTATTGGTATATTGCATACCACCATAGAAACCGCCCCCCGCTCCAACAACCAGTGCGACTATCCCCGTCATAATAACTTTTTTGTTATTCATACTTTTTTTACCACGCTCTGGCATTTTTTATCAAAAATACCGGCGTATATACTACATTAATTATTCTCTACAAATCTATTTTTAATTAACTCGTCCGTGTCCTGTTTGAAGGGCTCGGCATCGTATTGGCGATTTTTACCGCACTTCCGACAGAAGTCTTCTGAGAAGATGCCGCCGTACTTACACCTTGTGAAGCCTTTGCCAATGGACTATTCGCCGTGTTGTTCGCCAAAGACGATGCACCACTGAAATAGTATACACCTACAACGACAAGTATAACCAACGGAATCAAAAGGTATTTCTTCATACTGGCCTAATCTTAACTATTAATCTATCATAGTACTATACGCACCGACAGGTGAAAAATCTCACATTCCGCCTCTTTTTTTAAAAAAATAATGAAAAAATGGCTTACTAAAGGACTATAAAATACTATGCAAAAAACACTCATCTTTACCGGAATGATTATCGGATTATATATAGGAAGCGCCATTCCCCTCCTTTGGGGTGGAAGCCTCTTCTCAATGTCTTCTGTTCTTCTTAGTGGTCTCGGCGCCTTTGTCGGTATTTACTTTGCGTATAAATTTGCAGACTAAGTCCATACTTCGATCTATCTGATCGACCGCGAAGTCGTTGCAATACTAAGTAACTGTTCAAAATCTTACCGCCGCAAAAAGCCTCTGTAAAACAAAACTTGCGGCTTGTCGGAAAAACAGTTTGAATTTCCGCTGCAAATCGTTTATCGCGTGTCGTCATATCCCGATATGTCTTCGTGCGCTAAAGCGATTTTCGCTTGAAATTCATACCATTTTTCTCGACATAAGATTCTGGACAGTTACTAAAAAATTAAAGACTGTCGGATAGTATCGAGACAGTCTCTTACATTTTTAGTTCTGCTAAAGATAGAGCCGGTACAGATTCGTACCGTTGCCATCCATTGCTTGGGCGAGTAATTTGAATCCCACTTTTTGATACAATCCATTCGCAGCTTCCCTATCCGGCTTGCTGGTGAGTTCAAGATAGGCAAATTTTTGATCGCGCGCAGAATCTATCATCATACGCAATATCTCTTCGGCCAAACTCATCTCCCGACCAAATTGTTTCCCTCGATGCGCTTCGTCAGTCACCACATCATGCACCTGTCCGAAAGATTTCTCAGATGTATCCACGCGCGCCAGTGTAGCTATGGACACAATTGCCCGTCTACTGCCGCTTGGACTATCACTCCTAAAAGCACAAAATACTTGAAAATTTGTTAGATACTTTGCTTTCATTCTCAACCGAGGCTCCTTTCCGGGTGACAATTGACGATACAAACCAACAATATCATCAAGATGCGGTTTTCGAAGAGCATTCAATTGTATTTCTTTAAAACGATATTCTGACATATTTCCTCCTATTTGATGTATGTAGAATTTTTTATTGAAAGAGCCCCTTCTTTATAGCATATATCAACACTATGGTCAACGAAAAATTATTCTTCCAATGAGAGATATTGGGTAGGTTTCAAAATGGCCTTGGGATTGGTTTTCCACTCATCGGAGACATCAGCGTAGAGCTCGAGCTCATTACCATCAGGATCGAGGATATAGAGGTTGTGTGTGACACTATGGTCCGCGGATCCGACTATCGTAACACCTTTTTCCACGAGCTCTTTATACACTTGTTTTATGCTTTCCGTTCCATCGCCTATCTTGAACCCGATATGATAGAGTCCCGGCTCGACACCGTGTT
>Ga0172379_10011298_pt1 | contig 10650 bp, 9 predicted proteins | sample GrowelOW334metaG_FD_119756 | JGI IMG/M metagenome (GOLD analysis project Ga0172379, IMG submission 119756) | Groundwater microbial communities from an aquifer near a municipal landfill in Southern Ontario, Canada - Groundwater well OW334 metaG | ecosystem: Environmental > Aquatic > Deep... | reverse complement strand
CCTATCCCGATGACCTTAATCTTCATTTTTTATCTCCTTTTTTACTACGCGTTTCGCTTTCCGCTTTTTTATTGCGGGAACCGAAGCCGGCAGTGGAGTTGTTGTCGTCAATTCGGCAGGTACTTTTTTAGGTTCGGGTATCGCCAGTTTACGAATTTTCTTCAACCAATCCTTCTGATTTTCAATGTTAGCACTGTGCGGTTCATTTGTCAAGAGTAAGTGCACATATCTATTTTGCTCAAGTTTCGGCGAATAGTATGATGCGTATATACTTTCAACACCCAACTCTTCTTCAACAAAAGAGTCCTCAACCAGTCTCAGCGCTTTCACGAACACGGTCGGTTTCGGTTCCGGAGCTTTTTCGATTCCTTCAAAAAAATCTTCAGGAAACTGTTTGAATCGGTTGTTGTTGACTGCGAGAGTCGCCGAAATTTCAACTTGTCCGAAATTCTTTTTATCGAGTCTCCCAATCGTTACATGCAATCCGTCAAAGTGCGCTTCGTCATCCTGATCGACCCAAGAATGGAATGCTGACATCGTATTGTGCGAATGAATAGTCCCCACAAGTCTATATCCCGCGAACCGTTCGGTCATGTCATAATTATGAATCGCCGCCGAGGAAACAACCTGCTCCGGGCACACCAGCTTGTATTCTCCAAGTTCTTTCGAATAATGAAGTAAAATAATCGCTTCGCTTCGGTGTGCCAAATAGGCAAGATGGAAAAACGTAATGATCTCAGCGGAAAGTTTCGCCGGAATCTTCGGAAGGTCGATTTTTGCCTCCGGTACAATTTTTCCCAAACCGGAAAAACCTTTTTCAAGTTTTACTGTCGCCTGAATGAGACCGGTATCTTTGCGCAGATATACTCCGTCGCATGTCACAATACCGTACGTTCCCGTTTTCGGCAGTTCGTCCTCTTTTCCTTTTTCAACAATATAGATCGGATATAACATTATGAATCGCTCCTTTGTTAACATAGCATATTTAATAGCGAGTAAAATGATTCTTGCATTTCGATCTTTTCATGACTCGAAATGGAATCGAATACCTCACCGAAGAGGGTTGCAAGCATGTCTTTTTCTTCACGATCGATGTTTTTCAATGTCTCGTGCTCATCTGACTTTGCTTTTTTTGCGAGAGAAGTTTCATCATTCTCTTTTGCGATCTCCGAATAGATATTTAGGAGACTGGACGTAAATTCAGAAATAAGGGCTTTTTCATATTGGCGGTCTTTTATTTCCTTTTTTTCCATCCATTCCATAAAATCTGCGCCAAACCGCTCTTCCGTTCCGCCTAGTATCTTACCGACAATGTCTCTGGTGGAAGTCCAGTGACCGTCTAACTGTGAGTTAATGATGTTTTTCAAATTTTGAGAGCATACATTCCAATTGACGCTTGTCGAAAATAAGGGGTCCTCTTGTGACGCCATTTTCCACGAATACACGGTTTTGAGACGAGAGTCTTTCAGCCCGGCATTGTAATAAAGATCACGAAGATCGGTGTTGAACTCACTTCCCCAAAAAGAGGCAAGTACTTCTTGTATCTGTTCAGAAATGGTCGTTTTTTTGGATTCATAATCACCCATGCAAACGGTATAATGACCTTCATAAATATTCGGCAAATTCGGTTGGTAGAGCATATCAGATAATGAAGTAAGCGGACTGTTTCGGTAATATACATGCAGTTCGCTGAAAGAATTCCGAAGAAAAGTCATGACGAAAACTACGTACGGAAAAGCAAGAGGCAGTCTGCCGCTTACTGCGTCGGGATAATCATCATATTCAAGAAATCTTTTGCTAAACTGAATGCTTCTGACACGAGGTTCTTCTTCTACGACAACAACTGTTTTTTCTCCCGAAGTTCGACAGATTTTTACACCGGCGGGATGTATATCGAGTGCCGCGTGAGATCTATCATCCTCCCGCGTGGCTTCAATAAATTCAGTAAGTAGAAGTTCATATTTGGAAGCTTGAAATTCCGAAAAAAACGCCTCGGCGTTCTCTTTAATATCAGCCTTCATTCGCTCTAGACCGGCGTTTGAGACTTTTTGCAGTATATCTCGTGCTTTTTCAAATGCCGGATCGGAATCGTTTTTCAGAGAATCGATAGCGCTCTTCGTATTATTAACATAGGTGACAGCAATGCGCTCGGCGATCTTGTCGGACAAAATTGGTAGTCTCGTGCCAAGCAACCTCATGAAGCGGTTATTTATATTATAGATCAGACATGCTCTGATGCGCTTGAGCATAGTGTCTTTTTGAGGTTCCACCACTTTTTCGATCACGTCGTTCAGACTATCGGAATATGATTCCAATTTGACGAGAACGAGCATCGGAAATGGCCACCACTTCATGCGATATTCAAAGTTGGTTGCTACAACATCGTTTTTTCTGTTTATTATCAGAACTGAACGGTCTAAGTCGATCGCTTCAAGCATGCGTTCCTTGAAATGATTCCATGAAGTCGAAACATACTCATCGCAGGAAAAATAGAGGAGAGAAATCAACAGAACCACAATGTCTGAAAGGATAAAGAATACGATCGGTATACCGACCATACACGTTACGACCCAATCGCCATAAGCATATCTTTCCAAATCGCTAAGATTGTTATCTTCCAGAAATAAAAATGTATTCGAGTTATAGAGTACCAGAAAAATAGATACCAGTACCAGAATAGACTGAATAATGAGAGTTTTCTTGATCATCCAACCAAAGAGATCCATCATCTCGCCGTCGAACCTTACAGAATAGACACAGGTTACGCAGCCGAGAAGGATCGCGAAAAGATAGAACGAATACCACGGAAGGCGAAAAAATACAGGTATATGAAGCAGCGAATAGATATTTCCGATGTCATCATATTTCATGTCCACAGAAGCTTTGCTTACACCGTCGACCAACGCGGTTCCATGAACCATGAGATCATTCGGGTCAACAAAAGCCGACAGAAAATTCGGCAGCACTACCAGAAGACTGGCAATAAAAATACCGAATACGATTAATGCAGATTGTTTTTTGTTCACGTACTACCTCCAGAATTGATTTTACAATTGTTAATTTATGTTTTCAAATAGCTATTAAAAGCTGACAGTATTCTAGCATAAATTAATATATTTGTAAAGCCCTGATGCGGTTTTATCCGGCAAACAGCTTCCACACGTCGCTAAAAGTGACAATGAGGATGAGTGCGAGGAGAACGAAGAATCCGATGGCGTTTACCGTATTCGCGAATTTTGGCTTTATCGGGGATCTTTTTACGGTTTCGATGAGAACGAAGAATACGCGACCGCCGTCGAGCGCGGGAATAGGAAGAATATTTACTACGGCAAGATTTATGGAAATTATTGCCGTAAGCGCAAGTAAACGATCGAAACCGAGATGTGATGCCTCACCGACGATCTTCACGATACCGACCGGTCCAGAAACTTGCGCCATATCGGCCTTACCCTGGAATGAAGCGCTGATCAGACCAAAAATACCTTTGAAGGTCTCTTTCGTGTAAAGTAATGTGAGTTTTCCGCCTTCATAAATAGCGAGATGAAGCGGTAATTTCATTGTTCCCACCATGTCCATTGCGATACCGATCGCCGGTCTGCCGCTGACGATCCCCTCTTTTGGAATAACCGCGACTCTTTGCGCTTTATTTCCTCTCTCTATTGAAATGGAAATGGGTTCTTTCGGGTAGTCGGCGATAAAACTTTGAAAAATCTCCGGCGTTGCGTTCTTAACGGAATCTTGCTTAAAGGCATTTGAGAAAGACGTGATAGTATCGCCGGCGCGAATTCCCGCTTTGTCGGCAGGCGAATCTTTTACCACTTCGACGATTGTAAGAACGGGTTTTTCCACCCACTGACCATTCGGAAGCGGCGACGTTGAAGAAAAGGCTGAACCGATAAGAAGACTGCTGGTGATCAATATCCATGCGAGCAATAAATTGAAAAACACTCCGGCACAGAGAACAGCGATCTGAATAATTTTCGGCTGATTGACGAAGCTCCGTGAACTTTCCGGTCCGGTCATTGATTCTGAGTTAGGATCCTCTCCGAAAATTTTCACAAACCCGCCGAAAGGAATGGCGTTGATCGTGTATTCCGTTTCGCCGAATTTTTTTCCGTACAATTTCGGAGGAAAACCGATACCGAATTCATCGACGCGGATACCGCTCTTTTTTGCCACAATAAAATGCCCGAACTCGTGGGCGAGAATGAGGATGGCGAGGATGATTATAAATAAAATAATTGACATATGATTTAAGATACCAATATACAAATTGGACAAATATACGAATGACTACGAATACGGACTGCGACAAACGGCGGCATTCGTTGCTATTCGTATATTTGTATAGATTCGTATATTGGTATGATATTCGTTATTCTGATATTTCTTTTTCTTTCCTTTCCGCCATTTCTTCAAGTTTCTGGTTTGCGGAATCAACGAATTTCTGCATTTCATCTTTTAAACGGAATTTGTCGTCTTCGGCGATCTCTCCTTCTCTTTCTTTTGTCTGTATATCGCTCCAAACTTCATCTCTTTCCGCTCGGACCGAAACGCGGGAATGTTCAAGTTTTTCGCGAACAACTTTCATGAGGGCGCTGCGGCGTTCAGAAGTCAGCTCGGGGAAGAAAACTCGAATCCCTTGAGCGTCCGAAGAGGCGCTAAGTCCGAGATTGGCTTCAGCGATGGCTTTTTCTATTCCTTTAACCTGAGATTTATCCCATGGCGAAACGCGGATGGTTTTTGCGTCCTCGATAGCAATACTGGCAACATGCTTAATCGGTGTCCGTGAACCGTACGATTCCACATAAACGCTATCCAAAATAGCCGGAGTCGCCCGTCCGGTGCGCACGCCGAGATATTCATTGCCGAGCCACTCCTCAATTCCTTCCAAGTTCAATTTAAAATCCGAAAAATCGTAGGCCATATGTTATAAGTGAATTATTTATTATTTATGCATTATACCAAAATAATACGAATAGGAAAATAGAAAAATAAGAAAATATGAAGATTACTGCCTCGTCGTTATAATTTTCCTATTTTCTTATTTTTATATTTTTCTATTCTCTCGGTGCAATAAGCGCCACGTGTTCAAGCATATTTTTGAGTGCCGGAGCTTTTCCGTACGCGTATGTGCGATACAAGACAAGGGTTTCGAGAAGACGGACAATCTCAGAAGAACGTTTTTCCGCGGGAGTTTTTTCTGAAAAATATTTTGTCAGGTTTTCAATCAGTCGTTTTGCCGCGATGGAATCTTTGGAAAGCGCCGTCACGTAAGCGAGCCGGTCCACATAATTCATTTTCAAAAATTCAGAAACATTTTCATGTTCTTGTTCCAGAAACACGCAAACGACACGCGAAAGCAAAGTCGGAAGGAAAAATTGCGCGGAGGGTGTCAGTACAAAAAAGTGCGTTCGCTCTGTCGGTTCTTCAAAAACTTTTAGCAAAGAATTCTGCGCTTCTGTCGTAAACGTGTTTGCACCGATCATAAAAATTTTTCGGCCGTCTTCATCAAAAGATCGCCGCGATTGCATATCTTTCAATTCCCGACCTTCTCCAACGCCAAAAGTCTCATGCACAAACTCAAAATAATCCGGGTTTCCATGGGTGTTAATACGCATTTCCCCCTCCAAAAATTCTCGCATTGCCGCAATACTGGAAGCAATTTCCCCCTCCACCAAAAAAGCATGGTGAGCAAGCCCATTTTCAAAATTCCCAATTTTTTCCTGCCAGTTTGATGAATTCATTATTATGAATATATATATACCAATATACGACCACAAACGGAACCGTCGTCATTCGTATATTGGTAATCCTTTGCGGGATTCGTATATTAGTATCTCCATTCGTATTCTCTATCGTTTCGCGATGATGCTCTTCTTGTACATGTCGAGATGTTCGAGCGTGATACCTGTTCCTTTTGATACACAATAGAGCGCGTCGGGGGCTAATTTCGCTTTTACTCCGGTTTTTCGGAATATGAGCTCGGGGAGATTTCTGAGCATGGAGGAGCCACCGGTCATAATGATACCCTGGTCGATGATATCGGCGGAGAGTTCGGGCGGCGTATCCTGCAAAACATCTTTTACTGTTTTTACGATTTCGATCAATTCCATTTGGATCGCTTTGACGATCTCATTCGTTCCGACGGTTGCGGATCGCGGTAACCCGGAGATAAAATCTCTTCCTTTAATGATGAGCGTAATCTCTTCTTCAAGCGGAATCGCCGAGCCGATCTTTATTTTTATCGTCTCCGCGGTTTTGTCGCCGATCGCGAGATTGAACACTTTTTTGATATAGTCGGCAATGGCGCGGTCGAGTTTATCGCCGGCGCATTTTACGGATTTTGATGAAACGATACCGCCGAGAGAAATAACGGCAACGTCGGTCGTTCCTCCGCCGATATCGACGACCATGTGTCCGCACGGTTCATGAATGGGGATTCCTGCGCCGATAGCTGCGAGGATCGGCTCTTTGACGACGTACGCATTTTTCGCTCCCGCCTTTACCGCCGCTTCAACGACAGCGCGGCGTTCCGTTGAAGTGACACCCGCGGGAACCGAGATCATGACTTCCGGTTTAAAAAGACTCCATTTTCCAAGCGCTTTGTTGATGAAATAATGAAGCATCGCCTCGGTAACACGATAATCGGCGATAACGCCATCACGCATCGGTCGATACGCAACTATGTCGTCGGGGGTTCGTCCTATCATGTGTTTAGCATCCAAACCGACGGCAAGAATTCGATTATCATGGGGAGAAACCGCCACGACTGATGGTTCATTCAAAACAATGCCTTTTCCGGGAACAAAAACGAGTGTGTTTGCCGTCCCCAGGTCGATTCCGAGTTTTTTCGTAAAAAATCCCATATGTGGCTTTATAATAAACGAAATCATCAAAAGACGCAAACAGACGGGTTGCGAAGAACAACGATCAAGAATCAACGAACAAAAATTTAAAAACACCCCGGATATATCCGGGGTGTGAAGTGGGTTTAATTATTTTTTTACGGTTTGGTTGTATTCCAGATAATATTCCATGAGAAATTGACCGCAGCTTGATCCGATATCTCTTCCCGGCGGAATGTAAAATTCGGTTTCGATCCCGTACTCGGAAAGTTTTTCACGAAAGTATTCGACGCGTTCCGATTCTTTCATTTCGAGCAATGGTTTTTCGTTGTAAGCGAGAAATTTAATCGGAATATTTTTTCCGAGAAATATCGTGATCAATTTTACCAGGTCGACGTTTCTATCATTTACTCCTTCTATCATCGCGTAATGGATTTCTACGGAATTGCCGGTTATTTTTCGATATCTTTCAAGAAGAAATATACTCTGCTCGATGTTTGACGCAGCGGGCATCAGTTCTTTCCTTATCTCATTAAACGGAGAATGAAGCGAAAGATGTACTTTTAACAAAAGATCATTTTCTTCCACAAGCCTCGTCAGTTCGAAAAGCCAAGCCGGCTTCGGAACAAGCGTTGCGATGGCAAAACGAACGATACCATAATCATTCTTGTAGTTTTCGCGAATACGAACGGCGGAATCGATCACATTTTTCAAGTTCATGAGCGGTTCGCCGCACCCCATAAAAGAGATAAGCAAAATACGATTTCTTTTTGGTTTTTCAAGAAGCCCCATGTCGTCGATAAGAAATTCTATCGGCTTGATAATTTCTTCCGGCTGTAAATTTCTTACCGGCAGTTTGTAATCCGAAAGAAAGCAAAATTTACATCCGAGACGGCACGACGTTTGGGTCGGCACGCAGATGATATCTTTTCCGTCGTTCTTGTTTATGTAGCTGAATTCGATTATTTCCGGAGATCGGAAAATGTATTTCACTGTCCGGTCCGTTTGTGATGCCACTTTCTTGAAGAATTGTATGCGATCCATTGTTTCTCCTATCTTTCGAGTACGCGCATGAAATTATCAATGCTTGGGTTATCTCTTGAATGTTCGTAAAAATATTTGCATGCTCCGACTACTTTCTGCGTTATCGGCATTTGTAGAGGAAGAAAATCAACTTTTCCTTCGAATTGCGGTCCGAGCAGCGGATAAAAATGGACGTCGTGATTGAATTGACCGATGCGCGGTCCGTTTGTCGGATCGATATCGACCCATCCATGTGGGTGAACATTGACGGCGGCCCAGGCATGAAGACTTCCCGGACGGAACAATCCGCTCACTTTTATTGCGGGAATATTCATACTGCGGCAAAGGGCGATAAAAACATGCGTTTTGCAATCGCATTTTCCTATTCCCTCCCTGATCGTTTTACTTGCGGACAAATATTTTTCTTCGGGCCATCGTCCGACAAATATCGGATATTTTCGATCAAACTCATTAAGAATGTAACAAGATTTTTCCAGATTGCTTTCCAAATAATTCGGCACGACAATTTGCGAAGCAATATCCATAACGGTTTTGGTTCGACCGTGAAGCTCGTCTGAGTTAAAACTTTTAAACAAAAGTGCCGGCACCGTATCTTTTTGACAACGGGAAATTGTTTTCTCCAACTTTCGCACCATCTCTATCGTTGCGCGCGAGTAAGTAATATTCCAATTGGTCCACTGAAGCGCGCGCAATGTCTGCCAATACGGGTTATCTTTTTTTTCGGATGAAAGTTCGTTTATGAGCTGATCCTTTACCGATTGAACCTCGGCGGAAGAAAAATCAAAGAGTTCCGTTTCCTCAAGGTGCCGGCTAAAATTATTTTGCTTATGGCACGAATGAAAACATTTTTCCGGCGTCAGCGCATCTTTATTGGTATGCGATGTCACAAGAAAGACCGCTCCGCCCTTCCCTTTTCTCAAGTCCGGAGATATCGAGAAGCGATTTTCTTCGCGCTTCATGTTATAAATATTTTTGAGTGCTATACAGTCAAAAGAATAGATCTCCGAAGGAAATCGTATCATTCCTTTTCTTTTTAAATTTCGAACATACAGAATCGCAAATTTTTCATCTTTCGCAAATGCAAAATACGATTCGCCGTATATGCCGCTTGTTTTATGAAGCACAGGCATGAGAACCTCCTTATCCAAGAAACTAAAACCTTTCAAAATACGAATCTATCATCAGTAAAGCGAAATTTACATTATTTGTCAAAATTAAAAAACCCTCCGAAGGATGGAGGGTTCTAAAAAATATATTATGAACTTGGTCCGGAGAGTGCGGGAATGTTCGTTTTTGCCCAATCGACAAAAGGATCGAAATATTCGTTGAGGTACGCGTGCATTATCGTTGCGCCAATTATCAATCCCACCAGGAACATAACGGTTCCGAGCAGTTTCCTTCCGCGTGGAGGAGGGACATTTCGTGCGGCGGCTTGATTATGTTGAAGAGAAGGAATTCCGGTCGGTAACTTTTGATCGCGGGCAAAGGACGAGGCAGATTGCGGTACCGGTTCGAGAACTTTTGGGGCTAAAACAGGAGTTAAAGTCGGAGAGGAAGAAACCATCCCGGGAGACGGAATCATTCCGGACTGAGCGTGGGGAGACATTTCCGGTTTAATCGGGTTCAGTACGGTGATTTTTCCCATTGTCGCAGGTGGTTCGCTTGGTCCGGTTTTAAGAACAGGGATACTTGATACCGCGGAAGGCTCAAGAGTTTTTCCCGTGACAGATCCCGGACTTGCAGGCGGAGTATTAGAACCTGAAGCAAAACGAGCACGAATATCGCTCAGGGACCGAGCCTCCGAAGACGCACTACTCGGTGTTATACCGGACCCGACAGCCAATGCCGGAGGTTTGGAAAAAGAAGAAAAAGCGGTCGGTGCATTTCCCACGGGCTTTGGCTGAAAAGTTCCCAGTCTTGCGGAAGCGAATGGCGCGGCTTTTGTCGGTTCAAGAGATTTAGTTTCTTTCAGTTTTGCGATCGTTGAAAATCCGGGAGATTCCGTGACCGACAGCGGGTTTTTCGACGAAGGTGAAACTGCGCCAGTTTCCGCAGCAGAAGCGGGTGCGGTAGTCGGTAAAGAATTTTGAGGTGGCGAAGTAGGAGAGGATCTTTTGGCAAGAAGTTCAGAGAGAGACGGAGAAGTATTGGTAACGGGATTAAGTACTGATGTTTTTGCCGGGGGAAATGAAATCGCAGACGTGGGTGTACCGACAGAATCGGGAGATACGTCCTTTTTTGTTTCTGTAATGGGCGACAGCGTTAGCACCTGTGGAGTTTGAACTTGCACTAAAGCCGGGGTGTCTTTCGGTTCTGTTGTTGGGACGCTTGGAAGTGAAGTTACCGGAGATGCGTGCAATTCAACCGTTGTTCCGGTACCTGTGGCTACCGCTTCAACGTGATTTGAGACCTCGTGCTCTTCTTGTTTTTTTACCTGAATGGGAGTAAAGGGAGATGTTATAGGAAAAGCATTTGATAAGACCGTGTTTACTTTCGTTTCCGGTTCGGGTGTTTTTTGTTCAACTTGTTCTTCTTCCTCTTCAATTTTTTTTGACGCTTTAGACATATCGTTCATGACCGAAACCATCGATGATCCGGAAATATCCAATGTGTCGAATGCCTCCTCGACATCTTTGTTGTCCCAGCCGCCGTGAGTCACCAGCATATCCGTGATCTGCTCATGGGTCGAACCCTGTGCAAGCCGCTCTTTTATAAACGTTAGTATTTCGTTGTTTATCATATAGAAAATGCTTTATCT
>Ga0172379_10011297_pt1 | contig 10651 bp, 12 predicted proteins | sample GrowelOW334metaG_FD_119756 | JGI IMG/M metagenome (GOLD analysis project Ga0172379, IMG submission 119756) | Groundwater microbial communities from an aquifer near a municipal landfill in Southern Ontario, Canada - Groundwater well OW334 metaG | ecosystem: Environmental > Aquatic > Deep... | reverse complement strand
TGAAATTTGTTCCGAACGAGGCGACGGATGTATGGCCGAACGAAGTGAGGCCCTATCGTCTAACGGTTAGGACAGCGCCCTTTCACGGCGTAAATCGGGGTTCGATTCCCCGTGGGGTCACCAGATGTCAATCGAATTCATCACCGAGGTCATCTTGCAGTATCGCTACTGGATACTTATCCCGCTGTCTCTTATTGAGGGCCCTGTTGTTGCCTTCGTCGCGGGTACGCTCGCCTCGGTGGGTTTCTTCGACCTGTACTTTCTCGCGGCGCTCTTCTTCGTCCGCGACGTGGGGCTCGACGGTGCCTACTACGCGACGGGCTACTTCGGCGGGCGCACCGCCTTTGCCGAACGGATGCTCGCACGGCTCGGCATCACCGACGACCACTTAGAGCACGTGAGGCTCCTCTGGGTGAAGCGCCCTGGCATGACGATGCTTATCGGCAAGCTCTCCTACGGCATCGCCTCGGCATTCATTGTCGTCGCCGGCATGGTCAAGATGCCACTCAAGGTCTTCTTCAAGTACGGTATCATCGTGGCAATTCTCGAATACGGCTCACTCCTCCTCGCCGGGTACTTCTTGGGGGCGAGCTTCGGCGGGAGTGTGGCAAAGATTATCAGCAACGTGCAGTACGTAATCGCCTTTACCGCTCTCGTGATTACCGGCTACTACCTCCTCACGTGGTATATGCGCAAGAAATTCCTCAAAGAGGACAAGGAGATCGAGGCGGAGCCCGCTGACGAAAGTCTGTCATGAGCCCCGTTAGAAATAACGAAATGAGTTCTATTTCTAACGGGGTGAAAAAAATCGTACTGGTGACCGATGCGTGGGCACCGCAGGTAAATGGCGTTGTGCGCGTTCTCGATGCTCTGATACCGCTCCTCACTGCGCGCGGGTACGAAGTCGTGGTTGTCGAGCCGGGGCAGTTTACGACCGTGCCACTCCCTTTCTATAGAGAGATACGTCTCGCGCTCTTCCCGCGTGGCCGCATTAAGAAGCTCCTTGCGAGCGAGCGGCCGGACGCCGTGTGTCTCGTGACCGAGGGGCCCTTGGGTTGGGCAGCCCGCGCGGTATGCAAGGAACAGGGTATACCCTTCACCACGTGGTATCACAGCCACTTCCAGCTCTACGTCGATATCCGCTTCCGCGGGCTCCTACGACCCATATACGCCCTCATACGACGCTTCCACAGAGCTGCAGTGCGCACGATGGTCTCTACGCCGAGCCTGAAGAGAGAATTAGAGTCGGCAGGCTTTAGAAATGTGGTACTTATGCCACTTGGCGTCGACACTAAGCTCTTTACTCGTAACCCGGCTCCACCGCTCCCGCCCTTGTCCAAACCGGTCTTTGTCTACTTCGGTCGTCTTGCACCAGAGAAGAGCCCAGAAGAATTCCTCAAGCTCGATCTCCCGGGCACCAAGCTCGTGATAGGTGACGGACCGCTCCGAGCGAAGCTCGAAAAGAGGTACGGGAGCACACACCTGTTTGTCGGGTATAAACGCGGAGCAGAGCTCGTCGACTGGCTCTCGCTTGCCGATGTATTTGTTTTCCCTTCGCGCACTGAAACGTTCGGTCTCGTCGTCCTCGAGGCACTCGCCTGCGGTATCCCGGTCGCTGCGCATGACGTGATGGGTCCGCGAGACATCCTTACGGTAGGGAAGGACGGCCACGTAAGCGACGATCTCCGTGAGGCTGCGCTCAAGTGTCTGGAGCTCTCTCGTGAGGACTGCCGCGAGGCGGCCGAGCGGTATTCGTGGGAGCACTCTGCCGACAGCCTCATCGAGAACCTTTTTCCCAACGCGAGGGGGGCTTGATTATTTAAATAAATCTGGTATATAGAAGGTTGATCAACCAACTGCTCTTTCTAAAAGAGCGCTCACTAACACGAAAAAAGGAGGTGGAATCATGCGTAAACGCGGAGGAGCAATCCTGTATTGGTTCGTGGGTATCATCCTGACATTCGTCGTTACGGCATTGCCAGCAGTGCTCTCGCTGGTCTGGTGGGCGTACGGTATCTCACCGGAGACTTTGCGCGGCCTTATAAGCGCTTGGCTCTTCGGCTCGCTCATCATCGCGTCCTTGCCCTTCTCGATTATCGTGCCCGGCATCGGGAACGACGATTGGGTCGAGTTCTTTTCCGAGAACGGCCGCGGAATGCTCTTCTACGGCAATCCACTCGCCTGGGTGATATTGCTCTCCATGTCATGCAGGAAGATTTACAAAATGTTCTTCCCGCCCGACGAGGAGTCGGTAGTCCCGGGGAAATGGTAAAAGACCGCCCTATGAGAGAGGAGAAATCTCCTCGCTCATAGGGCGGTTTCTCTTTATACATTTAGCGCACGACCGACCACTCCTTGTAGGCGGCCTTGTTGCGGAGCGCGACCGAGAGACCATTTTTAATCCAGATAAAGTAGGTGCGGAGCCAGCCGAGCTTGTGCGGGCGGCGGAGCGAGTGGCGCACACAGAGCTTGCGATACGAGAGAGTCCTGCCATGAGCCGCGAGCTGACGGAAGAGTTCGTTGTCCTCTCCTGCGGCCAAGTGTTCACCGAACCCGCCAATCTTTCGAAATGCTTCGGCGCGTACCATCTGGAACTCGCCCGAGGAGTTGCCGGAGTGGAAGAGGTTGTTCGAGACGATATAGAACCAGTTGAGCGGAGCAGAGAAAAAGGCGTCCACCCACGAACGGTTCTCTGCGTACGGTTTGAGTGGGGCAGTGGTGGCGACGAGTGTGGCGTTGCGTTCAAACACGCCCAGTATTTCTTCAAAAAATGTTTGCGGAGAGGGGATAATAACGTCGGCGTCGATGAACACGAAGAATGTCCCGCTCGCAAGCTTTGCGCCGGCATTCTTCGCTTCGCCGAAGGTCTGGCGCCGCGACTCTCCCCACACGGTTATCTTGTCGGTATAGCGGCGAGCGACCGCAAGCGTCTCGTCAGTGCTCCCGCCGTCGGTGATGATAATCTCGTGCGGGACCGACAAGTTATCAAAATTTTTCAGCGTCCGTTCCAGAAATGGCCCTTCCCGCAATGTCGGAATGATAATAGAAATGACAGAATTCATTGTTTCTTGATCCAGAGATAGATATCTTCGAGCGCCTTCACCCCGTCGCCTGCGGCGATATTGTTCTGGTGGTATAACTCATCAGTACAATCACCAGCTGCCCAAACACCATCGACGTTTGCGCGTTGGCTCCGCGGGTCGACCTTCACTCGCTTGACCGCGTCCATCTCGACGAGACCGTCGGCGAAGTCGGTGTTCGGGAGCACACCTGCCTCGACGAAGACGCCGGAGACGGCGAGCTCGTGTACCTCACCCGAGTCCTTGTCGGTGTACTTCAAACCGGTGACGAACTGCTCGCCCGTGACCTCGGTCGGTTCGACATGCACAAGGATACGCATGTTCGGGTGTGCCTTCGCTTTCTCGACGGTAATGGCATCGGCCTTGAACTCCTTGTGCCGGTGGAGGAGTGTGACCGACTTGGCGTACGCGAGGAGTTGGAGCGCTGTCTCGAAGCCGGCATTGCCCCCGCCGACCACCGCGACGTCCATCCCTGAGAAGAGCGGTCCGTCGCAGGAGGCGCAATAGGTGACGCCCTTGTTCTCAAACTTCGCCGCACCGGGGGCATCGAGCTTGCGGCGCCCGGCGCCCGAGGCGATAAGCACGGCCTTCGCGGTGAATTCTTTTCCCGATTTCGTCTTCGCGGTGAATCCTCCATCAATCTTTGCGAGCGAGACCACGCGTTCGCCGAGCGCGAGCTCGACCATGTCGCCCTTCACAGCTTCAAGATGCGTCTTAAACATCTTCGCGAGTTCGGTGCCATGCACTTTCGGCGAGCCAATCCAGTTCTCGATACCTTCAGATACCGTTGATTGCCCACCAATCTCTTCGGTGATAAGAACAGACTTCAAACGTTTGCGAGCGGCGTACACGGCTGCGGCGACTCCGGCGGGCCCCCCGCCGATAATAATGAGGTCTTGCATAAATTAGGCACTAGGCACTAGGCGCTAGTAGCACCAGTATAACGCATCTGAACTAAAGCCTAAAGCCTAGCGGCCTAGTGCCTGTCCCTACTTTTTGTGTCTTCGCAAAAAGGCCGGGATTGCGCCCCACGCCTCGTCGTCTTCAGGTGCCGGGATGGCGGCCTCTTCACGTTTGTGTGGTGTCGCGGTCACGATTGGCTCCTCCTTCTCGACTGGTGCAGCAGGCGGCATCTCTTCTACGATGCGCTTCGCCTTACCTTTTTCCTTTTCTTCTTCTATGACCGGCTTTTCTTCGCGCTTGAGGATCTCATGATAAATACGTCCGCGTTCTTCGTCGCGTCTCTCGGCAGGCATCGCGAAGAGTGAACGTTCTGGGCCGGTATGCATGATAGGCGAGGTATCGGGGAAGCCGGTCGCGATAACGATAATGCGGATCTGACCCTTCTTGAGCTTCTCGTCCTTCATCATGCCGAAGATAATCTTGGCGTTCTTGTCGACCGATTCGTTGATAACCTTTGCGGCCTCCTGTACCTCCATGATCCCGAGGTCGTCGGAGCCGGCCACGACGAAGAGGATACCCTTCGCGCCGCTGATCGACACGTCGAGGAGCGGGGAGTTGACCGCCTGTTTCGCAGCCTCCTTGGCGCGGTCGTCGCCCTCGCTGATACCGATACCCATAAGTGCGGGGCCGGCGCCCTCCATGATCGCCTTGATATCGTTGAAGTCGGTGTTGATGTCGCCCGGGGTGGTGATGATGTCAGAGACACCCTCGACTGCCTGGCGCAGTATCTCGTCGCACATGGCGAAGGCACTCTTCGCCGAGGTCTGCATATCGACAATCGCGAGGAGCTTGTCGTTCGGGATCACGATAAACGCGTCGACCTCCTTCTTAAGCTCTGCGAGTCCGTGCTCGGCGATGTCCTTGCGCTGGGCACCTTCAAACGAGAACGGCTTCGTGACGACGGCGATGACGAGTGCGCCGACCTCCTTCGCAATCTTCGCGACGATCGCTGACGCACCAGTGCCAGTGCCACCGCCCATACCGCAGGTGATAAACACCATGTCGCTCCCTGAGAGCGCTTCTTGGATCTCTTGTCGCGTCTCCTCAGCGGCACGCTTGCCGAGCTCGGGGTTCATGCCAGTGCCGAGGCCGCGGGTGAGGTTCTTGCCGATGTGGATCTTGCGCTTCGCTAAGCTGCGGTGGAGGTCTTGAGCGTCGGAGTTGACGGCGATAAATTCGACGCCGCGCACCTTCGACTCGATCATGTGGTTGATCGCATTCTTACCGGAGCCACCGACACCAACGACACGGATTCGCGCGAAGGTCTCAATCTCTGGTTCGATGCGCTTGGACATACTTGTTCCCGCTATACTAGCAGACCGCGGCAATATGCAAATATTGACATTAAGGGAGGAACTGTTGGAAGAATTTCCCGAGAGAGGCGCCGAAGGTCTTTTTCGGTGCGCTCGTGTCGCCCGTGAGCCCCCAGAGTGCGAGACCGTACGAGACTGCCCAGGTCGCGTCGCGGATCTTGGTGTCTGCTGAGAGACGGAATTCTGCGAGGCGGGCAGGGAGCTTCAAAGAGCCCTTTGCGATTTCGCTGATGCTCCCCACACCTGCGCCGCCGCCTGAGATGATGATGCCGGCAGGCAAGGGACCGCGACGGCCGAGCGACTTCAAGTGTTTGTCGACGAGTGCGAACATCGTCGTGAGACGGCTCGCGATAAAGTCGTCGACCTTTTTACGCGGGTACATCGCTCCTGAGAGTCTGCCGAGCTTCACACGCTCGGCTTCTTCGATCGAGATGCGGAATCCGAGCGCGATATCGTCGGTGATGTGGGACGACCCCATCGGGAAGACCTTGACCGAGACGGGGATACCTTCGTCGTAGACCACGATCGAGACCGTCTCAGCGCCGATGTTCGCGAGCACGCAGCCCTTCATCTTCTGGTCACCCTCAAGCAGGACGTACGAGCCCGCGAGCGGGGAGGCCATCTGGTCGATAACCTCGATATCCGCCTCCTCGACCGCCTTGGCGAGCGCCTCTTCGTGTTGGGCGAGACAGGTGACAAAAAGATAGTCCACTTCGAGTCGAAGACCCTTCATCCCGAGTGGGTCGCCGAGCACCTTCGCGCCGTCGACACGGTACTCGAGCGGGATACTGTGGAGCACGTGCCGGTTGAGGAATCCTGGTGCCGCCGCCTCACGTGCGGCCTTAGCCGCCTTCTCGAGATCGAGCGCGGTTATCTCTTGATCGGCTCGTGAGATAATCGCGAAGCCGGTCGCGCGCGCCTCGTCGAGCGAGATACCGCCGACAGCGAGGAAGCCGGCGCGGATAGGCACGCGCGCGGCAGCCTCTGCCTGCCGCTTCGCCTCAAGGACGCTCTTCGCGACCTCTTCTTTATTGACGATATAACCATGCCGCAAGCCCTTCGACTCGGCGAGGCCGGTACCGAGGATACGGAGTTGGCGCCCGAGACGTTTGTCAACGAGCTCTTCGACGACGACCATCTTTACTTGGTACGTGCCGATGTCTATTCCGGTGGCTATGCGTCGTCTCATTGGGTAAGGGGCGCACGGTACGTGTGACAAATTTCGCCACAAGTTTTCGTTCGCATTGTTCCATGGTAGCACCATGCGCCCATCCTTTTAAATGCAGTACACCGTGGATAAATAAATACAAGACGAATTGGCGCTCGTTCATGCCGTATGCAGGGGCCTGCTTCTGTGCCTCGGCGAGGCAGATGATAATCTCGCCGTTTGTAGAGTCGAGGGCGTAGGAGAGGACGTTCGGCGTGTACTCCTTGCCGCGCAGCTGCTTGTTCAGGTCGCGTGCTCTCGTCGGGCCAACGAAGACGAGGGATATGTCCCAGCCGGGGAGGACGTCAGATGCGATAGCAGAAAATGCGACACCCGCCCCAACTTTCAGATGTTGGCGGGTGAGGTTCTTTATATCGACGCTCATTATCGCTTAATCGGTTAGCGCTTGCCGCCCTTGCGCACCTTCTTCGCTGCAGGGTCAATCTTGCCGAGCTTCACGAGCTCGTTGTAGGTCTCGCGACGGACCTTCGAGACGAGGGCGCGCTTGTGGCCGACGTTCTTCGACTTCGTGCGCTCGAAGTAGCGGCCGTTCCTAACCTCGCGTACGAGACCGAGCGTCTGTGCGCGGCGGGTGAAGCGGCGAATAAGCGCGGCAGAACTCTCGTTCTTTCCGCGACGTACTTCGACTCGTGTTCCTGCTTCAGTCATGATGGAGAGACTCTAACACATCAGGCAAATGCCTTCAAGCGTTCGGCGATACCGAGGAGCGGGAGGACGGTCTCGACCTGGGTGAGCCGGTTGCGGAGTATCGCCGAGCCCTCAAGCGCCTCCTTGCGCCCCATAATGAGGAGGTACGGGCTCTCGCGGCGCTCGGCGAGGCTTAATTGCTCGGTGAGTGACTCGACGCCGATATTCTGAGTAATCGGTACACGCGCCTTGCGCAGCTCTTCAGCGAGCTTGATCGAGAGACGCTTCGCTTCGTCGCCGATATGGACAAAGGAGAATCGGAGCCGCGCGACAGGGACCTTCTTCACAATCTTTCCTTCGCTTGCGATCTGGAGCACGGCGCAGGTCGCGTTCATCGGTGTACCGGGGAAGAAGTGCTTGGTCAGGTCGCTGTAGCGCGAGCCCCACGCGACGCGGCGGCCGCCCGCGACAAGCTCGAAGCAGGTGTCGTTCCAGATGTTCCCGCGACTGATCAGGTTCTTTGCGAGTTCGTAGGGCGTCTCGGTTATCTCCAAGTACTCGAGCAGGTCTTCGAAGCGCTTGCGGCTCGCGTCAGAGAGGTGTTCGGTCGGCGCGGGCAGGTCTTCTGCGTATTCGTTTGCTATAGCGAGCTCGGCTGCTGCGTGAGTGTCTTGCCGCGCGCACGTGATGCACTCTTCGGGGAGCGTGCTTGCGCGCTTTTTGAAGAAGTTGGTGAGCTCGCGGGCGTAACGCGCGCGGGTCTCCTTGTCGCCCATAGAGTTGATACGCACGACCGGCTCTTCGTGGAAGAGGTCGCGGGTGAGCGCGATAAGCGCGCGGATCACGACCACGTCGGCGAGCGCGCGGTCAGTGCCGAGCGCGTGGAACTGGATCGTTGCCTTCTTCTGTGCGGGGCGGCCAGGGGCGATGTTCGTGTGCCAGAGAAAGAGCGGCTGGCGCGGCGAGGGGACGGTCTCGACGTTTTGGAATTGCCGCAAGAAGCTCACGACCGTCTCTGCGACCGGGTCGAGCGAGAGGTGAGTGAGCGCCTCGGGGTAGCCCGTGTTCTTGCGTGCGCTCCCGCGTGACTTCATGGTCAGCGCCGAGAGCGGTGTGAATCCGTAGTACTGACCGACGGCGTGTGCCTTGCTGAGTAGCTCGTCCGCCGGGATAGTGTCGCGCATCATGGTGTTGAGGAGGTTGCAGAGTCTGTATATGAGGTTGAGCCGGGGAAGAAGCCGCCCTTGCTCACCGGGAGGAGCCGAAGGTCGACCCGGCCGATAATGTCCTTCTTCGGCAAAGGGCCCCAGACGCGGCTGTCAGAGGAGTTCGGGCGATTGTCGCCCATCACGAAATATTCTCCCGGGAGGAGTGAGACGTCCTTGGTGTAGGTCGCATCTTCGTTCACGATATAGGGCTCAGGGAGAGTAAGAGTTTTATTATCGACGGTTGTGATGGTGACAGCACCGTGGTTAATCGAGACGGTCTCGCCCGGCAGGCCGATAATGCGCTTGATGTAGAAGACCGATGGGTTCCCGGGGTAACGGAAGACGATCACCTCGCCGCGCGCTGGCGCCTTGAAGTTGTAGAGGAGCTCGTCGACGATGAGGTAATCGAGATTCTTAAAGGTCGGGTGCATCGATTCGCCATCAACGACGAACGGTGATACGACAAACACGCGAATAGGAATAACGACGACGACAATGAGAAGTGCGAGTGTGAAAAGATCCTTCAGGAGACCCTTTCCAGTGTCAGACATGGGAGCATTGTACGCGTCCGTTTGAAGTGCGCAAGTTTTAGACGAGTTGTGATACGATACGCGCATGGCACTCGTCATTGTAGGGCTCGGGAATCCGGGTAAGGAATACGAGAAGACGCGGCACAACGCGGGGCGGAGCGTGGTAGAGCTCGTCGCGAAGCAGAGCGGCTTCGACGATTTCATTTTGAATGGGAAAAGTAAAGCGCTCACAACAAAAGGCAATATCGGCACGGAGAGCGCAGTCCTCGTCTTGCCGGAGACGATGATGAACCTCTCGGGGAAGGCGGTGAGTGCGTTTGTGAAGAGTCCGAAGGCGGCAAAAAACCTTTTAGTGATACATGACGATCTCGACCTCCCAGTTGGGACACTCAAGATGGTCTTCGGTCGCGGCTCGGGCGGGCATAAGGGCGTAGAGAGCGTCATGCGTGCAATCAAGACAAAAGAATTTGCGCGTATCCGTATCGGCATTTCAGGAGTAGGGAAGAAGAACCAGGCGAAGAAAGTTTCTGGTGAGGAGAAAGTCATCAAGCTCGTCATCGGCAAATGGAAGCCCTCAGAAGAAGCGGTGGTAAAGAAGGTCTTGAAGAAGGCAGCCGAAGCCGCGCGCCTCTTCGCCACCTCCGGCATCGAGTCTGCCACCATGTTCGCCAATACTCGCTAATTGTAAATTGCACCTATGATTTCCTTCACAAAAGCTCTCGGTTACGCAGTGCTATCAACGGTATTTATTCTGTCAATCCCTATTATGGGGGGATTGGGTGAGGGCGTGACTGAAGCAGCAGGAATATTATTTCTAAAAAAAATAGCCGTCTTGTGCCTTCCTCCCTTGTTTGTGGGTTACTTTGTTTTATTCATTCTTCTTACGAGAGCTATAAACAAATGGCTGTCTCTCCTCATTAGTTTAGTTACCGGTTGTGCGGCGTGGATTGCCCTTGTTGTTCTCGGACTACGCACGAACGCTCCCATGGGAATGGAAGGAATTGGTTACCTTGTTTCAAGTATCGCTGCATTGATAATAGGTGCTCTCGTTTCCCTTGTGGTAACAATCAAACGATAAAAAGCAAGGGTAATGGGATTATTCTGCCACCGATTTCGCCAACGCCCGCTAAATACAGAATACGGACAAAGCAAAAACACTATCATATATGATAGTGTTTTTGCCGCGCCCGAATTAGGGACTTACGATGTCCGTAATTATTTCTTTTTTCCAGAATACGTGAGTGTCATGCGCTGCTCCTTCGGTTCGAAGAGTGCGATGATGAACGGGTACGTCTTGCCGAGCTCGAGCGTCTCGCGGAGCTTCGCCGGAGACTCGAACTCGCTCACGTGCACCAGCCCTGCGACACCCTCCTCGATCGAGGCGAGCGCACCGTGCTTGTTGTACTTGATGATGACGCCCGGCACCTCCATGTCCTTCGTGTAGCGCTCGGCTGCGGTGTGCCACGGGTTCTCCAAGAGTGCCTTGATTGAGAGAGATATCTTGCCGTCCTTGATCTCGATTACCTTGACCTTGACCTTGTCGCCCACGTTGAAGAGCGCGTGCGGGTCTTCGACGAGGCCCCAGTCGAGCTCGCTGATGTGCACGAGACCCTCGAGTCCCGGCTCAATCTTCACGAAGACGCCGAAGTCGACAATACCCGTCACCTCTCCTTCAGCGCTGTCGCCGACCTGGTACTTGTCG